>Ga0209667_1001937_pt1 | contig 14301 bp, 9 predicted proteins | sample SaaInlV_165m_DNA_2_FD_184682 | JGI IMG/M metagenome (GOLD analysis project Ga0209667, IMG submission 184682) | Marine microbial communities from expanding oxygen minimum zones in the Saanich Inlet - Saanich Inlet SI037_S3LV_125m_DNA (SPAdes)... | ecosystem: Environmental > Aquatic > Marine >... | reverse complement strand
CAACACCACCTATTCTGTTTGTACGATCTGTGACATTGGCTGTCAGCTGCGTACCGAAGTTGCCGATGGGAAAGTGAAACGAGTCATTGCCCATGACAACCCCATGCTCGCCGCTAATGTCTGCTACAAAGGAATTGCCGCCGCGGATATCCACAATCACGCTGACCGACTCAAGGTACCGCTGAAGCGAGTTGGTAAAAGGGGTGAAGACAAATGGGAAGAGATTTCCTATGAGCAGGCAATGGACGAAATCGCTGAGCGGCTCGGCAAGGTGGTCGCCGAGCATGGTCCTGAGGCACTCGCGGTTTCAACGTCAGGCTGGAATACGCAGTCGACCCACAGCACCGACCGACGGTTTATGAACCTCCTGGGTTCGCCGAACTGGATCAGTGGCGTTGCGCTGTGCGCAGGAAACACCGCAGCGGTCAACAAACTGACCTATGGCTGGTTTCCAATGCCAGACTGGGGCAGCACTAACTGTATCGTGCTTTTTGGACACAACCCTCGCAAGCACTCATGGACTCCAATCTTTAATTCGATTAATGCAGCACGGAGTCGTGGCGCCAAAGTGATCGTGCTGGACCCCCGGGTGTCCGATCAGGCCGAAACGGCGGACCTACACCTTCGGCTGCGAACGGGTACTGATGCGGCGATGTGTCTGGGTTGGCTGAAAGTCATTTTTGATGAAGAACTTTATGACAAGGATTTTGTTGCAAGCTGGTGCACAGGGTTCGAAGAACTGCGCCAGCGCGTAGATGAGTACCCACTTGAACGTGTCGAAGAGATCACCGGCGTCGATCGTGAGCTTATCGCAGAAGCCGCCCGAATGTACGCTAACGCTAATGGCGCGGTCATCCCCTGGACCCCAATCACCGATCAGCAGATTTCTTCCACCTCGGCGATTCGACTACATTCAATACTGCGAGCCGTTACAGGCAACCTTGATGTTGTGGGTGGCGAAACTCTGGGTGGCTTCAATCCTAACTATATTCCTGAATCTGAAATAGGCATGCATGAAGTCCTTTCTGATGAGCAAAAAGCCAAACAGCTAGGGTTCGATGATCATCCCGTGTTTACCTACCGCGTGGCAGAAATGCTTAAAGAAGAGACCGAGAAGGTCTGGGGTTTTCCCTACGCAGACATTGTGATGGGTTGCCAGATGGCCAACCCGACCAACGTCTTTCGTGCGATGGCAAACAGTGACCCCTACCCTATCAAGGCCTTCTTTGCGTTAGGTAATAACGCACTAATGAGTTACCCAAACCAACACCAGATTCTGAAAGGAATGATGAACCAGGACCTGATCGTTGCGCATGAAATATTTATGACACCCACCGCGATGCTCGCCGACTATGTTTTGCCCGGCGATGTGTTTACCGAAAGAAACCATATCGCCGATAGCTGGAGTTGGACTACCCGACTGACGCTGTCTCAAAAAGCCGTCGAACCGCCCCCGGAGGCATCAAGCACTTATGAATTCTGGCACGATCTGGCGCATCGCATGGGATTTTCCGAGCATTTCCCGTGGCAGACACTCGATGACATATTGGACTACCGCCTGTCACGATCCGGGCGTACTTTTGAAGAGTTTGCGAATACGACAATGATGGAAGCACCAAAGCCGGAATTCAGAAAGTATAAAAAACTCGGTTTTGCAACGCCCTCGGGAAAGGTCGAGCTTTACTCAAGTATTCTTGAGGATCTCGGCTTTGACCCGCTGCCCTATCACCGGGAAGGACCTGCTATCTCTGATGACTACCCTTACAGAGTATTTACCGGGGTCAGGGAGGATTCTTTTTTCCAAACCGGACAAAGAAATATCAAGGTACTGCGCGATCGCGCGCCCTCGCCCAAACTGTTTCTGCATCCGGAAGATGCTGCGCGGGAAAACGTCCAGGATCACGATTGGGTCAGGCTGGAGACGGCGCATGGCGCTGTGACGGCAAAAATACTGGTCCAGGAGTCGATGAAGTCTGGGCATATACGAGTACCACACGGCTGGTGGTATCCGGAACTTAGATCCAGCGAACATCTTGCGGGTGCATTCATCTCGAGCGATGCGGTTCTGTGTTCCGACGAAGAGGAGTTTCTTGATTACGAACAGGGAGTACCTCACTTTAAAGGCTTTCCCGGGAGAATTGTAAAAATCGATACTCCGCAGAACCTGTCGGAACAGACGCTCAACGGCTAGCCAGAGTCCGCCGGAAACGTCAGGAACAGACGCTCAACGGCTAGCCAGAGTCCCCCGGAAACGTCAAATAACGAAGCGTTGTTCGATGCTTGCGGGCAGCTTTTTTCGCTCTTTTTTGGTGAAGGTTACGGCGCTTGGCTATCCTGTTTGGTGAAAAACAGGCCATTTATCAACAATCTGGTTGCCACTAACCGCAAGCAGGTCGCCGAACTGCAGCATCACAAACTCGCTTTGGGTAGGACGCATAAACATATAGTCGTCCACCTGAAGATCAACCGAGGTTGATGTCGCGATCGGACTTTGGTTCGTACTCTCATACAACGGATCAGCAACGCCTTCTGGCGATACCATTTTTGCCTTCCAGAACCCGCCATAAATATAGTAGAGCCTGCGCATGTTGGGATTCCAGGCTTGCAGAGGTCGCTGCGCCCAGTGGTCACCGGCAATCTTCAATTCGTCGTACCGTTTTAATATTGGAGTTGCGATGAACAGCGCCGGCGAGTTACCCGCAAGATGGTAGGTATCGAAGTCAGTGGGCTTAACCACACCGGAACCTGCGGACAGATCGTTCATCGTCCTGTCTTTTCTGTAAATGCCAAGTGTATGGCTACCCGCTCCGTTCAGTGTCAGTTTCTCGGGGTCGTACCCAGCTTGCTTCACCGTAGTAAGAAATCCCGAATAGAGCGACAAAACATTTTTCACCGCAGGATGAGACAGATTCGCTTCAAGACCTGTGAGGTGAGGCTCATAACCCATCAACCCGGACAGTTCCAAATGATCCGGTGCACCCCTAATGATATTCAGCATTGACGCCAGCACCTCAGAGTTCGGGATACCGCCGCGATGAAGCCCCACGTCTATCTCAAGGTTCACCCGCATCTTGACACCCAGTTCTCGAGCCAGAGAATAATACTGGTTCAATCTTTCGGGTGAGTCTATTAACCACTGCACCTTCGATGCAGTATCGTATCTTGTTTCATCCACCTTTTTGTAAAAGGTAGATGCAGCGTTTACCGGCATCGGTTTGCCGAGTAGAGAATCTGCATCTGGAAACTCTTTGGCAATTTCGTTCAGGAAGGGTTGGTGAAAAACCATTAGTGAGTTCGTCTTTGCACGATTCATCACATGCCTGAGCAAAGGCACTGAAGGCAGCGATTTCACCACGACCCGATAGGTCTTATCAGCCCCCACTGATTCAGTGATGAGATCGATATTGGTACTGATTCGATCCAGGTCCAACATCATAACGGGAATACCGGCGCCTTCCCGTTTCAGCAAATCATTCAGGGCCGAAAAATATGCGTCATGTGGCACGCCTGTATCTGTAGGTCTCCATAGGAGCGCGCCGGTGCCTAGCGTAGCCATTCCACCCACCGCACCTAACAGAACCGAGCGTCTTTTCATCCTAACCGTCCACGCCAAATATCTTTCGAAGATGCGCGTTGAGCATTCTTCCCTGGGGATCCAGTTGCTGGCGAATCGACCGAAACTCCTCAAAACGCGGATACAGCTGACTTAATTGCAGCGCGCCCAGGTGATGAATCTTACCCCAATGCGGACGACCTCCGTACTTCCAGAAAATAGGTTCAATAACATCAAAATAGGGCCGGTAGTCCTCAGGCGCTACTCGATGAACGGAAATCGCTGCGTGATCTTCGTCGCCTGAACTCATGGAAAGCATCGTGTCATCGCGCGACACATAGCGATACTCAAGCGGGAAAACAACATCTATTTTCTGTTCCTTAATTGTTTCCAAAATTTCCTGGAGGCAAGCGGCACCGTTGTGAAGGGGTACTGAATATTCCATTTCATTGAAACGGGTATTCCTGACATTAGTCAGAATTTTATAGGATTCATCTACTCTTTCACTGGGCTCAATCTGTTCTGCCAACGCGTTAACAAGGGGGCCGCGAACGCCTGGCGGCACCTTCATCCATCCCTGCATGATAAGATCGAACCCGGCCTCTTCCTCCGGTGATTGTGGAGGGTTGTTTATGGGCTCATCAGTTTCATCTGTGGCCAGTGCCATTGAATATTCCGAATGAACAAGCGGAAACAACTCAAAATGGCGATGTGTTGATGCCTGTCGATCAAAGTCTTTGAGTAAATCGCTGGTTTTGTCTACCCAGGTTGTTTGTTTTAAACGATAACGCGCGGTGTTCTGCATTGTTATCCGCGTCACTATACCCAGCGCACCCAGCCCAACCCGCGCCGCATCAAACATCCCGGGCTCCGAGCTGTTAGTCAGGTCATGGACCTCTCCACTCGGCGTAATCAATCTCAATTCCGTGACATACCCCGACAAACACTTAAAGTCGATACCGGTTCCGTGAGTGGCGGTTGAAGTTGCTCCTGCCAGAGTCTGACGATCAATATCTGGTAGATTTATGGCTGCCTGTCCGATTCGAGCTAACGGTGCTCCCATATCACTCAAGCGAGTCCCCGCTGCAAAGCATGCGGTGTTTGCCGAACTGTCATAGCTCAAGAGACCCGTCAGTTGATCCAGAACAAGAAGATGACCCTCTGTCGGAACCAAAGGTGTGAACGAATGGCCGGCACCAACGGGCCTAAGTTGACCATGCGTAGAGGCAAGAAAATCTGCAAGTTGATGCTCACTGGAAGGGGAAAACCTTCCTGCTGGGTTCGCAACAACGCTACCAGACCAGTTACGCCAGGGCGTTGCTTGTTGTCCGGGGCGTTGCGCCGCACCGGCACCGGAAACGCCATATAACGCAGCCAGCACACTGCTTGCCAGAAACTTTCTACGCGTCACGTTTCTCATGGCGTGCCTACTGTCATAAATTCAATCAACGCCGCAAAATCATCTTTCTCGCATGCCATGCAATACCCAAGGGGAGGCATATTGTTATACCCCTCTATGGTATGTTGTAGCAGCAGTTCATTACCCTGCTCTAAACGATCAGCCCAATCATCAAATTTACCAACGATCGGCGCCCCACCAACCCCCGTCACATGACAAAGCGCACAACTATTCATCCAGAGCCGCATCAGTTCCGGGTCTGGTGCCGAAATGGCGGTTGTCTTTGTGGTTGTCTTTGTGGGTGCCTCTACGAGTGCGTCATGCTCACTATTTTCACACCCGACACCCATCACAACAAAAATAATGAGCGTCATAACATGCCAGTGGTTTTTCATTTCGTTCCGTGCCTTACCTATCATTACCATCATTGCACCGGAATCCTGAAAACTCAATTTAGCCGCGCGCCCTCAGGATGTTTGAACGACGATCTTCCCCGTCGTGATGCCAACCCGGCGCTAGAAAGAGGTAGCGGAGTTTGTCCGCCGGTTTCTCAGCTGCGCTGATATCGTGCCACAAACTCAGGTATTCGCCCGCGGCTACAGCAGCCGGGTTGTAAGTATTGATGTTCTTGGTCAGCCCATATTCCACAGGCTCTGCATCGAGTTCCCTGGAAAAGGTGCCAAAGATCCTGTCCCAGATGATCAACACCCCTGCATGGTTTCGATCCAGGTAACGAATGTTAGAAGCATGGTGAACACGATGATGTGACGGGGTATTAAACAGCCACTCAATAACGCCAGGCAACTTCCTTACCAGTTCAGTATGCACCCAGAACTGATAAACCAGATTAAGAGAAATGATCGTGAAGATCATCAATGGATCAAACCCCAGTAACGGTAACGGAACCCAAAAAAGGTACTTGTGCACCCGCTCCCCTACCCCCTGCCGCAAAGCCGTTCCAAAATTGAGCTTCACTGATGAATGATGAGGCACATGGCCGGCCCAGAAAACCCGCACCTCGTGATTAGCGCGATGAAACCAGTAGTAAACGAAGTCATCCAGGAAAAACAGCAGGAGCCATGCCCACCATTGTCGTTGAACTACGTCACGCAACGGCGAGAGTTCGTGCAGGTATACGAAGGTAATGAAAGCTGCAAGTTTTGGCAGGAAATCAACGAAGGATGAAAGTACCAGCATGATCATGGAAACGCCGAAATCTTTGGCGGCGTACAGGTTGCGATGTTGACGATGGGAAATTAGAGCCTCGACTACGATGGCCAGAACGAATAGTGGCAGGGCGACGGCTGTGAAGCGGTCGTTGGTGATTTGGGTGATTATCTGGTCGAGTTGCATTCGGGGATTATTGCAGGTTTATGGTTGTTGGGGAGAGTTTCGCGAGCAGGAGATCTCTCCACTCCGGTCGAGATGACGGTTTGAGACGGTCGAGATGACGTCTTGGGGTGCTCGAGATGACGTCTTGGGGTGCTCGAGATGACGGTAGCGTTCCGTTCTCGTCATTTCGACTGTAGGCGAAGCCGGAACGGAGAAATCTTGTTCCGGGATCTCTCCACTCCGGTCGAGATGACGGTTTGAGGCGGTCGAGATGACGGTTTGAGGCGGTCGAGATGACGGTTTGAGACGATCGAGATGACGGTTTGAGGCGGTCGAGATGACGTCCTGAGACGGTCGAGATGATGGCCTGGAGTAATGACTTCGCCGTTCCGGTCGAGATAACGGGAACGGCGCTGCAATCACAGGAGTGGCGTCCAGACGCCGGACTAATCCTTTGTCATCGGGATGTATTTTTCGCCAAACTCGCTTAACCGGTCCAGGCCACCGGGGCCGGCAAAGAAGAAGGCTGGCAGCATAATTCTGCCAACACCTATCGCTCTTAGCTCCTCGATACCCTTTTCAGGATCAGCCATCTGTGCGCCAAACATCGTATTGATCTCAAGTGTACTGTAGTCCCTACCCGCCTTATCGCAGGCTGTCTTAACCCGGCCCAGCAACGAGCCCAATCGTTCCGCATCGCCTTCACCTGGGAAGTAGCCATCGGCCAGTTTTACAGCTCGCCGAATAGCGACATCTGTGTCACCCCCCACCAATATCGGAATGTTACCGTTCACCGGTCTGGGGCTGGAAGTCACTTTAGGGAAGTCAACAAACTCGCCGTGGTATTCAGCGTGAGGGCCGGCCCAGAGTGCTCGCATCGCCTCTATGTACTCATCATTTCTTGCGCCGCGTCGTTCCCAGGGAACGCCCAGCGCATCAAACTCTTCTTTCATCCAGCCGACACCCAGCCCAAGTTCTACTTTTCCACCTGAGAGTTGATCGAGTGTGGCGAGTTCCTTGGCCAGGATCAGTGGGTTCCTTTGGGGGACAATCAGAATGCAGGTCCCAAGCCGAAGGCTCGGTGCGACAGCAGCCGCGTAAGCCAACCAGATGAGAGGGTCTGGCAGTGGAGTATCCGGTTCCATCGGTATCTTGCCGTCTTTAGTGTAAGGATACGGTGACTCAATATCGTCGGGCCGGATGACATGTTCACCACCCCAGACAGATTCAAACCCGGCCTGCTCCGCTCTTTTACAAATCTCTGCCGTGGAAGGCCCATCAATACTGACGCTACTCGCGAATGCTAATCCAACTCTCATTGACTTACCCTGTTAAATTAAAAAATATGTCTGTTTCGACCAGCGATTATCGCATTACTGGCACAATCTAATCATCGCCTCGATTTAAGTTTTGACTTACCTGTCTTACACAATTCGTCCCGCCAGATTTTCTGTATAACCGTCAGTATCGTAGGCGAGCTCACCATTAACAAACACACTATGGTAACCACTTGCGCGGCGAACGTAACGACGGGCTTCACCAGGGAAGTCATCAACAAACTGTTCAGCGCCGACGGTCACGGTATCAGGATCGAAGACCACAATATCCGCAGCCTTGCCAACCGCCAGTGTGCCGCGGTCAGAGAGGCCCCAGTCTGCCGCCACTTCACCGGTCATTCTATGAACAGCTCGCTCCAGCGTCATATGCCCAGTTTCACGTACGTAGTGCTCAAGCAGATGCGTTGTGTCACCTGTTCCGCAGAACTGGGTAATGTGCGCGCCCGCATCAGAGGCACCAAAATGACAGAGTGGGTGGTTAATTAGTTCGGCAACGGCTGCTTTGTCCGCATTAATAACATTCTTTAACTGAAATTCTGTTTCGAGCTTGTCTGCGATAGCAATGTCCAGGATAACGTCGCCAATTTCTTTTCCTTCGCTTTTAGCTATCTCGGCAAGGTATTTTCCTTTATATGCTTCATTGGCTTTTGAATGAACATCACCGACAGTCAGGAACGGCAATGCGCCACTCATACCCGCAGCGTTTTTCATTTCGCTAACGAGTGGTTCCCTTGCAGCGGGATCACTGAACTTCGCCAGCCGCTCGCTGGCAGGCAGGTCCATAATCGCTTTCCACTGCGGTAACGAAAAAAGCAGCATGCTGGTTTCAGACAGGCGCATGTTCAGGTCAAAACAGCGTGGCATTACCTGGCCATACACTTTTGCACCTCGCGCCTTCTGTTCCTCCAGGGCTGCTATAATTTCTTCAGCGTGCGGCGAAGTCGGCGAACTAAGCACAGGCTGCAGGCTGCATGGAATACCTGCCGCAAGGCTGATGTCACCCAACTCCCGAATATTATCCAGCTCGCGATTAAGGTCCGGGAAAAACGGCACAATCTGCCAGATACCACGACCACTCTTGGCCATCGCCTTGGCCAGCGCGACTTTTTCATGGATATCCGCATACTGGCTCGGAACAGGCTTCCCATTTTCATCCATATCGACATAGGAACTGGAAATGCCGAGTGCTCCGGCCGCCATAGACTCTTCCACGAGCACGCACATCGCTTCAATTTCTTCGGGCGTCGCCGCACGTTCCTGACTGGCTGCGCCCATCACGAACAGGCGAATCGCCGAATGTCCGATTAACGCACCAACGTTAATACCAAGCTTGGGGCGAATGTGATCCAGATATTCAGGGAAACTGTTCCAGGTAAACGGTACGGCTTCATCGAAGGTACGTTGCTTAATATCTTCTATGACACCAAACATGCTAACGATTTTATCGGCAGCTGCCCGGTCCCTGATCGGTGCCAGGCTTAAAGAACAGTTACCCGTTACGACGGTCGTAATGCCATGCTCGATGGAGGGCGTTGCATAAGAGTCCCAGCAGAGCTGCGGGTCAAAATGCGTGTGAATGTCGATGAACCCAGGCGCAACTGCCAGGTTTGAAGCGTCGATTTCCTCACGACCGGTTCCTGCTACTATCCCGATCTGAGCGATCTTTCCATCAAGTATGGCAATATCGCCCGTTACTGACTCGCTACCAGTACCATCCACCAGGGATCCATTCCTGATTACTACATCAAAATCCGACATCTTCATCACCACTGTTAAGGTATGCACACAGCATAATGGAGTTGGGAAGATACTGCTGCTAGCTTATACGTCATTATTGCAGCGGTTAATGGACCTGAACCAGCGAAACCTTGGGTTTTGGACTAAAATAATACTCGGCTCCAAGTAAACTACCGCCGCTGTTCAGGAATAAATCGAGCATGATGCTGACCATCGTCTTTAAATACGCGTACCTCTTACAGGAAACCATGAAATGAGATTCAGTTTTTGGCCACAACCCAATCAGTCCTTTAATGTCATGAAACAGTTAGGCAATCACGTCGAGCAATCCGGATGGGATGGTATCTGGCTGGCTGACCATTTTATGCCCAACGCAGAGGATACCAGCGCACCACTACCAGAGGCGTGGACGACCCTTGCGGCGCTGGCCGCCAGCATCCCTCGTATTCGGCTTGGCACACTGGTTACCGGTAACACCTACAGGCACCCCGCAGTACTGGCAAAGATGGCGGCAACCGTTGATCACATCAGCGATGGCCGGCTGGTGCTTGGTCTGGGGTCTGGCTGGCAGGAGAATGAGCACGAGAAATACGGAATTGAATTTGACACCGTTGCCGGGCGGCTTCAAAGACTTGAAGAAGCCTGCCAGGTCATAAAGTCACTGTTCAATGAAGAATCTGCAAACTTTAAGGGAAAATACTACACACTTAACAACGCGCCGCTCGTCCCAAAACCAAAACAGGACACGTTACCGCTGCTGATTGGTGGTGGTGGGGAAAAAGTCACCCTGAGGATTACTGCTCAGTACGCAGACGAATGGAATGTCTGGGGGAATGTGGAGTTGCTAACGCAGAAAATGGCCGTTTTGGACCAGCACTGCGAGACGCTTGGGCGCGATCCCTCAGAGATTCAAAGATCTGCCGTGGCGCTGTTATTTGTGACAGAGGACGCAGCCTTCGCCAGGAAAATGCGTGACAGCACAGACAATCCGCCCAAAATTGCAGGGACGGTTTCAGAACTTCGGGATGTTATTGCGGGCTACGCTGAAGCCGGCGTTAATGAATTGATTGTCCCCGATTTCACGCTGGGTCCGGACTGTAACCAGAAGAAGCTTGATACCCTGGACCTGTTTATTGAAGATATTGCTTCAGTCGTCAAGTAACCGAAGTGCAATTACTTACAGGGCACATATGCAGCGCTCGCATGAACAAGCCCCACTAGTCATTTCACTTTCCCTGGTTCTTATTCGTATTTACAAGTAGGGGTCTGGAGGAAGAGTTTTGAACAAGTATTCATTAGGCGCCAAAAAGCATTCATCCCGCGCCAAGTGCTAGCCATAAAAAACCCGCCGGAGCCAGGTTTAGTGGTCGAAAAGACTTGCGATACCTGGGTTGCTTTCAGGCTCGACCGGGCAGGTTAGTGTGCCGCTGCAGTTCGTTCAAGCTGCGATAGCAGGCACGGGTACGCATCCTGCGGAACACCCGACAGGTGCTCTACTAACAATTCCCCAAAACCCGGGCCTTCAATATCCACCTGAACTACTTCCTTTCATATGGAAAAACTCCCCCAGTGTGATGCGATTCTTAATCGCTGATTTTACTCAGCCGTCATTTAGGCAAAAAACCAAACAAAAAAGACAACTCTTCCAGACCCCCTGCCGGTTTTGGAACGGGCTGTTTCGCAATCGAGTTTTTTCAATATTTCGGCTGATTGTAACTACCAGTGGTTGCCATCAATACGAACTGCAGGCATCGATACCCCAAACTCCCTAAATATCTCCGATGACTACAGCACTTTAAACACAATGGCTTGGTCTCTCATCTGAAATTCATCTGATAGCGTGACTCGAGCAGGTATGATACTTGACAACCTACGCGGCAACGCCCCTAATTCTTGACATCCACAGATATTAATGAGTTTCTGATGGCGTTTTCAACGAAACCCAGAAGGTTCGATACCACGACATTGAGCGGAGTGTTTATGAAATATTTGGCTTTATCGACGTTGTTATTTATCTCGTCGGCAAGTGCTCAAAATCAATGGCTCAACGCGTCTCAGATGTCAGACAAGGCAATGGAGACAGGTGATGTTCTTTACATGGTCGGAGCATTACAAAGGTGTGTAGCACTCCAGTCTTTGTTCGGCGCACTTGTTGAAAAAAGAGCTGGTGAGCAAGAAGCGGGTCAGACCTACGGTATGATGGCGCACCGTAATTTTGCTAACGCTTACCAAATCAACAGTATGAAAGAGAAATCTCGAGGAGCAGGAGTATCTACTGTTGAAAGCTTTGTTGAAGCCACAATAGTTGTCATGGAGGAAGCATCAAATCAGTACGGTACCCTCATTACCGAAAATCAAGCTCGAGATGGTGATTTGATTGGACGAGTAATCGAGGTTGATTTGAAGACGTGTACAGCTCTTTACGAGGGGATGTTGAAATAAATTGTCAACTTTCATGCACCACTTACCCAATGCTCTTGTCTTGATTAGATAGTGACCAACGAACAAAACGATCACTCGGATCTCAAACGAATTAAGTTAAATTCAACAGATAGACTAGAGTTTAAAAGTTTAAATTCCCCAGGTCCTTTCAAAAAAATGTAGTAATGAGGTTCTTAACCGCTGATTTACTCAGCCGCAGGGCGAATGGTTGGCCCGGTGTACTTCTATCCGGATCACTGATTTCCCCGTCGTGTTCTGCCTTATAGAATAGTGGTCGCCGCGGTAAAGCGCCGTGGGTTTTGGCGCTATACTTGAACCACACACCTACCGATATAGCAGCCATGCAAGTCATTCCGATGTCAGCACCACTGGGCGCCAATATACTCGGCGTCGACGTCACCCGGTTAGGTGACAACCAATGGCAAGAAATTAATCGCTTGTTCCTGCAGCACCGTGTACTTGCGTTTCCCGGCCAGACACTCACCCCGGAACAACATATGACGTTCGGTGCGCACTGGGGTCAACTGGTTAGGCACCCCTACGCGGGCATGAAGGACTATCCGGGTCTGATTGAACTTAAAAATACGGGGAAGAAGCGGGATGTAAACCAGCACTGGCATTCCGATATGACCTTCAACCCGGCCCCACCGAAACTCACCATGCTCTATGCGCTGGAAGCACCAGAGATCGGTGGGGACACAGCGTTTTCCAATCAGGTCATTGCCTGCAAAGAGCTATCCGAAGGGCTGAAAAGAACGCTGGCTGATATGACGGCAGAACATACGGCTGCCGGCCTTGCCGCCCTCTATAACGCAGACGCATCTGAATCCCCGCGAGCGACCCATCCAGTTATTCGAACCCACGATGAAACCGGTGAAAAAGCTTTGTATGTCTGCCGCGCCTTCACGCAAAAATTTACCGGATGGAGTCGAAACGAAAGCCAGGGATTACTTGAAACACTGTTCAACCACAGTACAAGACCAGAGTATCAGGCTCGTCATCGCTGGCAGGCAGGTGATCTAATCATGTGGGACAATCGTGCGGTACTGCACTATGCGGTGCACGATCACGGTGATGACCCGCGGCTTATTCACAGGCTCCAGATCGAAGGTCACGTACCGGAATAACGACGGTTAACATCGCTGTTTGCCTAAATGAAGCTTACCCTGTCATCAACCGCAGCGATATGTTCAAACCTCGCGGTTACAGCGAAAGCGGTTTTCTCCTCACGCTAACTCGCCCGAAAAGACCCGGATATCCCAGGCCGTCCAGACAAACTGTTACTTCTTGATTTGTCAGGTCTTCGCTCATTGAACGATACCTCTCGAGCTTTCCCTCGTTCTCTGCGCTGGTATATCTTCCGTTGTACTTTACCTTTTAGGTTCTTGCCCCTCAATATAGTCGTCGATCAGTTCATGGTAGCGGCGAATGCGCTTCTCTTGATTCGATAGATAAACACCTTTAAATCCCCGTGATCTGAATCCCCTTTGCTGGGTTACAAATACCCGCACATCATCTTCGATCCCAGGACCGATTGACACATCTGCACCATATTCCAGCATCGTCAGCTCCGCACCTGCACCGGTGTTTGCTCCCCTCCTTGCATTTACATTCTGTACTGACGCCGGACTTGCATACCACCAGTTATCAAACAGGCACTGCTCCGGGTCACTTCTGTGTGGGCGGGCACGCAGAAAATGAAAGCCATCAGACCAGAGTGATACAGCGAAATTGGGAAACAGTGTGTAGTGAAAAGCATCCGTAAACTGCTCGTCAGGGATCGTATCGTAGTGCGCGAATCCACGGCCAGGGCCAAGACGGCGTTTCGCCTGCTGCAATGCTTCACGTGTTGCCTCGGGACGACCCTTAAAATCTGACGGGTCTATATCCCAATAGCGCAACTCGCTCGCAAGCGGATCGATAATGTTGCCGTCCACATCTGTCTGACCAACACCGAAACCACCCTTCATCACCATTCGGTTATGACCTTCATCTGAAAGGTCGAATCGCGTTTCCTTGAAATAGGTATCAATATTGCCACGGATTGCTTTTCTGTCGGTATCGGGAGTGGCTCCCTGATGAACTGTTGGTACGTGGTATGACTCATTAAAGTTATCCAGTACCACTTTCCAGTTGCAGGGCAGCCACATGGAATTTGCCATTGTTCGCTGCCAAGTATCAACATTTCGCGCTTCCCAGTCGTCCCAAATCGGTCCGAGGAATTTTTGCAGGCTAATGCAGTCCGGGTCCATGTTGACCCAGATAAAGCCCGCAAACGTCTCGCAGCGCACTTCTTCCAACGTGACTTTATTGCAGGGGTTACCTTCAGGAAAATCTTCTTTGTCGGGTGCAAAATTGAGGGTGCCATCGGGCAGGAAAGCCCAACTGTGATATTTACAGACGAAACGTCTCAGAACAGTGCCTTTAGGTTCTGAAACCAATGGATTGCCTCGATGCTGGCATACGTTATAGAACGCCTTAACGCCCCCGTCTTTCTGCCT
>Ga0209667_1001934_pt1 | contig 14323 bp, 23 predicted proteins | sample SaaInlV_165m_DNA_2_FD_184682 | JGI IMG/M metagenome (GOLD analysis project Ga0209667, IMG submission 184682) | Marine microbial communities from expanding oxygen minimum zones in the Saanich Inlet - Saanich Inlet SI037_S3LV_125m_DNA (SPAdes)... | ecosystem: Environmental > Aquatic > Marine >... | reverse complement strand
ATCTATTTTTGTAATGTATTATATATTTAGAGAATTAGGTAATTGTGTAATAACTCTCTAATGGATATGTACTGAATTGATAAAAAAAATAATTACTTTGGCAATAATTTTGGCAATATCTATGTCAATTATTGGTTTATTATTATCCAGCTTAAATTCTGAAAAAACTATTTCTGACGACTATAATTCCGAAGAAATTAGTTTACAAGATGATTTCATCATTCCCCCTGATGTGGTAATCCCAATCAAAGTATCACGTCCAGGATGTGATCTTGAGGATGTTTGTTATATCCCATCCAACATTGTTGTTGAAAAAGGAAAATCTGTTACATGGTTGAATGAAGATTCTTCTTTTCATAGTGTAACTTCTGGATTTTATCCTGAACCTAGTGGACTTTTTGATAGTGGTCATTTAGATCCGTATGAATCCTACACATTGTCTTTTGATAACCTTGGAACATATGATTATTTTTGTACACTTCATCCTTGGATGAAAGCTCAAGTTATTGTAGAATAAAAGGTACCCGAGGGAGTCGAACCCCCTTGTATAAGCTTTGCAGGCTCACGCATAACCGTTCTGCCAGAGTACCGTTTTGAAAAACACGAAATGAACAATTAAACTCTTTAGATTAGAATTTGTTAAATGATTTTGAAGCCAATTTTACATCCTCAGCTTTTACTGTCTTTCTTTTAGCATGAGAAGCCATGTCAACGGCATTTTTTGCAATATTGTCTGCAACATCTTCTATTACCCTACGTAATTCATCTGCTGATTCTTCACTAATACTTGTAGCACCTGCTTTTTTTAATATTCTATACATTGCAGCTAATCCCAATTCTGAAGATTTCATAATATTTGTTTTAGTTTTTTGTGAAAAAACCTAATGAGTGAAAAAATATCACTAAGGAATCGATTTATACAGACTACATCAAGAATTAATTAGAAAATGTCTTGGTCATTTGATTCTCATATTCATCTATCTGATCCCGCATATCTTCCTGAAATTAATTATATTTTAAATCAGATGAAATTTCTTAAAATTAAAGCATGTTGTGTTTCTATGAATGTTGAGAATTCTTTAGCAACTTTGTCATTATACAAAAAAAGTAATCTTGTTTTGCCCTTTATTGGAATTCATCCTGAATGTGCAAATGACGATCTTGAAAAAATTAATAATTTGATAGAATTAAATCAAAATAATATTTCAGGTATTGGTGAAATTGGATTAGATCCTACTTATTGTAAAAATAATGATGATACTAAAAGACAAATTCAAGTTTTTGAATCATTACTTTCATCAGCGGAAAAATTTCATAAACCTGTATCTATTCATTCTAGAAAAAGTCTTGATGATATTTTTGAAATTATGACTTCATATGATACTAGACATGCTTTGTTACATTGGTTTGATGGGAGTAAAAAGCAACTTCAGAAAGCAATGGATATGGGTTTCTTTGTATCCTTTGGTCCTGTAATGATTTATGCTAATGATAAACAGACTTTGTTATCTAAAGCAGATGAGTCAAAAATACTTGTTGAGACTGATGGACCTGTTAGATTTTCTCGATGCTTTGAAATGAAATCTGCACAAATTAGCTTTATTCCTAGTGTCATTTTCTGTGCCTCTAAAATTCTTCAAAAAACATTTGATGATATGTCATCCTTGTTAGAAGAAAATACAAAACGTTTTCTTGGAATATAGGTATAAAATACCCCCTTCGTTAATTCATGCGTGGATAGGATAAAGCGTCTGTCATTTGAAGTACTAGCTGATCATAAATCCAAATTCGGTGAAGACTTTGTTGAAAATAAAAAAGCCTTAAACCAAGTTTCCATTGTCCGTTCAAAAGGCCTAAAAAATAAGGTTGCTGGATACATTACAAGATTTATCAAAAAAGAAATTCGTGAAGAAAAATTCAAACAAGATAGAAGTAGTTATGATTCATCAAATACTGAAGAACAGGAGTCAATTGTAGATGTTTCTGAATCTGAGCAAGTTTCTGAAACAGTTGAAGAAATCACTCTAACAAATGATGATGTTGAGACCAGTGTGCCTACAACTAAATCTGTTGAAGAAAAAACTGATTAATTAATTACTCATTCTAAATTCTAAATTATAGATATGATTACTATAAAATTAATTGGTGGTGCCAAGAAATCTTTTAATTCTGAACAATTACAAATTGATAAATTTGATATTTCTGTAAATGAATTACTTCAATTATTATTAAAAACAAAACCTGCAAATACTGATTTTGATGTTGAAAATATCTTAATTGCCATTAATGGTTCTGATTCTTCGGCAATGAATGGAAAAAATACAATTGTACATGATGGTGATACTGTAAGCATAATTCCTGTAATTCATGGTGGTTCATCTAAAAAACTACTTTTTGAAATTGAAAAAAAACAAATACAAGTAATAGAAATTAGTGGTCAAAAAACAATCGATATAAAATTTATTGATGATTTAAGAATAAAATATCCCAAAATTAAATTTCAAGCTGTATCAAGTAAATTCATTCTTAATTCATCTCATCTAAAAAAAATTTTATCTCTTTCAATAAATGCTGATAAAAATAATATTTTACTATCTAATAAAATTGAAACTGATATTTTAATGCGTTTTGCAGTAACCTTACAAATTTCTAATGCAATTTCATCTGTTGGGATTAAACCTACTACTAATTTCATTTTGATTGCTATTGGAAACAAAATTTCTTTTGATTCTTTGTATTCTGAATTATCTCCTTTATGTGTAAATTTATTTTTAAAAAATAATAATTTGTTTATAAAAAAACATTTCAATATTTCAAAAAAACATCTTGATGCTGTATATTCTAAAACTCCACTAGAAGATGTTTTGGTAGAAAAGGCTTCTGTTCTAATCTGACATACTACGTTTAGTTTTTTCAAGACTAAATATGTCTGAATTTTTTAATATTGAAATTCCCGTAACAATACCTAATATTTCAATTAAAATTATTTTATCTGGAAAATCTAATGAAACTTTATTTTTTATTCCATTTGCTATTTTTGTAATAATTTCTTTACTTGAGATTTCAGAATTTCTTTTTTCAATTAATATTCTGTATGATTCTTTATCTTCGATTTGATTTCCAATACTGGAAATTATCCTTTCTATTTCATCTATGTTTGTATCAATTACTTTTTGAACTGGTATTACTCTCAAACAATACCTGATACTCCATGGTTCATCTAGTAACATTTCTTTCATTTTTCTAACTACTTCAATTGGATCTAATTTTGTTTCAACTGTAATTATTCCAGACATATTACTTACTGTAATTTTAACATCCGAATCTCCTAATCCATCTAAAATATCTACTAATTCATCCTCAGTGTCTCCTTCTAAATGTCTAGCACACGTAACTATCAAATTTATCATATCATAATGTCCTCTATTTTTAATACTCCTTCTCTAATGATCTTAATTTCTTCATCTTCTATTTCAATTATTGTTGATTCTCCTTTACTTGTAATTGTTCCTCCATTTAGAAATACATCGTAATTTTTAATATTTTTTATACATTCATCTGGATTTGTATGTGATAAATTTCCAGAAATATTTGCACTAGTCCCTACTAATAATTTGCATTTTTCTAATAATTTTAAAGTACATTTAGAATCTGGAATTCTTACTGCAATTTTATTTTGTAATTTCAACGATTCCTTTAATTTTTGATCTGTTAATGTTAAAATTAATGTTAGTGGGCCTGGCCAATATTTTTTTATGATCTTTTCAGTAAATTTATCAATTAATGTGATTTCTTTTACAATTTCTAATGAATATGCCAATACTGGTAATGATTTTATTTCTGCCCTTGATTTAATTTCATAAATTTTTTTCACTGAATTTACATTGTATGGGTTACATCCTATGCCATATACTGTATCTGTTGGAAATACTACTATTCCACCTTTTTCAATTATTTGGGATGTTTTTTCAATACCGTCCTCATTACAATTTACTTTCAATGTATTTTATCTTGAACTTTTCTTTAATTATTATTTTCTTTTAAGTATTTTTTTAATTTAATCTATTGTAATTAAGAAATATGTCTTTTACACCTAATTTTGATGTAGTTAAAAATTAAATATTTAATCCAAAATTGTCTGCAAATTTTGTAAATGAATTATATGCTTGAAGAAATTCTCTACCTGATTGACTAATTTTATATCTGTTTGAACCTTGTGAATCAGCTTGTTCTAACAAGCCTTGTGACACTAGTGTTTTTAAAAGTGTAGAAATTCTAGAATGTGAGATATTTGCTTTTCTAATTAGATATGTTACTGTTGCTCCGTTTTCATCTTGAAGATCATCTCTAGTTGTTGATAGTATATCTCCAATAATTTTCATTTGTGTTCTATATTCTCCCATTTTATTAATTTTCTATTCTTAAATCTATATGAGAGGCAATTGATATTTTCGTATATACTAAACAGATAAAAGAATTTGACAACACTAAATTTTTGAGCCTATTTTAGATTTTATCTAAGTCATCATCAAATTTTATCTTCTTTAATGGTACTTTACTTACTGGAATGAATAGTGCAATTAATCCTGTAATTTTGATTGTCATTGATATTGTGTATAGAATTGATTCTGGAAATACAAAAGAATACCATCCCAAAAACTCACCAAATGCTAAAAGTCCTAATCCTAATGCTACTGAAATTGCCCCTTTATTTTTATTATCTCTGTAAGATAACATTGTTTCAATTGCCCCATATACCAAAAGAATGAATGAAACTGATCTGAAAATATGTTCCAATTGAACAGTTGATACTAAGAAAAATGGTAAAATTCCAACTGATCTAAAGTAATTGGATTTTGGAAAAAATGATTTTATGCTGTGGGAAAATGCAATAAAAAAATATCCTATTGTTTGAATTATAATTCCAATAGTTTGAATCCCTCTTTCTATATTTCCTGATTTTATTACAAAATCCTCTATCATATATCCTGACCATATGACAAAAAATCCTAAGCTAATTGAAACAAATGCAATTGTTAATCTAAATAATGTTGGACTACCAGTATTTCTAAATCCAATATATGCCATAATTCCTATTGTAAGTCCTACTAAAAATCCAACAAAATTTAGTATGTTTTCTAATAAAAATTCCAATTATGTTTAGTAATTTCTTAAAGTAATTATTTTAATCTGCTGAATCATTTTACTAAATTGTTAATCCCATTCATCCAATGATCCTGATGTGTGACCTTCAGTGCTGCCACCAGCTGCATAATCTCCTAAAATGTCTGAATATTTGGGTTGATTGTGAGCTACAAATTTTACATATTCTCCATAACTCATATCTAAATCACATGAACCACATTTAACTAATGAATAATCCATTGCCATTTCTGCATCTTTATTACATTTTGGACATTTGATTTTCATATCTTGTAATATTGTTCATGAATTATTATTACTTTACATCAAAAAAAGATAAAAGGAGTAATTTCTTGCTGATTTCTATGAGTCGTAGTTGTACTAAATGTAAAAATTCTATTCCTGATACTGAACAATTAGGACCTGTCAATGAAAAATATCCTACTTGTACTAAATGCTGGGCTGAGTGGAAAGAATATCAAATCATGGTAATGAATGAAATGAAATTAGATATGTCTATGGCTGACCATCGTAAATTATTAAAAAAACATGAAAAAATCTTTGTAGGTGTTTTATCTCCTGAAGGGGAAATCATCGATTATTCAAATGAAGATAATCGAAAACCTGATGAACCAGAAGTAAATTAAATTTTTAAATGATTTTTAGCATTATTTGGTATCATGATTAGAATTTTTCTTCTATCTTGATCATTTAAATTTCCAATAATTTTTCTTATTGTATTTGAAATAGTTTCTTTTTCATTTTCTTCTAATTGTAAAAACATTTCTAAAATCCCATCTAAATTAAATGCAATTAATTTTTCTGGATCTACTAATGATTGTTTAATGTATGCTAAAAACATCCCTTCCCTATGTTCTTCAGAAAGATTTGCTATGATTTTTAACCAAGATTTAAACAACTTAGAGAAATTAAGAAATGGAATAGTTGGACCTGCTTCTAACGCATTATGGATGATTTCTTTTTTATCTGCTTCTTCTTTTGAAAAGAATTCTATCATTCTTTTTTTTAAAATTGGCGTTCTTAGAAAATCTGGTAAACTAGCGAGATTAACTATGATATTTCCAGCATGATTATCCTCAGACATGGATGTAATCTAATTCTGCTTGAATATAAAATCATGTGACAATACTTTAGCTTAAATAAACGAAATAGATGTTTACAATTATGACATCCACTGTTGTTGTTGGAGGATTTTTTGGAGATGAAGGTAAAGGAAAAATTATTTCATATTTAGCAATAAAGGACGATCCTAAAATTATAGTTCGTGGTGGTGCTGGACCTAATGCCGGTCATACAATCATGGATGGTGATAAAGTGTACAAAGTTAGAATGCTTCCAAGTGGATTTTTAAATAAAAATGCTAAAGTTATGATTGGACCTGGTGTTGTAATTAATCCTGAAGTTCTTGATAAAGAGATTCAAGATTTTGGTGCATCTGGTCGTGTATTTATTGATAAACACTGCGGAATAATTGAAGAATCTCATTTGATGAGAGATTCTAAAGGTGAATTAAAAGAAAAAATTGGTAGCACTGGTTCTGGAACTGGTCCTGCAAATTCTGATAGGGCAATGCGTGTTTTAAAGATGGCAAAAGATTTTGACTCCTTATCTTCTTTAATAACTGATGTGCCTAAGGAGATCAATTCTGCATTAGATAAAAATCAAAATATTCTAGTTGAAGGAACTCAAGGAACATTTCTTTCTTTATGGCATGGAACATATCCTTTTGTAACTTCTAAAGATGTAACTGCTTCTGGGATATGTGCTGATGTTGGTTTAGGTCCTACAAAAGTTGATGAAGTAATTGTTGTTTTCAAATCTTATGTCACTCGTGTTGGAACTGGTCCATTAGATAAAGAATTATCTTTAGAGGATGCAGAAAAGAAAAACTGGTCTGAATTTGGAACTGTAACTGGTCGTCAAAGACGTGCAGCTGACTTTGATTTTGATTTAGCTAGGCGTGCAATTATGCTTAATGGTGCAACACAAATTTCAATTACAAAATTGGATGTACTTTTTACTGACTGTGCTGGAAAAACTTCTTACGATAAACTATCTAATGATGCTAAATCATTTATCAAAAATATTGAAAAAGAATTAAACACGCCTGTTACAATTATTGGAACTGGTCCTGCAATTAATGATGTTGTTGATAGAAGAAACTAGGCTCTAACTTTTTGGATAAGTTTAATTTGATAATGTATTACACATTCTTGTGGATAAATTAGAAACTTCTGTTATTGATAAATTACCTCGCTATATTCAAGTACATTCAACTTTAGAATTTACAAGATTAGTTTGTGCACTTGAACGTGCTCCTCGTGTATCTTTTTCTCATAATCATGATGGAAAAAAAATTTTGTCTGTACAAATGGATGTTTTAAAACAAAAACCCATTGTTTACTATACTCCTTTAGAACGTAATGGTGATTATCTTTGTTATGGGCTAAAATCTGGAAAAGAAGAATCTGATATTGTGGACTCCACTTCTGACTCTAGTAAGTTATACTCTCCAATTATTCGAATTAAATCCCTTCCAAAAACACTACAACCTGGTAATGGGACTCTTGATAGATACCAACCTATTGAATTAGAAGATCTATCTAGTCTTGCAAAACTCACTTGGGGTTTTGATGATGTTCCTTTTCCTCTCTTTTTATTTCCACACAAAGATAAATGGCTTCTTGGAGTTTTTATGAATTTTAATGATGAGGGAACATCTTACTTTTGTCATGTAGTTTTGAATACTGATCCTGGAAATCCATTCATTAAATTTTCTACAACCAATGGAATTGAACCAACTTTTGTTCAAAATCCATCTGAACATGGATATTCTTATATCAAAATAATAAAATTGAAGGATACTCATCCACTAGTTGATTATGGCCACCTTCAAAACTAGAATTTCTCAGGTTTCAAAAACCAATGGTAAGGTAATTCTTGCAAATGATTATGATTCTTCAGAAAAAAATTTACAAAATAAAACTATTCAAAATATTAAAAAATTAAATCCATATATTTGTGGAATTAAATTAAATTTTCATCTACTTCTTCCACTAAGTGCTAAAGAAATCATTAAAATCAATAAAACTGCACATGATTATGGATTACAAACTATTGCTGATATCAAATTAAATGATATTGGAAATACTAATCGTGTTACAACTGAACATTTATGGAATTTGGGTTTTGATGCAGTAATAGCAAATCCTGTCATGGGATTAGATAGTTTAAAGAATTTAGTAAAATCATCTCATAAAGAACAGAAAGGTGTGATTACTTTGTGTCACATGAGTGCACCTGAGGCTAAATTATCTTATGATATGGAAATTAAAATGGGTAAAAAACAGCAATTATATCAATTATTTCTTAATTGGGCATTAACTGCAAAAGTTGATGGTATTGTTGTTGGTGCAACATTTCCCAAAATTATTCAATACTGTTCTAAACAGGCAGGAAAAAATCTAAGTATCTTTTCACCTGGTGTTGGTACTCAAGGTGGAAATGCCTCTGAAGTAATTTCATCTGGTACAAATTATTTGATTGTTGGTAGAACCATTTTGAATGCTAAAAATCCTGTTAGTGTGGCAAAAGAATTACATTTACAAAGTCTCGGAAAGTAATCTTTGTGCTTTTGTTAATACTTTTTTAGCATTATCAAATGTTGTTTTTTCCATTGATGAATTGTAGTCCATCCATGTATATCCACTATGTTCATGTGAAATTTTAATTTCTTTAGTTTTTGTTTCAGCTAAAAAGAATACCACTTTTTTTTGAACCAACTCTCCTTGATATTTAAATTTATAATCAATCCATTCTTCAAAATTTTCTATAAATACAATATCTGTAATACCTGTCTCCTCTTTTGTTTCTCTAATTGCTGTTTGATGAGTTGATTCTCCTTGTTCCATTTTACCCTTTACAAAATCCCAATGTCCTGATGGATAATGCAATAACAAAAATAATTTTTTTACACCTTCTTTTCTAAATAATACAATTCCTGCAGATGTTTCTTCTATCATTTTCCTAACCTCCTTTTCCTTATTTGAAATGTTCTGATAGCTCTCATTAAATCAATCTTTCTAAATTCTGGCCAAAAAATGTCCATAAAAATTAATTCACTATAAGCACTTTGCCACATTAAAAATCCACTTAATCTTTTTTCACCTGATGTACGTAAAATCATATCTGGTTCTGATTGTGGCAAATGTGATGTATACAGATTTGATTCAATCTCGCTTTTTGTAATGTCTTCAATTTTTAAATCTCCTTCTTTAATTTTTTCTCCAATTTTTTTCACTGCATCTACTAATTCGTTCTGACCACCATAAGCTAATGCAATATTCAGAAAATAATTATCATAATTTTTTGTTACGTTGTCTAATCGTATTATCACTTCTTTGATTGATTCTGGCAGTAATTCTATTCTACCAATTGCTTTAACTCTCATTTTACATCTGTGTATTCTTGGATCGTTGTATAATTTTTCTAATCTAATACGAATTAATTCATAAAGATCATCTAACTCACTATCTTTTCTATCTAAATTTTCTGCTGATAATGCATAAAGTGTAACAATTTTAATGTTAAATTCTTCACACCAATCAAGTAAATTTTCAACTGCATCTGCCCCCTTCCAATGTCCTTTTTTATTAATTTCTAAATGTCGTTTAGCCCATCGTCTATTCCCATCTAAAATTAATGCAATATGATTTGGAATGTCTCCAGTTTTAATCTCACTTTCTAGTTTTTTCCCGTATATTTTGTACAATCCTGATAATTGTAAAATTATATCTTTTACTTTACTCATTTCCCTTAGAAAATTTATGGATGCTTGATGATATCAGTGTTTTTTAAAATTTAATCTGATTTCATTTCTTGTTCTTTTTGTTTCCTATATTTCTTAAAGAGGATTGTAGCTGAAACTAAAGTTACTGCTAATCCTCCTAACAATGGTGGAATTAATGTAAATGAACTTTCATCAAATATCATAATATTGGTAAATTGTGCAATAATTGGATATAATGATATTAAAACAATAATTCTTAGAATATCACTAATTTGTCTTGGAATTCCTCCTATCCAATTACTTAGTAATGTCCCTGCAAATATTGCTCCTAATCCAATCCATAAAATTGGTAATGATCCTCCGACAAATTGTCCTATTCCTATTTGATTTGACATACTTTCAATTACCCCTCCATTTGATTCAATAATTTCTGGATTGATTGTACTAATTCCAGCTGGTACTGATGATAAAATCAATAATACTCCTGTAACCATTGTAAACATTCTGATAAAACCTGTTGGCGTAGGTTTAGACCAGCTTGACCATGCTCTATCTACATCAAATGCTCTGATCAAAAATGCCCCACCTAGAATACTTACAAGTACAGCAAATATTTCTGCAGTATATCCAAAAACAGTCCCAATTCCTCCAATTAATAAAAGAATTCCTGGAACTCCTAAAAAGAATTTTGAATATTTTGAATCATAAGCTATCATTTTTAGATATTTTCCAAACACTGCATACGAATATTCCACGCTTCTACTAACTTTCATTACAACTCTTTGAACTGATACTACTGGTAGAACATTTTGAATAACTGGTATTACACTTTCATCATCTTCTCCATCTGAAACAATTACTGCTCCATTTGCTTGAAATTTTTCTAATACTGTTTTTGCTTCAAGTAGTATTTTTTCATCTGCTTGAACTCCTCTATTTTTAACTCCTGTAATTGTAGCTACTTCTACTTGGTAGCCTTTACTGATTAAATCTTCATATGTTTTAATTGCTGCAAATATTGAATTGGAATCTGCATCCTCTGGATCCTCTAATGCTAATCTTTGTGCTGCTTCAATACATGCATCTCTTCCTATTACTGGTGTAACGATTCCTGTTTTTTCACCTACATCGTCATCTCTATCTACACAAATTACTACTAATTTGTTGGCTGTTGATTTACTAACATCTTTTTGTACTTTAGTAGATCTTTGTGACATTACACTTTATACTATACAATTAGTTTTTAATGATTTCCAATTATTCTAATTAGTAAAATTGGGTTTTGAGCCTAGGGTCTTAACTCATTCGATTTTTTAATATATTCTATAGATTCTGCTTTAATAGATTCAATTTTATCAATTGTTTCTAAAATTTCTGTATCTGGACTTTTATTTTCAATTTGATTTGCTAATACTTTTGTTTCTAGGATATACTCATTAAATTTTTTCATTCCATTCATGTAACTAATGTAACTTTCTTGCCATTGTTCTGATGGTTTTGAAGTGATAAATTCACTAATTTGTGTAGTTACTTGTGATGATGTGACTTCTGTAATTGCAATATAATCCATTGGCAAAATCTTTCCATTTTGAAGATTTTGATATTCAATATCTATTGATTCTTGTAAAACTTCATGGATATTTTTTGCTCCATCTAGATATCCTTGATAATCTGTTACTATGAAAGTTGTATCATTATCTTGTGGTATTACCCATAATAGAAAACTAGCACCTGTAATTGCTGCTAAAATTATAACTGTAATCCCAATTCCTTTTTTTGATGCCATTTTCTACTCTTAACATTAACTAGCTTATATTTGATAATTTTTCTTATAATTATAATTTATTTTAAAATTTTTCAAAAAATAACTATTTTAATTAATTTAATCATGTTTTTTTTAAAAAAATGCTTATTTTTATGAAATTTATTGCATTTTTACTTTTTTTAATGCCTAAAAAAAACTACATACATCCAGTTTATAGTGAAATATTTTTCACAGCCTCTTCCTAAATACCCCTAGTCATGTTAAATTTCATAATGGTTCAAGCATATTGTGTAAAATGTAGAGCAAAAACGGATATCAAAGATCCTAAAGAAGTGAAACTAAAGAATGGACGTCCAGCTGTCAAAGGCACATGTCCAACTTGTGGAACTAACGTATTCCGTATTGGCGCAATGCCAAAAGAATAGATGGAAATTATTCCACCTGATTCCACTTTTTCAAAAACAATATAGGGAATACTCTATACATTTTTTTTATGACTAAATCCGATTATGAAAATTTACTTAAGCGTATTGAAGATAAATTAGGTGACTCTGATACTGAATCTTCAACTAGATTTGAACTTCCAATAGTGGATATTATGTGGGAAGGACAAAAAACGTTTTTACGAAATTTTTCAGAATTTCCTAAGGTTTTGAGAAGAGAACCTGATAAAGTCCTTCAATATCTTTCTAAAGAATTTGCTGTACCTGCTGAACGTCTTGGAGATAAAGCCATGTTTGTTGGTCGAAGAGCTCCTGATGATTTTACTAGATTATTTCAAATTTATGTTAAAGATTATGTTGAATGTCCAACATGTAAAAGCCCTGACACCAAAATTCTAAAGGAGCACCGTATTTCATTCTTAATCTGTGAAGCATGCGGTGCAAAAGCCACTTTGAAGGGTAAATATGCATAATGCAATTTTCAGTAAGCATTTCTGATTACCAAAAAAATACTATGGTCAACATGTGTGATGCTGAATTAATCGGAAAGGATGTTATTGATGGTAAATTAAAAATCCATATCAGTGAAAATTATTATGGTAAGCAATTAGTTGACAAAGATGAAGCTATTGCTTTCTTAAAATCTGCATCCATTATGAATTTAGTAGGTCGTGAAACTATTTCTTTAGCTATTGATCTTGGTATTGGTTCTGAATCTGGTGTTAAAATTATTTCTGATACTCCGTTTTTAATTATTTTTAATACCTAAAATAATTTTGACTTTCAATATTTTTTATGGTGTTTTAATTAAAAAGCAATCTCTTTTATCTAGTACGGAAAATAATAACTATTGACTGATACCATTAGTAGAAAGCTAGAATCTAAAATTGATAACAAATTAATTTCAAAATCTAAAAGACGCGAGCTTGAAGATGGATTCAAAAAAGGAAAAGTCATGAATGAAGTTTTAGACAAACCTACAGTCATGACACTTTACAAAATGATTACAGATCATGTGATTGCATATGTTAATGGCTCTGTAAGTGCAGGAAAAGAATCTGTTGTTTTTTGGGGTGTTGCTGATGATGATACTAGCATTGCTTTGAAAATTTATTTGGTTAGTACTTCTAACTTTAAAAAACGTGAACCATATCTTACAGGTGATCCTCGATTCCGTCATGTCAAGAAGGGTACCAAAAATTTAGTCTATTTGTGGGCAAAAAAAGAATATCGTAATCTAACCCAATGCTATGAAGCTGGAATTCCTGTACCTAGACCTCTTTACGTAACAAATAATGTACTAGCTATGGATTTTGTAGGCGTTAATGGTGCACCTTGTAGGGCTTTACTGACATCAAATATTGAACAAAATGACTATGAACAAGCAATATCTCTAATTAAGGATCTATATCATAAAGCAAAATTAGTTCATGGTGATTTTTCAGAATATAATATTTTTAAAACTGATGATGGGTTAGTTGTATTTGATTTAGGGTCTGCAGTTGATCTTAGACATCCAAATTCTAAAGAATTTCTTAAAAGAGACATTAATAACATTATACGATTCTTTAAGAAAAAAGGAATGAATGTTGAAAATTCTGATGATGTACTTGAGGATATTGTAAATGAGCTTTGAAAAATTAATTCGTATACCCAATGATAGAATAGGTGCTTTAATTGGAAAATCTGGTAATGTTAAATCGTCAATTGAAAAATCTTGTCATGTTTCAATTGACATTGACGGTGATAACGGTGAAGTTTTTATAAAATCTGTTGGTGACGTTGAAAAAATGCAACCATTCAAAGCAATGGAAATTGTTAGTGCAATTGGAAGAGGATTTTCTCCTGAAAATGCAATGACTTTGTTGGAAGGTGAAAATGCATTACATGTAATAGATCTTAGAGAATTTGCTGGAAAATCTAATGCAAATATTGAAAGGATAAAAGGGAGGATCATTGGAGAAGGAGGTAGAGCAAGAAAAAATATGGAAAATCTTACTAGTACACACATTTCAGTTTATGGCAGAACCGTTTCAATTATTGGCGATGCAAGTAAATTACGATTAGTAGTTGATGCCATTTCTGCCATTTCAAGTGGTGGTATGCATGGTGCAGTTTACGATAAATTAGAAGCTGCAAACCGAAGAACAAAACAAGAAAAAA
>Ga0209667_1001926_pt1 | contig 14358 bp, 15 predicted proteins | sample SaaInlV_165m_DNA_2_FD_184682 | JGI IMG/M metagenome (GOLD analysis project Ga0209667, IMG submission 184682) | Marine microbial communities from expanding oxygen minimum zones in the Saanich Inlet - Saanich Inlet SI037_S3LV_125m_DNA (SPAdes)... | ecosystem: Environmental > Aquatic > Marine >... | reverse complement strand
TTTTGAGGAAAATTTTAGAAATTATTGCAGGGATTGATAAAAGAGTTCAATTACCAAAATATAATTCAGAAACATTTTCAAACTTCTTTAAAAAAAATAAAGATAAAATAAATTTTGAAACTGCAAACAAGGATAGGAAAGTTGTGATTTATACAACTTGTTTTGTTAATTTTAATAAAAAAAATACAGGGGTTGCGGCTTTAAAAGTTTTAAAAAAGAATGGGGTTGAGGTTCAAGAAGCTTACTCAGGATGTTGTGGAATGCCTTTCTTAGAGCAAGCAGATCTTCCTAAGGTGGTTGAACAAGCAAAAAAAGTATCTAAAGATTTATTAGAGTGGGTTGATAAAGGTTACAAGGTAATAACTTTAACAGCTAGCTGTGGGCTAATGTTAAAGTTTGAATGGCCCCTTTTGTTACCTAAAGATAAAAATATAAAAAGATTATCGTCAAATGTGATGGATATCGATGAGTATGTAGTTGATATAGCAAACAGCGATGGGTTAGCTGAGGGATTACAAGAAATAGATGGCGGTGTAACTGTTCACAATGCGTGTCATGCACGAGCACAAAATATGGGTATTAAGTCAAGAGACATGTTAAAATTTATACCAAACATTAAATTAGATGTTGTTGAAAGATGTGCTGGTCATGGAGGAACTTTCGGTGTGATGAAAGATACACATGACTTAGCAAATAAAGTTGGCAGACCAACTGCTAGACAAATTAAAAATAAGAATAATAAATATATGGCCTCAGACTGTCCGCTTGCAGGAAAACATTTAAAACAATTAGAAATCGATACAAATATTTCTAATGATGAGGCGTTACATCCTATCGAATTAATGGCAAAAAGTTATAGGCTATGATTATGCCAAGAGAAAAAAAAGAAATTGTAAAAGAAGATATCATGTCTTTAGATGTCTATACAAAAAATAGAAAAGAACTTAGAAAAAGTATTGTTAGCTTCAAGAAATATAGAAGAATAGCACTAGGTCCATATGCAACCTTTTATTTTGAAAGTTACGAAACAATGTTGGCTCAAGTTCAAGAAATGCTTTACATTGAAAAAGGTGGTGATGAACAGCTAAAAGATGAACTTACTGCTTACAATCCTCTGATACCGAATGGAAAGGAGCTAACGGCTACACTAATGTTTGAAATTGACAATCCAGTTTCAAGAGCAGCATTTTTAAGTAAAGTTGGAGGAATAGAAGAAAAAGTCTTTATTAAAATTAATGGTGAGACAATTAAAGCAATCCCTGAGAAGGACGTTGATAGAACTTCAGCAGAAGGAAAAGCTTCTTCAGTTCAATTCATACATTTTACATTTGATGATGAACAAATTCAAAAATTCAAATCTAACGGTGCAGAAGTTGAAATTGGGATTGACCACAAAGAATACTCTCATACAACAAAACTAAATACATCAAATTTAAGCTCTTTATCAGCTGATTTTAGTTAATTAAACCCCAGATATAAATAGTTTTAACCCATCCTTTATGATTGTCAGATTTGATCTTGCACCAGTTATTTTCACATTTATCGACAATCAATAATCTACCTTTTTTTATTTGAGCTATTGGTTTTGCATAAGATGATGGTTTTTTAAATAAAATTTTATCTTTAGTTGTGATAACTGCATTATTTTTTTTTAATTGTGAGATATGTATCCACCCACTATTATTTTTTAAATCAATAATTCTTCTAAAATTATCTTTTTTATCTATTTGCTTTAACGGTAGATTAATTCTTTTATAAACATATTTTATATCTGAGTCAAAGCTAGGCCCATAACGAACATTAACTTTACTTTTTTTTAAAGAGACAAAAGTTTCTTCAGCAACAGAGGATGTTGTTAAAATTGTTAAATAAAATAATGTATAAATAATTTTTTGTATTAATTGCATTTACATTTTTTTCTTTTGTTAAATTTTACTTTTTTAAAATTTAAATTCAAAAAATCTATAATCAAAATAAATCCATTTAAATTTTGTCCAACATTTAAAATTTTTTTTAGGATTTCGTTAGCTTGCATAGTACCAATAATTCCAGCAATAGTTCCAAGTATTCCCTCATGTTCACAGTTTAATATATCGTCAGAGATAGTTTCTTCTTGATAAAAACATCTTAAACAAGGATTTTTTTTATTATTGAAATCAAAAGTGAATATATGGCCATCAAATTTGCTTATAGCCCCAGTTACTAGAAATTTTTTATATTTTAAGCTTATATCGTTAATTAAAAATTTTGTTTCAAAATTGTCTGTACCATCAATAATATAATCATAATTTTTAACAATCTTTGTAAATTTTTTTTTATTCAATTTAAAATTATAAATATCAATTTTAGTTTTAGAATTGATATTATTTAATTTTTTTTTAGCTACCATAACTTTTGGTTTTCCCAAATCCTTTTCATCATATAAGGTTTGTCGATGAATATTTGAAAGACTAACTAAATCATGATCTACAACCCCAAGAAATCCAACTCCTGATCTGGTTAGAAATTCAGCCACAGGGCACCCCAATCCACCCATACCAATTATTAATACTTTTGAATTTAAAATTTTTTTTTGACCTAAAATACCAATATTCTTTAAAATGATTTGTCTTGAATATTTTTCGAGCTGATTTTTACTTAGTTTTAGACTCATTTTCCAGTTGAGCCAAATCCACCTTCTCCCCTAACTGTTTCAGGTAAAGAATCTGTTTCTTCTAAATTCATCTTAATAACAGGAGTTAAAATCATTTGAGCTATTCTATCCTTATTATTTATTATAAAATCGGTATTGCCATGATTATAAAGAATAACTTTAATTTCACCTCTATAATCGCTATCTATTGTTCCTGGAGTATTTAAAACACCAATATTGTTTTTAGCTGCTAAACCAGATCTTGGTCTAATTTGAATTTCAAATTCACTAGGAAATGCAACAGAAATACCCGTTGGAACTAAACAAGAATTTTGTGGTTTTAGTGTTAATGGCTTATTTATAAAAGCCATTAAATCCATACCTGACGCTCCGTTAGTTTTATACGCAGGTAACTCAACAGATGAGTCTAATTTTTTTATAAGAACTTTTGTCATTAGTTTAATTGATTAATTATTCTATCAACTATTTCATCGGATATTTCAGATTTCTTTTTATATGAAAGTTTTTCTTTATTTTTGTCTTTATAGTAAATCGTTACTTCATTAAAATCAGAACTGAAGCCAATTTTTTTATTGGATACATCATTTGCAATTATCCAGTCACAATTTTTATTGTTTAATTTTTTTTCTGCATTTCTTTCAACATTGTTTGTTTCAGCTGCAAAGCCTATAACAAGTTCTGGTCTCATTGAATTATGGTTTGAAATATAATTCAATATGTCTACATTTTTTTCTAAATTTAGATTTAATGACTCATGCTTTTTAATTTTATTTTTAAATTTTTTATTAATCTTAAAATCAGCTACTGCTGCAGAAAAAACTGCCACATTAGTGGGTAAGTTTTTTTGAGTTTCTAATAACATTTCATCTGCTGTTTCAACTTCAATAAGTTTAATATCATCATCAATTTTTAAATTAGTTGGTCCTGAAATAAGAGTTGTATCAAAACCTTTTTTAGATAAAGATTTAGCAATTTCATACCCTTGTTTACCACTAGATTTATTTGTAATAAATCTTACAGGATCAATGTATTCGTTTGTTGGACCAGCTGTAACTAGTGCTTTTAATTTTTTATTTTTTTTAAGATTTAAAAAATAATTGTTTATTTCGTTTGATATTTTATGAGGTTCAGACATTTTTCCTTCACCGTATTCCCCACAAGCCATTTCACCAATTTCTGGACCAATAAGCTTGTAACCATAATTTATTAGTTTTTTTAAATTTTGTTTTGTTGATTGATGTTCCCACATTCTCACATTCATTGCTGGTGCTAAATAAATACTTTTATTTGATGCAAGTACAACGGTTGAAGCCAAATCATCTGTTGTACCTTGAGCAAATTTTGAAATTGTATTTGCTGTAGCTGGTGCAATTAAAATTACATCTGCCCATCTTGATAAAGCAATATGATCCATCTCTGTTTCATTTTCGACACTAAATAAATCAGTATAAACTTTCCCCTGAGAGAGCGATGCAACAGAAAGAGGTGTTATAAATTCTTTAGCACTATTGGTTAAAATTGTTTTTATTTGTGCTCCATTTTTTTTGAAAATTCTAATTGTTTCAAGACTTTTATAAGCAGAAATTCCACCACAAATTATATAAAGAATTTTTTTGTCTATCAGATTTTTCATTTGCCGAATTAAAATACCAATAACCCTAAAATTACAAGACCTAATAACCCAATAATAGATTGGTTTCTAAAAGCAGTCATCTCAGATTTTTTATTATTTAAGGCTGTGTAAGAATTTGAGTTTTGTGGGATTTGACCACTAGCTAAAAATGTTAAAGCTTGATTAGCTTTATCCATAATCTCAGGAAATTCTGGCAATCTTTTAATAACCTCCGATGTATTGTTTAGAGTACCTGTGATCGTATTAATTGGATCTTTAGTCTCTCTCAACCAGCTTTCAAGTACAGGCTTGGATGTTGTCCATATATTTGTATTAGGGTTTAATTTTCTTGCAACTCCTTCAACTACAACCATAGTTTTTTGTAACATTAATAATTGTGGCTGGGTTTGCATATTAAATTTCTCAGTTACATCAAACAATTGTTTTAGTAATTTGCCACCAGAAATATCTTTAACTGCTTGACCAAATATAGGCTCTCCTATTGATCTTAAAGCTTGAGCCAAATCGTCAATTGGAACATTATTTGGAACTAATCCAGCTACTAAATGTACTTCGGCTACTTTCCTATAATCTCTTTGTATAAATCCAAATAAAATCTCTGCTAAAAATCTTTTACTTACTTTGTCCAATCTACCCATTATACCAAAATCTATAGGGGCAATTTGACCATTGTTATCAATAAAAATATTTCCTTGATGCATATCTGCGTGGAAAAAACCATCTCTTACTGCGTGTCTTAAAAAATGTTGAATAATGTCTTCTGCAATTTTATTTGTATCTAGATTTTTATTTTTTAATACTTCAGTTTCTCTTATTGATACGCCATCAATCCAATCGAGAGTCATTACATTTTCACTTGTAAAGTTCCAATAAATTTGTGGGACTCTAAATCCTGCATCGTTTTTAGTATTTTCTGCATATTCATTTGCTGCAGCTGCTTCAAATCTTAAATCCATTTCAAGATTTGTTATCTCTTTCAATAAAAATACAACCTCAACAAGCTTTAATCTTTTTGTTTTTTTTACAAAAGACTCGATTATAAAAGCAAACAACATCATTGCGTCAATTTCTTCATTAAATATTTTCTTAATATCTGGTCTTAAAATTTTTATCGCCACATCTTTAATAGTTCCATTGTCATTAATTTGAGCTTTGTGCACTTGTGCAATTGAGGCAGCTGCAACAGGTTCGCTAAAGTCTATTATTGAATTATATGTGTCTTCACCAAGATCTCTTTTGATTATTTCTTTCGCTTTGCTTACAGAGAAAGGTGGTAGACGGTCTTGTAAATTTTCAAGTTTGGTTGATAATTCTTCACCAATAATATCAGGTCTAGTTGCTAAAAATTGGCCAAGCTTTATAAATGTAGTGCCCATAGACTCTAAAGAATTAGACAATCTTTCTCCCTCATTAGAACTTAAGTTTTGCTGATTTTTCTTAGAAAAAGAAATTGATAGCAGTTGAAATAATATTGTTACTATAACAGGTGGTTTTTGGAATTTTGAAGCAATACTTAGTATATCAGATTTAGCAATTTTTCTTCCTAACTTAAATAAAGTTATAAATTTTTTAATCATTAATATTTCCATCCACTATGAATTGAAACAATCCCTCCAGAAAAATTTCTGTAAGAGCATTTTTGAAAGTTATTGTTCTTCATTAATTCAATTAATTCTTCCTGATTAATAAATTGTTCTATACTTTTAACTAAATACTCATATGGCTCTTTTTCACCAACTACAAATTGGCCAATCATTGGGATTAATTTTGAATAATTTTTATAAATAAAATCAAGATTTGAGTTCTGTATTTTTGAAAATTCTAAGCACAAGTACCTTCCACCTGGCTTTAAAACTCTATATGCTTCAGAAAGAGCTTTGTTTAAATCTTTTGTGTTCCTTAGTCCAAAACTAATAGTATAAAAATCAAATTTATTGTCTTCGAAAGGTAGTTGTTCTGCAGGAGAAATAACCCAGTTAATATTTTTGTAACTAGAGAGTTTTTGTTTACCTTGGCTTACCATTCCTTTGTTGGGATCCACACAAGTAATTCTACCATTTTTATCAGTGCTGTCTAAATAGAGTTTACCTATGTCGCCTGTTCCACAAGCAACATCGATGAAATTTTTATTTAAAGATGGGTTCATCATATTTATTAAGCTTTTTTTCCAAAATCTATGAACACCGAGTGACATAAAGTCATTCATTAGGTCATATTTACTATAGACCTGATCAAATACACCTTCTACTAGTCCTTTTTTATTTTGAAGATATTGTTGCATAAAAAAAAATATATATTCAATATAGTGTGAAATGCCAGAATTACCAGAAGTAGAAATTGTAAGACAATCTCTTCATAAAAAAATCAAACAAAAAAAGGTTAAAAAAGTAATAATACGAAATAGAAATTTAAGATTAAAAATTCCACCGAACTTTGCTACTTATTTTCAAAACAAAAAAATAATTAAAGTAGGAAGATTCTCTAAATATTTAATCATTTATTTACCAAAAGAAAATTATTGCTTAATTCATCTTGGCATGTCAGGAACAATACACGTTGTAAATAATAAATTAGTTAACAAACCTACAAATACTAGTTTTTATAATTCTCCTTTTTTACCAAAAAAACATAATCATGTTGAGTTAATTTTTGAAAATTTTAGGATTATTTATAATGATCCAAGAAGATTTGGTTTTTTCCAGTTGATAAAAAATAATCTAGACCTGAATAAAAGATTTTATCATTTGGGTCCTGAACCTTTTAATAAGAGTTTTAATCTAACCTATGTTTACAATTTTTTTAAAGGAAAAAATAAAGATATAAAAAACTTTTTACTTGATCAAAAATTTGTTTCAGGAATAGGAAATATTTATGCTAGTGAAATTCTATTTTTAAGCAAAATAAATCCATTCAAAAAAGTAAAATTATTAAGTAAAAAAGAATGCCAAAAAATTATTAATAACAGTAGAAAAATTCTACTCAAAGCTATTAGTAAGGGTGGATCTAGTATAAGAAATTTTAAGGATACCTCAGGATTTAAAGGTGGTTTTCAGAATGAATTTAAAGTTTATCATCAAGAGGGAGAACGGTGTAAAAATTTAGGATGTTCTAATGTTATTAAAAAAAAAATTATCTCTAATAGATCAACTTTTTTTTGTGATTCTTGTCAAAAATAGCCAATTATTTTATTGACCACCATAAATTCTCAAGCTATACCCCTGCGGATATGGCAAACACAAAATCAGCAATTAAGAGAATTAGAAGAATATCTAAGCAAACGACTGTTAATAAGGCTAGAAAAAGCAGATTTAGAAATGCTTTAAAAAAAATGAACCTTTTAATTGACGATAAAAAAAAAGATGAAGCTCTAAAATTCTTGCCTAAATTGAATTCAGAACTAATGAAAATTGCCAAGACTGGGATTATTAAGAAACAAAATGCGTCAAGAAATGTTTCTAGAATAACCAAAAAAATTTCTGCGATATAAATTTAAAATTTTATAAGCTTGTATAGAAACAACCACAAGTATTCACATCATGTATTAATAAAGTTTTAATATTTAACTATATCTAGATTTGTTAAATAAAAATAGTTTTTATGATTCAATCTACAAACGATTCAATCTACAAACGATTCAATCTGTGTTCGTTTCAAAAAAATATTTAGATAAAAAATAAATTAATTTTTTTTTATTAATAATTAATTTTACAATCAGAGATTTAATTTATTTTTTAAAAAAAATATTAAGTAGTTGCAAATTTTTTTATTTCGTTCTAACTGAGATTTCCCTACAAGTTATGAATAAATCTACAAATATAAATAATTTAAACAGTTTTAAGTCTGAAAATTTTGATTGGAAATTAGTTCAGTCTGAAATGAAAAATAAGCTAGGACTAGACGTTTATGAAAGCTGGCTTAAAAAAATTACTTTTGTGGATGAATTTAATAATTATTTATTATTGTCTGTTCCAACAAGATTTATTAGAGACTGGATTACATCAAGATACATTGATCAAATTTTGCAAATAATTCGTTTATATAAAAAAGATATTATTAGAATTGAATTTAAAATTGATGACAAAAATACAAATCAAAATCTTGAAAATGTAAATGTTAATGAACAATTACCTGATAGAAGTGAAAATGTATCATTTATAAAAGATTCTTATTTGCAGTATAATCGAATTGATCCAAATAAAAGATTCGACAACTTTATAACTGGTACAAGCAATAAACTTGCTTATGAAGCATCGTTAAAAGTTTCAGAAAATATATCTCATTATAATCCACTTTACATTTATGGTGGTGTGGGAATGGGTAAAACCCATCTATTAAACTCAATTGGAATTGAACTTAAAAAAAATAACAAAGTAATGTTTATATCAGCTGAACGGTTTATGTATCAGTTTGTGAAATCGATCAAAGCTAATGATATGGTTAAATTTAAGGAATATTTTAGAAATACTGATATTTTATTAATTGATGATATTCAATTTATAAGTGGTAAAGAAGCGATGCAGGAAGAATTTTTTCATACATTTAATGCATTATTAGATAAAGGTTCTCAAATAATTGTATCAGCTGACAGAGCACCAAATAAACTATCAAGAATTCAAGATAGAATTAAGTCTAGATTTTCTGGTGGTTTAGTTGTTGATATTCAAAAACCAGATCTTGAACTTAGAAAAAAAATTGTTGAAAAAAAAACTGAGGAATTAAATAATTTATATGCAGATCAACTACAAGTATCAAAAGAAATACAAGATTTTATAAGTACTGAAATCACAGCAAGTGTTAGAGAATTAGTTGGAGCAATAAATAGAGTAGTTTCATTTTCTAGAATCTACAATAAAGTTCCAAATTTAGCTGAAACAAAGGTTGTTTTGAAAGATTTATTAAATCTAGCTGAAAATAAAGTAACAATAGATTTAATTCAAACAACGGTATGTAAATTCTTCAAAATAAGTAAAAACGAAATGCTTTCATCAAGAAGATCTAGATATTTGGTTAGACCTAGACAAACCGCTATATATTTAACAAAAATTTTAACATCAAAATCTTTACCAGAAATTGGAAGAGAATTTTCTAATAGGGATCATACAACCATAATACATTCAGTTAAAACTATTGAAAAAATTAAAGAAAAAGACCCTGAGATGGTAGATAATATTAATAAACTAAAAAATCAGATATTATATAACAATAAAGATAATGAAATTTAACGCAAATCAACAAGACCTTCAGCAGGCATTAAATTTCTGTCAAGGTGTAATTGAAAAGAGAAGCACTCTACCTATATTGTCTAATATTTTATTAGATGCAAGTAATTCTAGATTAACAATTACAGCCACAGATTTAGACTTAATATTTATTCATCAATTAAATAATGTTGAAGTATTAGAAGAAGGAAGAACAACAACAACTTCTTCAATTATGTATGATATCATAAGAAAATTCACTTCTGGAAAAAAAATTAATTTATCTTTGACAGATGTCAGTAAATTACAAGTAGAGTCAGAAAAATCTATATTCAACTTAAATTGTATTAGTGCAACAGAATTTCCATTAACTGATGAAAATTTTAATCAAAATGAGTTTACAATAAAGTCTAAGCAGCTTTTAAAATTATTAAATAAATGTAAATTTTCAGTTTCTAATGATGAAACTAGACATTATTTAAGTGGGATTTATTTTCACCAGACAGAAGTTGAGGATAAAAATTATTTAACAGCTGTAGCAACTGATAGTCATCGAATGTCCATTTCAAAAATAAGATTAGATCAAAAAATTGATTTTGAACCAATTATATTACCAAAAAAAACTATTTTTCAATTATGCTCATTGCTAGATAGCTATGATGGAGATGTTAAAGTATCTAATATAAAATCAAAGATAAAATTTGAGTTAAATAACAGTATATTGATTTCAAAACTCATTGATGGAAAATTTCCCAATTATATTCAGGTAATACCAAAGAACAATCAAAAAAAATTAGAAATAGATCTAAAGTCATTTTTAAATTCTGTTGATAGAGTTGCTTCTGTAAGTTTGGACAAAAAAGATGGGGTTAAGTTTAATTTGTCAAAAGACACTCTAGACCTTTCGGTTAACAATACAAATAGTGGTGATGGTAAAGAAACATTAAATGTAAAATTTGATCATGATTTAGAAATAAGTTTTAACTCAAGATACTTAATTGATGTTGCTTCGCAATTAGATGGAGAAAGAGTTGAAATATTTTTTAATGACACTGGTTCACCAGCTTTAATAAAAGATCCGGGTGATTTTGATAGTATTTTTGTAGTTATGCCTATGAAAGGTTAGTTTAACAAATTAAGCTCTTCATAAATATTATTTTCTAAAATTTTAATAAAATCTTTCTTCGAGTAACCTGCTATTATTGGTTTTAAGATTGAAATAGTTATTACTTTATTGCTTTGTTTAAGACCTTTTTTAGGCCAAACATAGCCTGAATTAATGGCAACGGGTTGGCAAGAAATTTTTAATTCTTCATAAATTCTTGACGCACCCTTTTTAAAAGAAGGTCTTTCATCTGGAAGAACTCTAGTACCTTGTGGAAAGATTATTAATGGTCGGTTAGAATCATTAATTACTTTAGAGATGTCTTCAAAAAACCCCAGGTTATCCTTGGTAACTTTATTTCTTTTAATTGATATTGATCCGATTTTTTTAAGATACCAGCCAAAAATTGGAATTAAAAGTAACTCTTTTTTTAAAATAAAAACTGGTGAATTGAAAATAGTTTGAAGATAAAATGTTTCAAACATTGATTGATGAGATGCAGCAATAAAAAACTTTTCATTATTTATAATATTTTCCTTACCTTTGATTATTATTTTTGTGGATAAAAAAAACTTTAAACAAATACTTGTCCAATAACCCATTAATTTACCACCAAATAAAACAATTTTTTGTGGTAAAAAAAAAGTAGGTAAAAAAAATAATGAAATAATAATTATTCCAGAAAAAAAGAAAATTGAAAATATAAAGTTTCTTATCATTAAAGCTACATCAAATCTTTGTGCTTTTGCCTTTTTTTAATAACTCTAATTTTTGATCCTTCGATCAATAGTTCAACTGGTTTAGGTCTTAAATTGTAATTTGAACTTAGTGACATTCCATATGCACCAACATCACACATAACAACAATGTCTTTTTCTTTTAATTTCTGAAATTTTTTTAATGAAGTAAACTTGTCTGTACTTTCACAAATAGGACCTACGAATTCATATATTTTTTTTGAAATTTGTTTTTTTTTTATAGAAGGCAATATTTTGTGATTAGCACCATATAAAGCAGGTCTCATCAAGTCATTCATAGCCGCATCTAGTATAACAAAATCTTTCTGATCATTTTCTTTAATGTAAATGACTTTAGATATTAAAAAACCTATATTTCCAACTATAGATCTCCCTGGTTCAAAAATTATTTTTGTAGAATGTTTTTTTAAAAATTTTTTAATAGCAATATTATATTTACTGTAATTAAGTTTTTTACTATCATCTTCATAGGAAATTCCCATCCCTCCACCTAAATCAATAAACTTAAATTTGTGTTTAGTTTTAACAATTATTTTATCAACTATATTAAGCATTTTTTCATAGGGTTTATGGTCTAATATTTGACTTCCAATATGAACACTTAAACATTCTAAACTAATATTTTTTGAATTTTGGCAATATCTTACAAGTTCTAAAAATGTTTTTTCATTTACGCCAAATTTATTTTCTTTTTTACCAGTTGAAATTTGGCTTAAAGTTTTTGCGTCTGTATTAGGATTTAATCTGATACCAATTTGTACTTTCTTTTTCTTAATTCTGGCTATTCTATCAATTTCTTTTATTTCACTTTTAGACTCTGCATTTATTAATAATATTTTTTTATCAATAGCATAACGTATCTCGTTTGATGTTTTGCCCACACCTGAAAAAACAATTTTTTTTGGATTAATACCAACCTTAAGAGCCATCATAAGTTCACCCAAAGAAACTACATCTGCTCCAAAACCAAATTTTTGAATTTCTCTAATTAAATTTATGTTTGTATTAGATTTAATTGCAAAACAAATTAAAGGAGAAAAGGATTTAAAATTTTTTTTGAAATTGTTAATATTTTGCCTCAATTGAGTGTGAGAATAGCAATAAGTTGGTGTATCAAATTTTTTAACTATATCCTCTATTTTTATTTTATCAATTGTTAGTTTTTTTTTGATGTATTTCATTAAGCCTTATTTTTAAGGATTATTATCTTTTCAGTTTTTTGTTTTGGGTCTTTATATTCTGGGTCACCTTTTTTTCCACAAGAAACTAGGAAGCAACAGATCAGAAAAATAAAGCTAATTCTTTTAATCATTTTTGTTTCTTATATTTCATTATCATTTTTTTTATATTATCAAAAGCTGTTCCTCCATAAGATTTTTTTGAATTTACAGAATTCTTTAAATTAAACACTTTTAAAACGTCGTTAGTTAATTTTGGTTCAATTTTTTTTAATTCTTCTAAGCTTAATTCATCAAGTCTCTTTTTTTTCTTTTCAGCCAAATTAACAACAGCAGCTGTTTTTTGATAAGCGTTTCTAAAAGACATTGAATGATTTTTTACAAGATAGTCTGCCAGGTCAGTTGCTGTAATATACCCAGAGTTTGCAAGCTCAATCATTTTTTTTTTATTAGGACTAGAATTTTTTAGTATTTCATCAAAAATTTTAAGACAGTTGATTAAAGTATCATTAGATTTAAAAACAATCTCCTTATCATCCTGAAGGTCTTTAAAGTACGATAATGGAAGACCTTTTAAAATTGTAAGCATTGAAAACAAATTTCCATAACTACTCCCAGATTTTCCTCTTAAATATTCCAATAAATCAGGATTTTTCTTTTGAGGCATTATTGATGAGCCTGTTACAATTTTATCCGAAAGATTAATTAAATTAAAACCATCTGAGCTCCAAATAATAAGCTCTTCAGCAATTCTTGAAATGTGCATCGAACAAACTGAAACGCTGTATAAAAAATCTAAAACAAAATCTCTATCAGAAACGGTATCAATTGAATTGTTTGTTGGTTTCTTAAATCCAAGTTTCTTACTTGTGTAATTTCTATCTATATTGAAAGAGGTTCCTGTTAGTGCAGCCACGCCCAAAGGATTTTCATCTAAACTATCGAAATTATTTATAAATCTTTTCTTGTCTCTACTGAACATTTCAACATAAGCCATAAGATAATGAGCAAAAGAGATAGCTTGTGCATTTTTAAGATGTGTAAAACCAGGCATAATAGTATCTATATTTTTTTCTGCTAATTTTAGTGTACTTTTAATTACTTTGTCTAAATTGAGATTAATTTCTTTAGTTGAAGATTTTATCCAAATTTTAAAGTCTGTAATTACTTGATCATTTCTAGATCTTGCTGTGTGAACATAACCTGCTTCTTCACCAATTATTTGAAAAAGTCTTTTTTCAATATTCATATGAATATCTTCATATTTTTTATTGTATTCAAATTTTTTATTAGAAATTTCTTTTTCTATCTTTGTAAGACCATAAATAATTTTATTTTTAATTTTGAAAGATATTATTTTTTGCTTAAACAACATCTCTACATGAGCAATAGACCCCTGTATATCCTCTTTATAAAGTCGTTTATCAATATCAATTGAATTACCAACTTTTTGAAATAAAGATGATGCATCTTTTTTAATACGAGTATTCCAGATTGCTTGGTTGTTTTTATTTTTTGCCATGATATTTAATTATAACTATTTAACATGAGATTTTTAATATTATTTATTTTTTTGACAACTAATGTCTTTGCTAATGATGTATCTGAAATTAAAAATATTGTCATTCATAAAGATCTAAAAGTCTACGATAATGTTAACTTTTTAGATAAAAATGACAAAGAAATTAACATCAAAGAATTTAATAGAAATTTACTTTTATTAAATTTTTGGGCAACCTGGTGTGAGCCTTGTAAAGAAGAGATGCCATCACTAGACAGACTTCAGATAAATGAAAATTTGAGTAATTTAAAAATTTTTGCAATCAATATATC
>Ga0209667_1001925_pt1 | contig 14367 bp, 12 predicted proteins | sample SaaInlV_165m_DNA_2_FD_184682 | JGI IMG/M metagenome (GOLD analysis project Ga0209667, IMG submission 184682) | Marine microbial communities from expanding oxygen minimum zones in the Saanich Inlet - Saanich Inlet SI037_S3LV_125m_DNA (SPAdes)... | ecosystem: Environmental > Aquatic > Marine >... | reverse complement strand
TTGCTAATGAAGTTTCCACACATTCTAGAACAATTGAAAAGACACCAGCATCTTCTAATAATTTTGCATCATTTAAAATTTTTTTTCTTTCTGAAATTTTTTTGCCTTTAAATTTAAAAGTTTTATCTGATTGTGGGAGTAGTCCTAAATGACCCATTACAGGTATATTATTTTTAATCAAAGCTTTAACAATATTGTAAATTTTTTTTCCACCTTCTAATTTCACTGCATCACATTTAGTATTTACAATTATTTTTTTTGCATTTTGTATAGCTTCTTTGGGGTTTCGATATGTTTTATGAGGCATGTCTACAACCATTAAACTTTTTTTGATCCCCATTCTCACACTTTTAGAATGTTCTATCATTGTGTTTAAACTTACTTCTCTTGTAGACTTATAGTTATACAAGACAGAACCAAGAGAGTCGCCTACCAAAATTATATCGCAGAAGTTATCTAAAATTGAAGCTATATTTTTTGAATAAGCTGTTAGACTAACAATCTTAGATTTATTTTTTTTGTTAATTATATTTAGTATTTTTTTTTTCATAAATCTATCAAATGGTACAAATATAAATATTTAATATAAATGATTTATAATTATAAAACTATTCTAATTCAATAGTGCTCGGCGGTTTAGAAGTTACATCATAAACAACTCTATTAATTCCTCTTATGCTGTTTACAATTTTATTTGAAATTGTTTGCATAAAAGATTTTTTAAACTCATAAAAATCAGCAGTCATTCCATCTTCTGAAGTAATAGCTCTTAATAAACATAAATATTCATAAGTACGATTATCTCCCATAACACCTACAGTTTTAACTGGTAACAAAGCAGCATAAGCTTGCCAAATTTTATGGTAAAGGCCATGATCTCGTAAAGCTTGAATAAAATAATAATCAGCTTCTTTAAGTATTTTTATTTTTTCATTTGTAATTAAGCCAGGCATTCTAATTGCTAATCCAGGTCCTGGAAAAGGATGTCTAGAGATAATATCCTTACTTAAATTTAATTCTAAACCTAATTTTCTAACTTCATCTTTAAAAAGAAATTTTAAAGGTTCCACAAGTGTTAATTTCATTTTTTTTGGAAGTCCTCCAACATTATGGTGTGACTTAATTTTAGATGTTTGACTTCCCGTTACAGATTTACTTTCAATTAGATCTGGATAAAGAGTTCCTTGAGCTAAAAATTTAACACTTTTTATTTTTTTTGCATATCTTTCAAATATTTTTATAAAAAGATTACCAATAATTTTTCTCTTTTTTTCTGGATCGGAAACATTGTGCAATTTTTTTAAAAATTCCTTTTCTGCATTTACATAAATTAAATTCATTTTTAAGCGTTTCTTAAAAGTCTGAACAACCTGCACTTCTTCGTTTTTTCTCAAAAGACCAGTATTAACAAAAATACAATATAGTTTTTTACCAATAGCTTTATTAAGTAATTGAGCCACCACACTACTATCAACACCACCGGATAAAGCACAAATAACTTTTTCAGATCCAACTTGATCTTTAACTTCCTTAATAAGCTGAATTTTTTGATCTTTAGAAGACCAATTACGTTTAATTTTGCAAATCAAAAAAATAAAATTACTAATCAATTTTTTTCCATTTTCAGTGTGTGTTACTTCAGGATGAAATTGAATTCCATAAAATTTTTTTAGTTTGTTTTCTACAATAGCAAATTTTGAATTAGTACTTGATGCCACTACTTTAAAATTTTTTGGAAGCTTTGATACTTGATCTGCATGACTCATCCAGACCTTTTTAAATTTTTGTTTGTTGAAAAAATTCTTAGTTAATAGGCTTTCATTTTTTTTATAAATATTTGCTAATCCAAATTCACGGTGTTTTGATTGCTTAACTTTACCTCCATTAAGTTTTGAGAGCATTTGATGACCAAAACAGATGCCTAGAATTGGAATGTTTGAATTTATAATTTTTTTATCAAATGAGTATTTGTTTATTTGATCAACGTTTAAAGGCCCGCCAGATAAAATAATTCCTCTAATTGATACATCTACATCTTTAATTTTGATTTTTTTGTGGCTTATTATTTCAGAAAAAACGCCCAGTTCTCTTATTCTTCTAGCGATTAATTGAGTGAATTGCGAGCCAAAATCTATTATTAAGATTTTATCAAGATTTTGATCAAGACTCATTTTCTGGTTCTATATTTTTTAGAGACTTTTGAATTTCATTATTTTCATCACATAATTTGTCACAAACTTTTACAAATGTTTGTGATAGATCTTTAACTTTCGCATAGTTTGACTTCTTTAAAGCTATCTTCATTAACATTAATAAAACCTCTTCATTATTAGGCTCAATTAATAATGCAGTTGTTAAATTATTTTCTTCTTGTCTTTGGTTTTCCTCATGATTGTAAATTTTAGCTAAATATAAATATGTTTTAGCATCCTTAGGATTATAAACTATGTTTCGTTCAAACAAAAATCGTGCTTCTTCATATTTTTCATTTTGATACATAGTCAGTGCTTCATCAAAAAAATTTTCACTGCTATGTACAAGTGTAGAACTCATAATAATAACGTAAATAGAAAGCAATAGTTTAAAAATTTTATTCATTAATATTTACTATCATTTTTTACAACATCAACATTATGAACCATACTTTCATAAAAGCCTGCTTTCGTAATTTTTACAAAATTTGGTTTATTTCTTAATTTTAAAATATTTTTAGATCCTAGATAACCCATCGATGATTTCAGGCCTCCAATTAATTTATAAATAATACTTCCAACATCACCTTTATATTTTGCAAATCCCTCAACACCTTCTGCTACATATTTTGAAGAGTCTTTTTGCTTAGTTTGAAAATATCTATCAGCAGAACCTTTGTTCATTGCTCCTACAGACCCCATTCCTCTAAAACTTTTAAATAGTTTACCATTTTTTTTTATTAACTTACCTGGTGTTTCATCCGTACCAGCAAATAATGATCCTATCATTATAGCATCAGCACCTGCTGCAAAAGCTTTTGCCAAATCTCCAGAATATTTAATACCACCATCAGAGATGATTTTTACATTTTTATTTTTTAAACCATTTCTTACGGACAAGATTGCACTTAATTGAGGAACTCCAATTCCTGCTACTAATCTTGTTGTACAAATAGATCCTGGTCCAATACCAATCTTTATTATATCAACTCCCAATTTAATTAAGAACTTTGCAGCTTCTGGTGTTGCTATATTTCCAGCACATAAAGCTATTTTATTATTTTTTAATCTCTTAATAAATTTAATTATTTCACCTACTTTTTTTGTATGGCCATGAGCAGTATCAACCACTATTAAATCAACCCCTTCTTTAATTATAGCTTTAGCTCGGATAAATTCATTTGGTCCTGCCCCAACAGCTGCTCCTACTAATAATTTTTGTTTTTTTACTTTTTGAATTTCTAAGATTTGCTTTTTAATATCTAGATTTCTATGAATTACCCCAATACCTCCAGCTTTTGCTATAGCAATTGCCATTTTACTCTCTGTTACCGTATCCATAGCTGATGATAATAATGGTATTTTAAGTTTAAGGTTTTTGGTTAATAATACGCTAGTATTAACTTCTGAAGGTAAAATTTCTGAGTATTTTGGCGCTAACGTAACATCATCAAAGGTCAGCGCTTCTTTTATAGGAACCATGATCTTTTATATACGATTCCTTATAAATTAAAAGTCTCTATCTAAGTTTTCTGCAAATTATAAAGCTTTCTTTAGAGTCTTTCCTACTAGATTTTGGTTTAAAAACCTTAACTTCTTTAAAATATTTTTTTCCTTCTGCGACTATTTCGTTAAATGTGCCACCAAGAAATATTTTTGAAATAAAAAAACCATTTCCTTTCAACAAATTTTTTGAAAATAACATTGCTTCAATGCATAATTCACCAGTTTGTATTGAGTCTATATTCTTAATTCCAGTGGTATTAACCGCCATATCTGACATTACCACATCAACTTTTGAGCTAACGTGTTTCTTGATTTCTGTTTGAATATTTGGATCTGTAAAATCTCCATGGATTTGAATTGTTTTACCGATTGGCTCCATTTTTTTTAGATCAATTGAAATTAACCTTCCACTTTTTGCAGCCTTGACGGCATATTGGGACCAGCTTCCTGGGGCCGCACCTATATCTATAACTGATATACCTCCCTTGAATATTTTAAACTTTTCATCTATTTCAATTAATTTATAAGCAGATCTTGCTCTATAGCCATCTACTTTTGATTGTTTAACGTAAGTGTCTCTTCTCTGTTTGTTAACCCAATTTTTTGAAATTTTATTTTTTTTCAATTAATTATTAAATCTTAGTTTTATATCTATTATTTTACCATCAACAGTTTCCACTTTGGAAATATGATTTTTATTATTTCTAATTTGATCATTATTTTTTCCAGCAAAATGTACTATGCCAATCTCATGATTTGGCAAATATGGTTCAACTAAAGTATTTCTTTTCTCATCAAACTTAAGTCCATCAATCAAAATCCAATTACAATAAGCAGGTAATATTTCTACTGGTAAATTATCTGAGTAAATAGTTATGTTCATGGCAATTTGTTCTGAGCCCCAAATTTTACCTGCTTTTAAAGCAACTTTTAAATTTTTTTGCCAAATTTTCCAGTGAGGAGCATTAGCTTCTAAAGCAAACGCACCTATATTTAAGTGAGGCTTAAGAGCAACTTGTCTTGCAATTGTTTCAGAAAATCCTGAAGATTTTGCATGTTTATAATTTTGAGATTTAATTCTTGCAAAACTACCGAAAAACCATTCAGCTCTTAGGACGTTTCTATAAGCTCTATCAGCTGATGTTGAAATAGATAATTTATCATTTTCACAACCCTTAAAATATAATTCAATAGCATCCCAAGAATTGACCCATGCATCTGCATCAATCCATAAATATTTTTTATAGTTAGGAAAATATTTTGGTAAGAAGGCTCTCGATACTTGACTCTTTAACCACTCTCTCCCCTTAATTTTAAAATTAGGAACTTCAATGTCCCAGTCTGCTGGTTTAATTTCATCAACTTTAGGTGATAATATTGACTTTTGTTCGTCAGTTAACCCTGCATCCATAATACAAATTGCAGTGTTTTCACTCTCTTTAAATCTTTTAATTGAGTTTACTAATTCATCCAATAATTCAAAGTAATTTGAATCTGCCAAAGATATGATAACATTTTCTTTCATTATAAGATGTCTTCAAAATCATCTTCTTCAACATTATCCTTATATTCATTTTGTTTTTTTAATTTTTTGTAATGAAAATAACTAATTGGAAGCATAAATAGATAGGCAATTGCACTTATTGATATTGCAACAAATGGATAAATAAGAAGAAAACCAAAGAATAAAACTATACCAAATAATAAAAAAATTGTTGTTTTTCTCTGAATAACAATCTTTTTAAATGAATAAGTAGGAAATTTACTAATTAACAATAATGAAGTGGTAATAAAAAATATTGGAACAATAATATTATAATCAAGTTTGATATAATCAAAATTTGTCATACTTATTACTAAGGGTGTTAAAACTAAAATACCTCCTGCTGGAGAAGGAACACCTTCAAAAAAATTATCTTTCCATGAAGGCTCTTGATTTGAATTTATATTAAATCTTGCTAATCTTAACGCCACACAAATTACATAAATCAAACATATCAGCCACCCAAATCTGCCTAGAGAACTTAATGTCCAAAAATACATAATAAATGCTGGTGCTACACCAAAACTTATCATGTCAGTTAATGAATCTAGTTCTTTTCCAACTTTTGAAGTTCCTTTAATTAATCTTGCAATCCTTCCGTCTAGACCATCGATTAAAGCTGCAAAAATTATAGCTATTATGGCTAAATCAAACTGTCCGTTAAAAGAAAATCTTATTGAAGTTAGTCCTATGCAAACACCTATTAGTGTTAACATATTTGGTAGAATCATTCTTGCGTTTTTCTTTTCTGAAATTACTTTTAGGTTATTTTTTGGTTGTTCCATAATTATTTTTTAGCCAGCAATGTTTCACCTGAAATCGCTTTTTGGCCAACTTTAACAAGTGGTTCATAATTTTCATAATATACATCTGCACGACTTCCAAATCTAATCATACCTATTCTTTCACCTTGACTAAGTGTTTGACCGTTATTTGTTTCGCATACTATTCTTCTTGCAATCAAACCAGCTATTTGAACTACTATTATATTATTTCCACTTGTGTCTTTTATTTTATAATAATTTCTTTCATTATCTTCGCTTGCTTTATCAAATGATGCGTTTAAAAATTTTCCTGGTTTGTACAAAATATCTTCAACTGTTCCTGCACATGGTGTTCTATTCACATGACAATCAAATACATTCATAAATATGCTTATTTTTTTGAATTTTTTATTTTCCAAACCCACTTCTTTAGGTCCATCTACTTCTTCAACTTTAATGACTTCACCGTCTGCTGGACTTACCAAATAATTATCATCTTCAATTATAACTCTCTCTGGGTCTCTAAAAAAATAATAAACCCATACAGTTAAAAGTAATCCTATAGTTCCTAAAAAACTACTAAAGACCATCAGAACAATTGTTATAAAAGTTGCAATTACTAAAAATTTATATCCTTCTGTATGTATTGGTGGAAATATCTTGCTGAACATATTCTTCCTATTTGCTAATTTTTGATTAATATGTATATAAACCAATCAAATTCAATTAATAAGATAAATTTATTTTAATGAGTAAAATCAAGGTAAATAACCCCATTGTAGAGTTAGATGGCGATGAAATGACTCGTATCATTTGGGAGTTTATAAAAAGCAAGCTAATTCTTCCATATCTTGATTTAGGCATTGAATACTATGATCTTGGCATGAAAAGTCGTGATAACACAGATGATCAAATTACTATCGATTCTGCTAATGCTATAAGAAAAATTGGTGTAGGAATTAAATGTGCAACAATTACCCCTGACGAAGATAGAGTTAAAGAATTTGATCTAAAAAAAATGTGGAGATCTCCTAACGGAACTATAAGAAATATTATTGGAGGTACCGTATTTAGAGAACCAATCATATGTAAAAATATTCCAAAATTAGTTCCTTCATGGACAGATCCAGTAGTAATTGGAAGACACGCTTTTGGCGATCAATATAGAGCAACAGATTTCAAAGTACCTGGCAAAGGTAAATTAGAAGTTAAGTGGACATCTGAAGATGGAAAAGATGAAATAAAACATGAGGTATTCAATTTTACAGGTCCTGGTGTAGCACTTTCAATGTACAATTTAGATAAATCAATCGAGGACTTTGCAAGATCTTGTTTTAGTTATGGATTAATTAAAAAGTGGCCTGTTTATATGTCTACTAAAAATACAATTCTAAAAAAATATGATGGTAGATTTAAAGATATATTCCAAGAGATTTTTGAAAAAGAATATAAAGAAGATTTTGAAAAAAATAATTTAACATATGAGCACCGATTAATTGACGATATGGTTGCATGTGCAATGAAATGGAGTGGTAAATATATTTGGGCATGTAAAAATTATGATGGAGATGTTCAGTCTGATACAATGGCTCAAGGTTATGGTTCTTTAGGATTAATGACTAGTACACTTTTAACACCAGACGGAAAAGTAATGGAAGCAGAAGCAGCCCATGGAACTGTAACTAGACACTACAGAATGCATCAACAAGGTAAAGAAACTTCAACAAATCCTATTGCTTCTATATTTGCTTGGACTAGAGGACTAGCTCATAGAGGAAAATTAGATAATAATAATGATTTAATCAAGTTTGCACAAACAATTGAAACTGTTTGTATTGAGTGTGTAGAAAATGGAGCAATGACAAAAGATTTAGCTATCCTTGTTGGGCCATCAAGTAAATATCTTACTACCAATCAATTCTTAGATGAAATTGATGGTAATCTTAAAAAAAAATTAAATTAAAGTTTTAAGCTTTTCAAAAGCTTCTTCTATTTTAGACTGATCTTGTCCTCCAGCTTGAGCAAAATCTTTTCTTCCACCACCACCTTTTCCTCCAATAATTTCTGAACCAACTTTAACAAATTGAACTGCATCAAATTTATCTATTAGCTTTTCAGTTACCCCTACTGCAATCCCAACTTTATCATCTTTGTTTGCAAAAACTATTATTATACCATCGCTTAATTCTTTTTTACCTTTATCTACAAGTTTTCTTAATTCTTTTGGAGGAAGGCCTTCTACTTTTTGAAGTCTTAATTTTATTCCATTAATTTCTTCATCTTTAATTATATTTTTTGACTTATCTTCTATAATTGAATTAACAGATATTGTTTCTAATTGTTTTGTTAGATTTTTAATTAAAATTTTCTGGTCAGTTTCGTCTAAAGATGGTTTTCCACCCAATTCTGATATTTGCTGGCTCAAACTGTTTATTATTTCATCATTTTTTTCTAATGAAATATTGGATAATTTTTCTTTATTTTTAAGATAATCCTCTAATTGCTTGTCTCTTAAAGCCTCAATTCTTCTAACACCTGCTGCAATTGAAGATTGGCTAATAATCTTAAAATTACCGATATCTCCTGTATTTTTAACATGAGTTCCTCCACATAATTCAGTTGAAAAGTATTTTCCCTCATCATCTCCCATTGATAAAACTCTAACTTCCTCACCATATTTCTCTCCGAAAAGTGCTAAAGCTCCGTTTTCAACAGCTTCATCAGGTGTCATTAATCGTGTTTTTACATCAGATTTTTTTGAAACCATTATATTTACAAAATCTTCAATTTTATCTATTTCTTCACTTTGTATTGGTTTCATGTGACTAAAATCAAACCTCAATCGACTAGGTTCAACTAATGAACCTTTTTGGGTTACATGATCACCTAATACTCTTCTTAAAGACTCGTGTAATAAATGTGTTGCAGAATGGTAAGCTCTAGTATCATCCCTTCTTCTAATATCAATTTTTAACTCAACACTATCATTTGTATTTATTGATCCACTAATTACTTTTCCGTAGTGTACAATTAGATCACCTAATTTCTTTTGGACATCTGTCACTTCAAATTTAAAATTATTTGAGATAATTTCACCTATATCCCCTACTTGACCTCCAGATTCTCCATAAAAAGGTGTTTGGTTAACAATGATCATACCTTCGTCATTTTCTTTTAATTCATTCACTTCTTTATTATTTGAAAGAAGTGATAAAACTACTCCTTCTGCTTGATTTGTCTCATAACCTAAAAATTCTGTAGCACCTAATTTGTCTTTTATTCCAAACCAAATATTTTCAACTGCAGCATCTCCAGAGCCTTTCCAATTTTTTTTAGCAAGCTCTCTGCCTTCTTTCATTAAAGATTGAAATTTCTTTGTATCGATAGACATCGATTTATTTCTCAAAATATCTTCTGTAAGATCTAATGGAAATCCATAAGTATCATATAATTTAAATGCTACTTCCCCAGGTAAAACTTTATCTATTTTTGAAATTTCATCATTTAAAATTTTAATTCCTCGATCTAAAAGAACTAAAAACTTTTCCTCCTCCATTCTTAAAGTTTCTTTAATTAAAGACTCAGCTCTAACTAGTTCAGGATAATTTCCCGACATTTCATTTTTAAGCGTATCAAATAAATTAAAAAAAACGGGCTCTTTAGATCCAAGTAAATGCGAATGTCTCATTCCTCTTCTCATTATTCTTCTAAGCACATAACCTCTACCTTCATTAGAAGGTAGGACACCTTCTGCAATTAAAAAAGCGCTTGCTCTTAAGTGGTCTGCGATAACTCTAAAACTTGACTGATTAGATTGATCTTGTTTTATCTTAATAATGTCTGATGCTGAGCTTATTATTTTTTTAAAATGATCTGTTTCATAATTATCATGTGTACCCTGAAGTAAAGCTGCAACTCTCTCAAGACCCATACCAGTATCAACAGATGGTTTTGGAAGATTTATTCTTTTATCTTTAGAAATTTGCTCAAATTGCATGAAAACTAAATTCCAAATTTCTATAAAACGATCTCCATCTTCATCTTTAGTTCCAGGTAAACCACCTGCTAAATGATCACCATGATCATAAAAAATCTCTGAACATGGGCCACATGGACCAGTTTCACCCATTGACCAAAAGTTATCAGATGTTGCTATTCTGATTATCTTTTCATCGCTAAAACCAGCTATTTTCTTCCAAAAATTGAAAGCTTCATCATCTTCATGATAAACTGTTACATATAGACGATTTTTATCTATACCAAAATCCTTAGTAATTAAATTCAAAGCATAATGAATTGCCTGTTCTTTAAAATAATCTCCAAAAGAAAAATTTCCTAACATTTCAAAAAATGTATGATGTCTTGGTGTATAACCAACATTTTCTAAGTCGTTATGTTTGCCACCTGCTCTTACACATTTTTGTGATGTTGTAGCTCTTTGGTAATCTCTTTTCTCAAGCCCTGTAAATACATTTTTGAACTGAACCATTCCAGAATTAGCAAACATTAAAGTAGGATCGTTATTTGGAACTAAATTACTCGACTCTACAATCTTGTGATCATTCTTTTCAAAATATTTTAAGAATGTATTTCTTATTTCATTTAAAGATTTGTCAGCCATATTTTTAAAATACAGCTTTTTTATTCTATGTCTAGATAACAGTAAGGGAAAAAAGGCGCTTAAACTAAGCGCCTTTTAATAATTAAAGATGACCTTTTAACTAATTCTTTTTAGTAGGAACTACTTCCTCTTTAGTTGCTGCTTTTGGATCTTCAATTTGATCTTTTGCAGCTTTTTCTGGATCTAAAGGGTTTCCTTCAATTTTTTTTGAAATTACACCTGCTTTTTCTCTTATTGCCATTTCTATTTCTGCAGCAATATTAGAGTTTTCTTCTAAATAAATTTTAGCATTTTCTCTACCTTGACCTATCTTTTCGCCTTTATAAGCATACCAAGCACCAGACTTTTCAACTATTCCAGCTTTTGCTCCAAGGTCAACTAACTCACCAACTTTGCTAATACCTTTTCCATACATTAGATCAAACTCAACTACTTTAAATGGTGGGGCTACTTTATTTTTAACTACTTTAACTCTTGTAGAGTTACCTATAATCTCATCACCATTTTTAATTGCACCAATTCTTCTAATATCCATTCTTACAGATGAATAAAATTTAAGCGCATTTCCACCTGAGGTAGTTTCTGGACTTCCAAACATTACTCCAATTTTCATTCTAATTTGATTAATAAAAATCATCATAGTATTTGTACTTGAAATTGAGCCTGTTAATTTTCTCAAAGCCTGACTCATTAATCTTGATTGTAAACCCACATGATGGTCTCCCATTTCTCCTTCAATTTCTGCTCTAGGAGTTAATGCAGCAACTGAATCAACAACAATTACAGAAACTGATCCTGATTTAACTAATGTGTCAGCTATTTCTAAAGCTTGTTCACCCGTATCTGGTTGTGAAATTAATAATTCCTCAGTATCTACACCAAGTTTTTTTGCATAAACTGGGTCTAATGCATGCTCTGCATCAACAAATGCACATATTCCACCAGCTTTTTGTGCTTCTGCAACAACTTGTAATGCTAATGTTGTTTTCCCTGAAGATTCAGGCCCATAAACTTCAACAACTCTTCCTTTCGGTAAGCCTCCTATTCCAAGCGCTAAGTCTAAGCTTAAAGAGCCTGTCGATATTGACTCAACATCCATTGCTTTTCTTTGGCCAAGTTTCATTACTGAACCTTTTCCAAAATTATCAGTAATTTGTGCTATCGCTGCATCTAATGCTTTACTTTTTTCGTTACCTTCTGCTTGTTGCGCTTTTGTAGTTTTAACTACTTTTAAGTTGTTTTTAGTCATTTTTTGCCTTTTTTATTAATATTTTTAACTCTCGAATCATATTTTAAATGTACACATTTTGTTCTTATTGGCAATATATTTATTTTTTACTTAAAAAAATCAAATAATTACTGAAGTTTTAGATATTGGCTGTTTAAAAGTCCAACTGCTTTTAGCAAATTATACTGGGCCATAAGGTAATTTCTCTCAGAACTTGCTAGAGATATTTGTGCAGAAAGCAATAAACCGTTTGATTGAATAACATCAAGGGTTGTTCTGGACCCCCTTTCATATTCAGCAGCAATTCCTTCGTTAGCGATTTGAGCCGCTCTTACTTGAACTCTAACAGAATTTAAAAAACTTTTTGAAGACTCTAAACTTGACCATACGCTAGCCACATTAGTATCATTTGTTCTAATCACATCATCTAATAATAATCTTTTTCTAGCTGTTAAATTTGTATTTTTATTGATGGTTGATTTTTTTTTACCTCCTGAGTAAAACGGCCAACTAACTGTTGCTTTCAATATATCTTTATCTTTTCTATTAATAGTTGAGCTCAAGTCATCAGCATAAGATTTTTCTAAAGATAATGAAGCTGTGGGTTTTAAATCTGACTCTGCTATTGCTAAATCTTTCTCTGATTGAACAACATCAAAATTTGCGATTTTAATATCTGGATTATTTTGTTTAGATAGATTAATTGCTTCTTCTAAGCTGTTTGGAATACTTACAATTGAATTTGAGTTTTTTCTAAGAGATTTTGGATTATCTATTTTTCCAATGATGTTTTCATAATTCAATTTACTAATTATTACATCACTTTTTGCTTGAGTAAATTGAGCTTGAGCACCTGCAAGTGAAGACTCTGTTTGGGCTAAATCAGTAATAGTAATTTGACCTCTATCTAATCTAATTTTATCATTCTCAAGTTGTCTTTTTAATAGATTTAAATTTTTTCTATTAATTGTTAGTTTTTCTCTAGCAAGTATTAAATTGGTAAAAACTTCAATTGCACTATATAAAATATCTTGTTCTTTTTTAATCAGCTTTGCTTTTGCTAAATCGAGTCCAATTAAATTTTTCTCTAAAGATAAATCTCTTCCATAATCAAGAATTGTTTGCTCTAATTTTATTGATGTAGTAAATGGATCAGCATCGTTACTTGAGGCATCTCCTCCACTTTGATTAGTTAGTTTATTTGTATTTTCAATACTTTTAGATCCACTTAAAGTAAGTGTGGGCTTATAATCAGCTTTTGAAATATTAATATCTTCTTCTGATGCTTTTATATTTTCTCTCTCAGCGTTAAGCTGAATATTGTTTTGATAAGTTTGATTTAAAGCATCATACAAAGTAACAGCCGATGCACTACTAAAATTAAATAATGTTAAACAAATCAGTATTAATGTTTTTTTCATTTTGTTTTATATACAGCAGATTTAATTTGATGGTTACTGTTTAAATTCAAAATAATAGACGCATACTTAGGCATTTTTTTGAACATATGCTCTGTAATTCTTTGGTAAGTTTGCATAAAGTTTATTACATCCCCTTTACTCATTATCTTGTGACTAGATGATTTTTTGGTTTTAAGCCAAAGTTTATGCTCCTGTTTTAATCTCCATTTTTGAAGCAAACTAAAGTTTTTTGCTTTTAAGTAGATCATGCAATTTAGTTGAGAGTATAATTTCTTATATTTTGTCTTTAATTGTGTGTTAACATGTTTTCTCCAAACAAGTTTTTGATCGTTAACTTTTTCTAAAGAATTAATAGATTTCTTAAGAGTTTTATTTTCTTCTGCTTTGGCACCTACGCACCAACCCTCAAAAATTATCACATCAGGTTTTTCTTTTATTTTATACCAATTTTTTTTAGAAAATCTGTCATCAACTGCTTTATTGAAATTTGGTAGATTAATTTTTTTAAAGTTTCTACTCTTTGCTTTTTTAAAAAAGTTTAACATCATCTGCACATCATGTGTTCCTGGTACACCTCTTGTCATCAGCATTGGATGAACTTTTTTTGATAAATTTAATCTTTCTTTTCGAGTTTTGTAAAAATCATCAATTGAAATTTTAAACACTTTAAGTTTAAAATATTTTTCTAGTATAATTTTTACAATTGAGCTTATGGTTGTTTTACCTGTGCCCTGTCCACCTGCTAAACCAACAAAGTAAGGTTTTTTATTACTTGCTTTTTTTGCAATCCAAAAACACATTGGGATTAAAAAAGACTTAAGCATTATATCTTTGTTAGCAAATTTTTCAGTCGAAGTTTCTTGAGACTTAATAAATTTAAAACAATCTTTTTTAACAGTGTTAAAACATTCTATAACAACTTTCATTGAACTTTTTATTTTTTCTGATCCATTGGATGATTAAGCCCATCAAAGAAGGCTATATCTTTTAAATCTTCTACATTAACCTCATCTACACAACCTAAATTAAATCCAGTCATGGCTGGATTGCTTCTAGGATTATGATGAGTATAAATTCCACATTCTTTACAAA
>Ga0209667_1001907_pt1 | contig 14442 bp, 9 predicted proteins | sample SaaInlV_165m_DNA_2_FD_184682 | JGI IMG/M metagenome (GOLD analysis project Ga0209667, IMG submission 184682) | Marine microbial communities from expanding oxygen minimum zones in the Saanich Inlet - Saanich Inlet SI037_S3LV_125m_DNA (SPAdes)... | ecosystem: Environmental > Aquatic > Marine >... | reverse complement strand
GTGCAAACAGCCGATCGATCACTTTGTATTGCAAAAGCTGGAGGAGGCGGATTTGCAACCCTCCCCTGCGGCCAGTCCATCGACATGGTTTCGGCGCGTGCATTTCGATCTGACCGGGCTTCCTCCCAAGATCGTGGAGATTGAAGACTTTCTGGACAAGGATTCCCCCGGATTCCGGTCGAAAGTCGTCGACCGGCTTCTTGACTCACCCCATTTTGGAGAGAGGTGGGCGCGCCACTGGCTCGACCTCGCCCGCTACGGTGATTCCACTGGTATTCACGAAGACGTGGTAAGGCCCAGTTGGGCATGGAGAGACTGGGTGGTGCAGGCCTTCAACAAGGACATGCCCTTCGATCAATTCACCATCGAGCAATTGGCGGGCGATCTTTTGCCAGATGCAACCCTTGCCCAAAAGGTGGCTACGGGGTTTCATCGGGCAGCGCCCTTCAACACGGAAGGCGGAACGCCCAAGGAGGCCCGCCGAACCTATCAGGTGCTTGACCGGGTCAACGTGACCGGCACGGTTTGGTTGGGCGCAACCCTCGAATGCGCCCAATGTCACGATCATTTTTACGATCCCATCTCTCAGAAAGAATATTATCAATTGGTCGCCTTTTTCAACAATACCCCGGATGAAATGGGGAAGAGCATTGGAGCCGGGCGGTCGGCCATGACAGGGCCCACCGTCAAGGTCGGTGAAGCAAGCACCTTCGTCATGCAGGAAATGCAAAAGAAGCGGACGAGCCAGATCTTCTTGCGGGGGAATTATGAAACCAAGGGTGAAAAGGTTTTGCCCAAGGTACCCGGCTTCCTTCACCCGCCTGAGCAAGAAACTCCTGACAACCGGTTAGGGCTCGCCCAATGGTTGGTGGACCCGGAAAACCCTCTGACGCCCCGCGTAACCGTCAACCGGTGGTGGACGGAGATCTTCGGAACCGGCTTGGTAAGAACGGGCACTGACTTTGGTACGCAAGGCGAAGCTCCCTCTCATCCTGATTTGCTCGATTGGCTGGCCGTGGATTTCGTTGAGCAAAACTGGTCCATGAAAAAACTCCTCAAGCAAATCGTCTTGTCCTCCACCTACGCTCAATCACCACGAATTTCTCCCGATAACAAGACAAAGGATCCACAAAATCGCCTATTGATCAGGTTTCCCAAGCTCCGCCTTTCCGCCGAAGCGATCCGGGACAACGCTCTCGCTGTTGGCGGATTGCTCACCCCCGCTCTCGGAGGTCCTCCTGCCTACCCCCCCCAACCCGACGGCATCTGGTGGATTCGGGACGACAAATCTCCCAGATACGTCACTTCAACGGGGGAGCAAAGATATCGAAGATCCTTGTACACGATATGGAGAAGAACCTATCTGCACCCCACCCTTTCCAATTTCGATGCCCCGAACCGCGTCACCTGCTCCGCGGATCGTGGACGGACCAACACACCTCTGCAGGCTCTCACCCTCATGAACGATCCGATCTTTCTAGAGGCGGGCTTTGGCTTGGCTCGCAGAATGTTCGATCGGTCAAAATCGCATTCCATCAAAGACGCGATTCGCTTTGGGTTTTGTCTTTCAACCACCCGCAACCCCGACCAGAAGGAGACGGATGCGCTTCGTGAACTTTATGAAAAAAGCCTCCGCAAATTCTCCAAGGATGGCGATTCGGCTTACAAGTTATTGAACTCCGTTCGCGGAGAACTGGCTCTCGGCGTCAGCCCTCTCAATGCTTCCGAGATAGCTTTGCTGGCAGCCTGGTTCCAGGTAGCCAACGTTCTCCTCAACCTAGACGAAACCATTTCCAAAGGATGAGCATGTTCAATCCATACGGGGGAATCTTCGGACAACCCGCCCTTTCCCGCCGGGCCGCTCTTTCGACCATGGGGATGGGATTGGGATCGATCGCGATGCAGTCCATCTTGGGAAAGAGTAAACCATTCCTTGGCAAGGTCGCTCCCGGCCCTCACTTTGCGCCCAAAGCCAAAAACGTCATTCTTCTTTTCTCCTCGGGCGGAGTTTCTCAATTGGAGCTCTTCGACCGCAAGCCCGTTTTGGTTCGAAACAATGGCAAAATGGTTCCGGACCATCTGATCAAGGGGCAGAGGTTCGCCTTTATCAACCCGAAGTCCAAGTTGCTTGGCACCCCCTACTCCTTTCAAAGATACGGAGACTGCGGAATGGAATTCTCCGAACTCCTCCCTCATCTTTCCAAACTGGTCGACAAGACGACCCTTGTCCGCAGCATGCAGACGGACAACGTCAACCATACCCCCGCCCAAGTCATGATGGCTACCGGAGTGGAACGCCCTGGTCGTCCATCGATGGGAGCCTGGGTAAGCTATGGTTTGGGCACTGAGAACTCCGACCTGCCCGCCTTCGTGGACATGTACAGTGGGAAATCACAATCCCGATCTCCCCTGAAGCCCGCGGGTTTTTTGCCATCCGTCCACCAAGCGGTGAGTTTCCGCTCGGGCAAGGACCCCGTTTACTACCTGTCCAACCCGTCGGGCATGTCGACCGATGACCGTCGAGCCACCATCGATACCATCAATCAACTCAATCACAAACGATTTGATCTTCTGGGTGACCCTCAAATCCTCACCCGGATCGAGCAATATGAGATGGCCTTTCGCATGCAACGTTCCATCCCCGACTTGGTCGACTTGAAGGGCGAACCCGAAAAAACTCTGACTGACTACGGAGCGGATCCCTCCAAACCATCGCTTGCCAATAATTTGCTAATGGCTCGGAGGATGGTCGAGCGGGGCGTGCGCTTCGTTCAGTTAAGGGACGGAGGATGGGATCACCATAACAAGCTTTTCAAGGAACTACCCCAGAAGTGCAAGGAATTGGACCAACCCCTCGCCGCCCTCGTTCGCGATCTCGAGGAAAGAGGACTGCTCGATGAAACCCTTGTCATTTGGGCAGGTGAGTTTGGCCGCACACCCATGTTGCAAGGAGGCGATGGACGAGATCATCACAAGGAAGCCTTTTCCGTCTGGATGGCTGGAGGCGGCCTCAAGCCCGGCCTGACCTACGGGGCAACCGACGAGCTTGGCTTCAAGGTCACCGAGAATCCCGTTCACGTTCATGACCTGCATGCAACCATCCTTCATCTACTCGGCTTAGACCACGAAAGATTGGTCTTTCCCTTTGGTGGCTTGGACCTCCGACTTACCGATCTTCATGGCAAGGTGGTTTCCGACCTAATCGCCTGAAGTCCAATTGTCCTGCCAAGAACGAATTCGGCTATTTCGACTGAGCCAGTATGAACAAAATCCTTTCTCTGATTGCCTGTCTTTCCATGTTTGCCCTTGGACGGACGAACGGAGCCGAGACCTACCTTATTCAAGACGGCAAGGCGAAGGCTGAGATCGTACTTTCGGCAAAACCGGCTCGAGCCGCCGAGTTCGGAGCTCAAGAATTGCAGACCTATTTGGAAAAGATCAGTGGCACCCGAATCAAGATCGTCACCGAACCAACTGCGGAGACCCCCGTCAAAATCTACGTCGGTGAAAGCGGGTACGCTCGGGACATTGGCATAACTGCGAAAGGGCTGAAGCGCGATGCATTCAAAATAGTATCCGGAGCAAACTGGCTGGCCCTCGTAGGCAACGACCTGGAATTCGAACCCCGCGAACCATGGGCTCGACGTCATAGCCAATGGGCACAGGAGAAACAGTCCGAGTGGGAAAAGCTCGCCGGCAAACCATGGATGAATCCGATCGGGAGGAGCCTTTACCGCGACTACAATAAACAGCTTGATATTTGGAACTTTGACCATCGTGGCTCGCTCAACGCAGTTTACGTGTTTCTGCGCGAACTAGGCGTGCGTTGGTACATGCCCGGCGAGTTGGGCGAAATCCTACCGAAGCGAACCAACATTGTCTTATCGAAATTCGATCGCACCGTCACCCCGGATTGGGAAATTCGCAGCATCAGCCGTCCCATGATTTCGTCAAATGAACTCGAGGACGCTCTCTGGTATCTGCGCATCGGAGCCAACAACCAATACGCCGTCTTGCACCACGGCCAGCGTTACCTGACTGAGCATCCCGACCAACGCAAGGCACATCCCGAATACTATGCCATGATGGCCAATGGTCAACGGGACAACCTCAGCAAGACGGCCAACGCGTGCCTCTCTTCCAAAGGCTTCTTTCGCGAGATGGTCGCCTTTGCGAGGTTGATGTTCGATCACTACGACATTCCCATGGTCTCTGTCATGCCACACGACGGGTTCAATCATTGCCAATGCGACCTATGTCGCGATCAGGCAAACTTGGAACGCGGAGCATCAGGATCGTCCTCGGATTACGTCTGGAACTTCGTCGTTCGGGTCGCAAACGAGCTAGCCAAAACGCATCCCGACCGAAAAGTCTTCTGCGGGGCCTACAGTAGTTACCGGCTGCCACCGCTGACGATCGACAAATTGCCGGACAACGTGCTGGTGCAGATCACGAACGGTCGACCCATCCGTGAACTGGATAACGAGGTTCACCAAGCCACAGCTGAACTTCGCAAAGCCTGGCGAGAAAAGACCAATCACTCCCTTTCGGTCACTCTGAACTACACACCCTTCACCAATCGCGGAGCCTATCGCCCCCAGTATTGGCCGCACGTGATCGACCGCGGAATGAAGGAGACCTTCGGACAGACCTGGCGGGAAGACGTATGGCTATCGAGCGGCAAAGGCGGTTTGCATTATCCCGGAATGGCCCACTTGAACGCATGGACAATCTCCCGGCTCTGGTGGGACGTCGATCAAGATATCGACGTCCTACTCGCCGAATATTACAAGCAGTTCTACGGTCCGGCTGCCGCCGGGATGAAGGCATTCATTGAATTTTGCGAAAAAGAATATGCCCAACTTGGCTCAGACGGTGAGCTTGCGAGTCACGTGCTCGAACTGTTTGACAAAGCCAAAGCGGCCGTCCCCTCGAATTCGGTCCATGGGAAACGGATCGCGTTAGTCGACGAATTCCTGACCACGCTCCGCAGTCGGGCCAAGCAGATGAGCGAACCGCGTTCCGAAGGTCTTCCCAATTATCGTCTTATCGACATGGGCAAGGACAAGTGGACCAAAGCCCGCGACACCCTGCAAATGGACGGCAAGTTGGATGAGGAATTCTGGACAGCCTACAACTACCCCCGAAAGCTTCGTGAATTTCGCACGAAGGGGAAACCCAAGAACGAGACGCTGTTCATGGCCAGGTGGTGGAATGGCAGCCTGTATTTCGGGATTCGATGTGAATTCGATCCCACAACGCCACCGGTCATCGGTTCCCAAAAAAATCACGATCCAGCAATTTGGCAGGGCGAGCATTTGGAGTTGCTCATCGAAACGAACAAGAACTCCTATTATCAGATCGTCGTTAACCCGTCTGGATCCGTGATCGACCTCGATCGCGGAGTTCCCTTACGACAAAGGAAGGCCTACGAATGGTCTTCGCAGGCGGAAGCGGCGACGCACTTGGGCAAGGATTTTTGGTCCGCGGAAATCCGTCTGCCCGTCACTTCATCGGACGAAGACCCCTTGCATCAAGTGATAGGCGACCAGCCCTTTGAAGCCAAAGCCGAAGCCCTCGCGAGTGGAAAAGGGACGAGCCTGCCCTGGTATTTCAACCTGTTCCGAAAACGATCGGGCATCAAGGAAGTGGAAACGAGCTCTTTCTCTCCCATCGGGAAAGACACCGAGTCCTTTCACCAACCCAGACAATTCGCCCGGATTTACGTTCGTTGAGAAACCCTAGAATTTTTTGCGCATGACGAGATGTGGAAGGCCCACCTCGGTGAAGGAATCCCCCTCAGCTTCATAGCCCAACTTCTCATAGAATCCCCGGGCCGTCTCACGGGCATGCAGAACGATTTCTTCATAGCCCCTCCCCTTCGCGAAAGAGTGGGCATAGTTCACGAGTTCGTGCCCAAAACCCTTTCCTTGGGCATTCTCCCGCACCGCCAATTGGCGCATCTTGATGCATCGTTCATCCAATGGCTTGAGCACAAGGCAGGCCACCAGTTCGGTCCCCTCCCTCAAGGCAAAGTGGAAGGAATCCTTCTCCCCGGCCAGTTCCGAAGGGTCGTAGGAAAGGCCAAGTGGTTTGCGCAGGACCTCATCACGCAGAGCCACCGTCTCCTCGTATTCCCCTGAACCATGCTCAATTAAGTCGGGCATCCCTCCCTTTCTTTTCTCTCAGCTACGAAGCAAACCGTCTCTACAAGCCTAGCCCATTCGTGGAAAGGGTTGGATTGAAATGGACAAAGACACGCGGAAATCATCTGATGATTCCTACCGCCTATGAAAACCTTACTCAAGATATTCCCTCTTTTTTTCCTTCCGATCTTCCTCTTGGCCAAGCCTGAAAAGATTGCCCTGCGGCAGATAGACGGTGTTGAAAACAAGGAAGGAGCCTGGATCCACCTTCACCGACCGGCCAAGCCCAACGGCGCCGCAGCCATAATTTGCCCGGGCGGAGGCTACGGCATGCAGGTCATGGGCGCTGAGGGTCATGGCATCGCCCAATGGCTCAACGGGCACGGCATAACCGGAGTGGTCCTCCAATACCGTCTGCCCAAGGGTCGTTCCTTCGTTCCTCTCGAGGATGCCCAGCAGGCCATCCGATTGGTCCGTCAGCGGGCCAAGGAATGGAAGATCAATGCCAACAAGGTGGGCATCGTTGGCTTTTCCGCAGGCGGGCATCTTGCCTCCACCGCCGCCACCCATTTCCCCAAGGCAGTAGGACCACCCGCCAAGAACCCCTTTGACCGGATTTCCTGCCGGCCCGACTTCGCCGTTTTGGTCTACCCCGTGGTGACCATGGGCAAGCATACTCACCGCGGTTCCAAGCGCAACTTGCTCGGGAACAACCCCGACCCCAAAATGGTGGAACTCTTTTCCAACGAGAAAAGAGTAACCAAAGAGACACCACCCATTTTTATGGCCCATGCGGTCAACGACCGCCCGGTTCCACCGGAAAACAGCCGAATGCTATACGCAGCCCTGCAAAAAAAGAATATTCCATCCAAATACATGGAACTGCCAGATGGGGGACATGGACTAAATGGATACAAAGGCCCAAGCTGGGATGCATGGCAAAAAGGTTCCATTCAATGGCTCAAAGAGATCAAAATACTTGAGCAGTAGACTTAAGCCTAAAGTTACTCCTTAAGAGTATTTGGAAAATGGATGCTCATGATCATCCGTTTTTTCCTGAACCAATGACATAGCCTCTACTGTTCTTTTCTTGAGATACTTGGTAAGGGCAAAGGATGCCCAAATTGAACCGATTAACATGATTACCATAACGGCAATGACGATATACATTGGCCAAAAAACTCCTTTATTGAGAACCGAATCGCTTGGGTTTTCAGGATCATAATAAACATCAATGGTTTTTCCTTTGGGATAGGATTTTAATTCCTCCTGAGCATCCGATCTCTCATTATGACTCATTGTACCAAACCCAACGGTATTTCCCTCATAATTACTTCCTTCCACGGCGTAGGAATATTTGACCCTGAGACTGTATGATGTGCTTGTTTGGGTAAATCCTTGAGCATCCTTGCTCTTTCTTTCTGTTTTTTCAATTTCCGAACTATTTATTGTAGCCGTTCCCTTATCCCAGTTCTCACTCTGCATGCCTTTATTTATCATCCATAATCCTACACCAAGAAAAATAATACTCCCCAAACCAAAACTTAGGGGGAATAGACGCCCCACCACAAAAATAAATGCTTTGGAACAACCGGGTGAAATGGGTGGTCGAGGATTGGGCGGTGCTTGATTCATGATTTTTAATTCTTTGAGTAAAATTTACAGATATTGGAAATGGGCTTGCCGTTGAGTGTTAACCTTACCGAAACAATCCCTGTCGATGGTTTCTTAATCTCCATTACTGCCTGACAAATAGCATGTTCATTGGGAGATAAATCCACAAAATCAGGATCCAAAGAAAAACTCATCTCTTCTCCATTCTCAAGTTCGAGAATGAAACCATTCGCATTGGGTGGCGATCCGATCCAATCTAGTTCAAGCATGGTCATATTGGACTCAGGCAATTCAAAGGCAAAGGAAGCATTAACCAAGGCAGGTGTCTCCAAAGATTTGGTCGTCGCTTTTTTCAACTCCTCAATCAGCAGGTCACGAACTCTTCTGGATTCCTCATCACCACCTCCCCAGTTTAGCCGCTCAAGTGAATGTTCGATCAATTCATCTTTAAATTCACATCCGATGTGAAGACCCAACGCCCCCAAAAAAAGTATCAGGCGTAAAAAAGATTTTTTCATTAATACTCAGTGAACCGTCTTCTTATGGAAGCATCCCCGTCAATTGGGCTACGCTTTTCGAAAAAGATACTGATCAATCCACTGAGGAAGACACATACCCCCAAGAACCCCACTGCGACACCAAACAACGCAGATCCTATGGAATCACTTATGCCTTCTGCCATCTCGCTCGTGCTGGGACTCTCAATTTTGATAAAAAGTAAGGAGAGAGAGAAAGGCATCAGTTCCCAAAACGATCAGACTTAGGCAAATAATGACGACCCCCGAGATGAGAAGTTTCGTTGATGATTTCATATGGTTACTTGCATAAGGGAGAAGAATTCAACCAAAGGCAAAATCAAGCAAAACTTGGACAAAGGATTCCGGGTTTTCCCAGGGAACGCGGTGACCTGCATCTGCGACTACTTGGGCTTTAAAAACTGGAGAAGATTTCGCTAATTTCTCACCGATCTTTTGATATTTGTTATCCCTCTCTCCCGAAAGAAATAAAATCGGCGGTCCTTTCAATTCGGCTAATTTGGGGACCAAGTTTTGCTGAAGCCCCTTGGAGAAAACCTCAAACTGTTGACTGAGTCTACCCGGATCCATCTCACCCAGATTCCGTGGAGCCTGATTTTCGATCCCGCAAAACACCGACTGAGCATCCCACTCGTCGGCCAAGTTTTCCAATGGTTCTCTCTTCAACCTTTCCGCCCAATTCCGATCTCTGTCTAATTGAAGTCTCTTCTCTTCTTCTGATTCGAGTCCCGGATCCACACCAACAACAATGGCCGTCTGCCAAAGATTGGGTTGAGAGATACAAGCATGCAGAGCCAATCGGCCACCCAATGAATAACCAAGCAAAATGGATTGCTCTCCATTCGCTTCCGGTTCCACCCGGTTGCAAAAGTCTTCCGTCCAATCATCAAAGCCTACAAATTGCTCGGCAAACAAGTCTTCGGCAACCACTTCCAAGTCAGAGATCTCCGCTTTCAGTCTATCTTCAAGAGATTGCCATACCTTACTAGTTTGAAAATTTCCGTGGATGCAAAAGATCTTCATTTTCTTTTTTTAATGCACCCGAAAAGATAATCGGAAAGCTTCTACTTGTCGGAAGAATTCCCAATTTGATTATTGGCGATGCGCGAACCGGAATGAGGTTTTTCAATTTGAAATGGGTTGGCGTTCAAGGCAAAGCCCCGATTTTGCGATGCAATAACCTTGGCCTCCGAAGCAAGCAGTGCCTTCCGCCAACCGAGAAACTCATTGCCATGCACGACGACTTCCGCTCCGGGCAAAGCCCAAATCGCGGAGGATGGCCCTCTTCCGCCCTTGCTGGCAGGATCGGGTTTGATCATGTTTCCTTCAGCCAGCACAGTTCCGGCGCATCGGATACTCGCCACCCCGCCTCCCGTAAGTTGATTATCAGTGAATTCCGCGCGGGATCCTTCGAAAACCATAATCAACGGAGGCATGCCACCGAACCTTGAAATTTCGTTTCCGACCAATTGTACGTTCCACCCCTTTCGTATACCCACGGCAACCAGGGTATTGTCATGAATTCGATTTCCCACGCATTTCGAAACCGAATCGGCGGAAGTCGCATCAAACCCCAATCCGGAAGCGCCATTATGATGGATGTGATTATCCACGACAAAGGTCTCTCCCACTTCCCGATGACCTATGCCGGCCGCTTTGTTTTCATTGCATTCATTTCCAATAATCAAAGCGGATGCACCCGTTTGCAGCCCAATGCCGGTCAAAGCATTTTTGTAACAACGATTCCCCCGGATGATAGCATAAGCTTCATCACTCACCCCAATTCCCGTCATTGCGTTGTCATGGCAGTCGTTATCAATAATCACCGGACGGGTATCTTCCCCTGTGCGAACCCCGATTCCTGCCCTGCGGTTGTTATGACAGTGATTTTTACGGACAAGGGGACATGCTCCCTCACTGATTCCTATTCCCGCCCGGATGTTGTCGTGGCAATGGTTGGATAAAATCAATGGATGTCCGCCTTCCATTCCAATTCCCGCATAGAAATTTTCATAACAGTGATTCTCTATTACTTCTCCACGGGCATCCGCCATGTATCCAATGCCTCCTCCCATATTTCGGAAACAGGTATTACCCTGCACCTTTACCACGGCCGGTGCCTCTCTGGCGGCCACGGCAATTCCGGTATTTCCGTTATGATGAACAATGCAATTGAGGATGACGGCGTTTACGCTGTCAGCACCGATTGCAGGAGCATTGTAACCTCCAATTCTATCATAGGACTGGTTCATACCCTTGGTTTGAAAATGTTTATTCCATGAATCCTCATCATACTTCCCCATTCCCATAACGCTCATCCCATCAACCACGGAACCTTCTCCCAATTCGATTCCCGCATCTTCGGATGCCTCTCCCTTGCCATCCAGAATTACGAGTTCCGCCCGCTTCAATCCCACTTTTCCCTTTTCATCATTGCCGGAACTTCGGACGGTTACTCCATCTGGAATTTTGATTCGCTCGAAATAGGTACCCGGAGATACAACAACTAAATCTCCCTCTTTGGCTTGCTCAAGGGCTTGGCCGATTGATTTATAATCTTTGGGGACATCAATTTCAGCACCATGGGTGCAAAAAATTCCAGCTTGAATAATTAGAATGCTTATAAGGGATGATTTATTCATGATCTGGGGAAATTAGAAATTCGATCGAGTAAAGGTCCATCCAAATTGATAATCAAGATTGGTTTCGATTAATCGATAAAAATAATTTTTGACTTATTAATTTTTCAACTGTCGCATATCGACAGAAAATATACGCAAAAGTTTATGCTAAATCCTTGAATCTGAAATATTCAATCATACGATAATCCTTACACGGCATGTCCTATCTTAATACACCATTATCTCCTTCTCGAAGAAGCTTCCTGCAAAAAGCAGCAGGAGGCTTGGGTGGGTTGGCTCTGTCCTCGATGCTTTCTGCATCGCCTACTTCAGCCACCGGCACTCACTTCCCTGCGAGGACCAAGCGGGTCATCCAAATTTTCTGCTCGGGTGGTCTGAGCCATGTCGATACCTACGACTACAAACCCGAGCTCCAAAGACGGGCGGGTACGCCCTTTGACCCGGGAGGCAAACTTCAGTTCTTCGCCTCCAAACCGGGAAATTGTCAGCCAAGTTTCTGGAAATTTCGCCGGCATGGCCAATCCGGTATCTGGATGAGTGATCTTTTGCCCAAGCTTGCCACCTGCGTGGACGACATGGCTTTCATTTACTCGATGCAGAGCAAAACAGCCCTGCACGGCCCGGGTAATTTCATGATGAACACAGGGCAGATCCTTCCCGGATTCCCCAGCATGGGTTCGTGGGTTACTTACGGTTTGGGCAGTGAATCCGACAACCTGCCATCCTTCGTCGTGCTGCCCGACGTCCGTGGACTACCACCCGGAGGAATCATCAACTGGGGAGCGGGCTTTCTGCCCGCCCAGCACCAGGCCACCACAGTAAACGTCAATGATCCGGATCAACCGATCGCCGACCTCTTTCCGCCCTCCTCCTTCAAGGAAGCCAGCCCGGAAAACGACCAAACCGGTCTGTCCCTTTTGCAGAAGCTCAATCAAATGCACAAATCTCAGCGCACTGGAAACACCGAATTGGAAGCCCGGATCCGTGCCTATGAAATGGCGGCCAGGCTCCAATTAAGCGCACCTGAGGTTACGGATCTCAAGGGAGAATCCGAAGCCACCAAAAAACTGTACGAATTGGAACATCCCGAGATCGGATCCTTTGGCCGGCAATGCCTTCTCGCCCGCAGACTCGCCGAACGGGGTGTTAGGTTTGTGCAGGTTTATTGCGGAGCTGAGAACACCACCGCGGAAAAGATTCGACCCAATTGGGACAGTCATGAAGATTTACCCCGCGATCACGGTTACTGGGGAGCAATCCTCGATTCGGGAGCTTCCGCCCTGCTGAAAGATCTAAAATCCCGTGGTATGCTCGAGGACACCCTCGTCATCTGCACTTCCGAGTTCGGACGCCAACCGGCCTCCCAAGGTGGTGCCGGCAAAGGACGCGATCACAACGGAGGGGGATTCACCACCTGGCTGGCCGGAGGTGGAATCAAACCGGGAACCACCTATGGTGCGACCGATGAGCTCGGCTTCAAAGCTGCCGACAAGGTCACGCACAGTTATGAACTCCATGCCACTGCTCTGCATCTACTGGGCATAGATCATGAACGGCTCACTTGGTACTACAACGGGCTCGAGCAAAGACTCACCGGATTCGAAGGCAAGGGAGTAATCGGAGAGCTTCTTAGCTAGAAAATGATTTCCAAAGACACATTCCCACCTTGTCTAAGCAATCTCGCCTCCTTACTTTTGGGTTGATTAGGTTATGCGTATTTCAATCTGTATGTTGCTCTTCTACAGTTCGTTCGCCCATGGCGTAGAACCGTTTGAAGGTTTTCTCACCAAGCATTGCGTGAGTTGCCATGGTCCGAAAAAAGAAAAAGGTGACCTGAGAATCGATACTCTATCACGTGACTTCAAGGCGGGCGTGAACGGGCAAATTTGGGCCGAAGTGGTCGAGAAAATCAATGCCGGCGAAATGCCCCCCGAGGATGAGCCCCGGCCGACCACGGAGGAAATCGGCCAAGTCATCGCCGAGCTGGACCAGCGCATTCGCCAAGGACGAGCCGCCCGCATGGCGGCCCGCCCAGCAGTCGCGCACTACCGCCTGAGCCGGAAGGAATACCAGAATACGGTCTACGACCTGCTGGGCGTCCGCTACGACCCGACCAAGCCGGGCGAACTGAATGAGGATACTCTCTGGCACGGCTACGAGCGTATCGGTTCGCAGCTCTCGCTCTCCCCTTCGCATGTGAACCGCTATTATCAAGCTGCCGAGATTGTTTTGGATCGCGCCTTTCCCAACATCGAAGGGGAAGCCCGTAAAATCAAAAAGACGGCTGCAGACCTTCGCTATCGAGGTGGAGAAAAACAAAAAGAAGCCCTGAAAAGATTTGAAATCAAACGCCCCCTTCGCCAACTCCTTTTCCCCGGCAGGGTGGATCAGGCACTTGCCCACCATTGGTTTGGAAAGACAGGACCGGAGCACAGCGGACTCTATAAACTTCGTCTGCAGGCCAGTGGTATCCGTCCGCCCGGCGGACAACCTGCCCACCTGAGCATTGGAATGCGAACCAGTGAGGAAAATGTGGATGGACTCATTGAGCTCGATATCACCGCCCCGGAAGACAAGCCACAGGTTTACGAATTCGAAATCTTTCTGGAAATGCCGACACAATTGCACTTCGCGGTGGTGGCCACGGACGTGATAGACCGGAGAGGGGGTGCGGCCTTCCGCAACGCTCTCTCAAGCAGAGACGCGTACCTGTTCACGCACAGTAGTGAGACTGCACTATTGAACCCCAACGCGCCGCAGATGTTCGACGACAAGGGAAACGGAATTTTTTCAACGGTCATATTGGACTGGATCGAATGGGAAGGACCGCTCGTATCGAAGGAGGAGAAGAGCAAAAGAGAAGGAATATTCCCTGATGAGAACGCCACGATCGAATCGGTAAACGAGCACCTTCGACGTTTTGCAGAACGGGCATGGCGCAGAGAAGTTGGCAAAGGCGAGTTGGCGGGCTACCTGCAATCCTACCAAAGAGATCGCGAGGCGGGAGAAAACGTCGCCGATTCCTTTCGTACGACCATGCTTCGAGTCCTCACCTCGCGAAATTTCATTTATTTAGTCGAGGGCGATCCTCAACCCAGGGAAGGCCTAAGCGAGCACGAACTTGCCTCGCGACTCTCTTATTTCCTTTGGAGCTCCATGCCTGATGACCCTCTTTTCGCATTGGCAAACCAAGGAAAGCTTAATGGCACCGAGCTGAACAAACAAGTTGATCGTATGTTATCGGATGCCCGTACGGAACGATTTGTCGAAGACTTTTCCCGACAATGGTTACAACTGCATAAGGTGGGAATGTTTCCACCGGACAAAAAGCTCTACCCAACCTACGATGATTGGCTGGAGACGAGCATGCGCAACGAGCCAGTTGAGTTCTTTCGCGAAATGCTTTCCCAAAACCTGCCCATCAAGAGCCTGCTTGATTCGGATTGGACGATGGCCAACGCCCGCCTCAGCGACTTCTACGGACTTCCCGAACCCACCAAACCC
>Ga0209667_1001901_pt1 | contig 14456 bp, 8 predicted proteins | sample SaaInlV_165m_DNA_2_FD_184682 | JGI IMG/M metagenome (GOLD analysis project Ga0209667, IMG submission 184682) | Marine microbial communities from expanding oxygen minimum zones in the Saanich Inlet - Saanich Inlet SI037_S3LV_125m_DNA (SPAdes)... | ecosystem: Environmental > Aquatic > Marine >... | reverse complement strand
ACATGCTTGGGAGGTGTATTAGGTTATCCTCTTTAAATTTAGGCATCCTCGTATGCATGTAGGGTCTAGCGGATTCTCCATCGAACATCACTTTGCGTATCCATTCGGGTTTCAACTTCGCTCCTGTTAAGGTCAGTGGCGGGGGAATTCTTGCCTCATTCCCCAAACCTTCTTCAGATGTATGAAGGTAGGGCAGGAATGTTTTCGAGGGTCCTCCGTAATCATCTCGCGAATGGCATGCGATGCAGTTGAACGCCGTTAAGCTCATCGCGACTTCTTCCTCCACTGAAGGTTTTAGCCTTGGCTCGGAAAGCACTTTTGTTATGGCTTTTCGCTGACTGTCAGACAGATCGTAGTCCAGAGCTTTTTTCGGCCTTTTTGCCAAGCATCCTCTTCCTGCTTTTGTTGTTGAGATCGGAGAAGCCATCTTGCTTGCGGGTTCGCCTGGGACAGGGTGGCAAGCTACGCAATTGAATTCTCGAAAGTATTTTTGCCCTTTGGTCGCCAATTCTTTGCTTATCTTCAAGGGTTTGATCGGGGACACTTTTTTACCAACTAGATAAGCGGCCAAATCAATCGACTCGTCCTTCGATAGCTTCATGTCAGGCATCCTGCCGGAAGGATTGGCGAGATGGGGATCGAATAGAAACTCGGACAAAGAGGCGTGGCTATACTTTTCTTTTACGTGTGCTAGCGATTTCAAGCCATGACCTTCGCTTTCCTTTTCTTGTTCATCCCGAGGGGAATGGCAGGCAATGCAACCGATGTCGCGGAATAACTTTCGTCCGGCAGAAAAGTCCCCTTGTTTCACACCGACTTCCGAAAAAGTTCGTGATGACCTTGCTGTCAGAAAATGAGCGATGGCCTCGGCGACGTCTTTTCTTTTCTCAGGCGAATGACCGACAAGCATGTCGGGCATCATCACGCCGGGCTGAACTTTTAACGGGTTCGCAATGAAGCGTTGCAAATATTCGGGATTTATTCTCGAGCCGACCTCACTGAGATCGGGCGAATCCTTCATTTTCAGAGCTCTTGGTAGTTTGTCTTCATGGCAAGCTCCGCAACGTAGTTCACCAATCAGAAGTTCGCCGACCTGTCTTTCTCCCAAGGGGTGTTTGCCATGGAGACCCACCAAGACGGGAGAACCCCATAAGGCTTCCGAGGCAAACGCCACGATGGTGGCTAGGCAAACGGTGACCGACTTCAGTAGCATCCTTTCTCTTCTAGTTATCCTTGGCAATCACGCAACAGAAAGCAAAGAATTCTTCCAGTTTAGCTTTTGATGAAAATCTTCGTGCTATTTGTCCGCAGTGAATTTTCGCTGAGGATTGTCCGCCTTCAGGCTCATGACCGCCAGTAACATTGGAATGACGACACTTAATAAAAGAATTATTCGATAGCTTTCGGTCGCATGATGGCACCATCCGAAGAGCAAAGGACCGATGCCACTCCCAATAACCATGCTCGCCATATTTACTCCACCAATCGCACCAAGGTGTTTGCGTCCATAGAATCGGGGAAAAACAATGCCGCTTAGACTCACGAAACCACCGCCCGCAATTCCGCTTCCTATTACATAGGCAGGAATACCCCCTGGCTGATTCAGAAAAAGCATACCCATTGCGGCGGAAAGACAACCCAAGTTCATTACCAAGAGAAGTCTTTTTAGTTTCAACCTTGAACTAATTATTCCAAAGGTAAGATTTGTCGTAACGCTTACAAATGCTATTGGAATGAAGAGCGAAAGGATGTCGGATCTCTTGAAGCTAAGCTCCTCTCCTAGCGAAATAATGTGAAAAGTAAAGGCGGTGGCATAGAGTCCAAAAAACGCCAAGGAAAGGTTGAATGCCCAGAACGAATAATCGCGTAATGCCTCTTCCCGAGAAAAATCGTGATGAATGTGCATGTCAGGGTTTTTTAGAGCCTTGTCGGTCTTCTTGCCTCCGTCCATGAGTAGACCGTCTTCCTCCGGAGTATCCCGGAAAAGTAACCAAGCCAATGGGCCCATTATCGCTATCGTCACCGTGCCCATTACGAACCAAGCTCCGTCGTAATGGTATCTTTCGATTAGCCAATCGAGTGCTCTCGGAGCGATTGAGTAACTGAATGAAACCAGCACTCCGCTTACAGCCAGTGCTAGACCCCGCTTATGATCGAACCATTTTCCGATTGCATTGCGGCATGTCATGGACAGGACGCCTTGAGCAGCCGCTCGAATCAGAAAAAAGCCGACTCCGATAACAAGAAATGCGGCAATCCCGGAAGGTAAGACTTGGGCAAGGGAACTGCTCAGTAGGACGCTGTTTGCCAGAAAGAGTAGAACGACTCCCGTAGTCACAGTTGAAGCCACTGCCATTTTACGTTCCCCCCAGCGATCGAGCACTCGACCCAGCCATGGTAGAGAGAAACCGCTAGCCACTGTGCCCAAACAGTAGGCAAGGCTAAGTTCGATACGGCTCAGACCGAGTTCCTTGATCAAGATATCGGTGAATACGCTGAACCCCATCGTTTGTCCCGGGATACTGAAAATAGATCCTAATGTGGCTGCAAACACGATCACCCAACCATAAAAAAATGGGCAATTGCTAGGGGCAAAAGGTGTTCGAACTCCCCAAATGCCTTTGGCGGAGGGGCAGGGGCGATGGCTTGACGAATCAGCGAGCAAGATCAAACAAAAGGCCGAGAGGCATCCTTTTCAAATGTTAGAAAAGCATTTTCTCTAAGGCCAATCAATGCGCTACCAACTCTACCCCATAAAACTTAGATGCGTTTTTCCAGTAGAGCTTTTCCAGCGTCGGACGCCCCATGGGTTTGAAGAACTCGTTAATGACGCCTAGTTGCTCTTCGTATTTACCGCCACGATCCGTAACCGGCCAATTGCTTCCGTAGATGATACGATCTTCTCCAAAGGCTTCGTAGACGACTTTAAATATTGGTGCATAATACGAGACCTCTTTGGGTGCAGGACTTTGACCACTACGTTGGAAAATGCCACTTACTTTGCAATACACATTGGGATGGGCGGCCGCTTTCTTTACCGCAGCGGACCAGTTCGCATCCGCTGGATCGCCAGTAATGGTCAAACCAGTCAAGTGATTGATGAGAATCTTCAGAGTCGGCACTCTGCTAGCTATCATGGAAACATCCGCCAAGTCGAAATTTGACAGCAGGACGTCCAGCGTCAGTTCTTTGTCAGCAAGTAATTGCAGGTTACGCCAAACAGCGGCCGTGAAGAAGTTTTCATCTCCTGGACGTTGTCGCATACGTAAACCGACAAATCGTTTATCCTTGGCGAAGCGATTTAATAACTCCGTGAATTCATCGGTACCTATAGGAAGGTTTCCGACCAATCCAAGGTAACGTTCCGGATTGTGCTTAACTAAGTCGAGTGCCCATTGGTTGTCTTCCACTCGGTCACTCGCCTCGACGATCACCGTAGCGGTCACGTCATTGGCTTCGCAAATTGCATCAAAGTGCTGCGACAAGACCGGACGATAAAGCACTTTGTCAGAGGTCGGCGGCCAGGGCACACCCTCCGAACGATTGGTGTCATAGAGATGAATATGTGTGTCGATGACCGGGATGGGGTCAGTCTCGCTGGTTGGCTTTTCCGCACCGCAACCAAAGAGCAGCGTAGCAGTCGAACAGAAGAGGGTCAGGCGAACCCGAGTGCTTGAGGACATATTAATCATACATTTTTAAGACTGGTTTTCATTTCACAAAAAAGAGTACAGCACAAGTCAAGCATTTGGGCGATGGGTTACTCGACTCGGAGTGCATCGATAACTGGGTTTTATTTCTTCTCGGCGTTGGGCTTGGGCATCTTCGCTCCGATCGATTCCAAATGAGCGAGCAAGCGGGCGTCCAGTTCCTTCACTTTGGACGGCATGGAAGAGGCCAAGTTTTTCTTTTCGCCGAGATCGTCCTTCAAGTTATAGAGCTCCATCGGGCCGTCGTAGAAATGAATCAATTTCCAAGGACCTTCACGTATGATGCTGTAGGGACCCGGGTTGTGGCGATAGTGCGGAAAATGCCAGTAGATCGCCTTTCGGTTCAATGACTTCTTACCACCTGACTCCAGATGGTCCATCAAAGACGTCCCGTCAATCTCAACCCCTTCCGGTAACTCCAAGCGAGCGGCTTCTGCAATGGTGGGGAAGTAGTCCACACTGGTCACTGGTTCGGAACTGGTGGTTCCTGCTTTGACTGTCCCTGGCCATTTGACGATCAGCGGTACACGGATGCCACCCTCGTAGGCGTATCCTTTTCCTGAGCGTAAAGGCGCATTGTTGGTGGGACCCAGAAGACCGCCGTTGTCGGAGGTGAAAATGATAACCGTGCGGTCGGCGATGTCGTGCTTTTCGAGAGTCTCTATGATTCGTCCGGCGCAATCGTCGACCGATTCCACCATGGCCGCATACTTGGCACTCTTCTGATTGGTCTTGGGCTTCTTCTCGTACTTGGCGGTGACCTCGGTCTTGGCTTGAATAGGAGTGTGGACAGCATAGTTGTCCATGTTGAGGAAAAATGGCTTGTGCTTGTGCTTTTCGATGAAGGCGACCGCTTCCTCTGCCTCGCGGTCGGAGAGGTATTGGCCTTTCTTGCGACTGGGCAGGTGAGGTATGCCTGCACGGATCATAGCATGCCTGTGCTTGGGTTGGTTGAAAGGGTCAAAGTAATTGGGAGGTTGGCCGTAGTCACAACCACCGAAATTGAAGTCATAGCCTTGCTTCTGCGGATACCACTCGTCGGCACCTAAGTGCCATTTGCCGATATGGCAGGACACATAGCCAGCAGGCTTTAGTAACTCAGCGATTGTCACTTCGCTGGACTCCATCCAGAGAGCATTTTTCGGCACCATGAATTTGCGGTTGCGGCCACCTGTGTAGCCGCTCGGATTCTTTTTGTTCGCCGGGATTTTCCCTCCCTGAAAGCGCGATCGTATCCAGTCGGTCACGCCAAGGCGGCCAGGATAGCGACCTGTCTGCACGGCGGCACGGGTAGGGGAACAGACTGCGCACGCTGCATAGGCGTCGGTAAAGCGCATGCCTTCTGATGCCAACCGGTCGAGGTGTGGTGTTTCGTAGTATTTGCTACCTTGGCAGGAGAGATCCATCCAGCCGAGGTCGTCGACCAGAATGAGAACGAAGTTCAAGGGCTTGGCTGCTCCTAAGCCAAGGGTAAGAAGTAGGAAAATTGATGTGGAAAAGAGAACTTTCATGCTTGTCGGGGTTTCTTGTTATCGGCGTTCATCCGGGCGGTATGCCGGCAGTTCATCGGTCAATTTGCGTAACTCTGCCACAATCTTCGGGTGATTCTTAGCTAGGTTTGTAGTTTCGCCCAGATCGTTTTCCAAGTCGTAGAGTTCCTCTTCCATCGGACGACCATCTTCCCTTGCGTACCCATAGAAATGGGCCTTTGCCTGAAGGTATTTCCACTTTCCCTTGCGGATGCCAGCTCGGTCAAAGTAAAAAGTTTCACGGCCCGTGTCTGATTTTCCTAAGAGCAAGTCGGTCTGATCGATTCCGTCAATCACACGGTCGTCAGGAATCTTGAAACCACTTAGGTTGGCAAAAGTAGGCATGAAGTCTATGGTCGCGAAAACTGCATCGGATTCTCTACCTGCAGGGACTTTGCCTGGCCAACGCACAATGCAAGGTAGACGGTATCCTCCTTCGTAACAGGAACCTTTGCCGTTGCGCAATGGGCCGGATGATCCCCAAAAGATAGACCCTTTCGGATGCCCCTTCTTATTCTTGGTGTACTTGTCTTGATTCCAAGGACCGTTGTCCGAGGTGTAGATCACCAAGGTATTCTTGCTCAGACCCAACGCCTCCAAGGCGTCGAGCAGACGTCCGGTTTCGTAGTCGAACTCCTCTACCACGTCGCCATATAGACCACCCTTGGATTTGCCGCGGAATCGATCGGACGCATCAATGATGGTATGCATCATGGTATGAGCCAAGTATAGGACGAAGGGCTTTTTCGGATCGCGCTTTTCCTTGAGGAACTCGATCGACTTGTCCGTGTAGAGAGTGATCAACTCTCCCATGTCCCTACTGGATCCCGCTGCCTTGTTGTTCTCGTGAAACTTGACGCCTCCTCCATCGTTTGCCCCGAGTGCGCCGAAGTAGTAATCAAAACCTTGGGCATTGGGCATCCTGTCGATGATCGCCTTGCGGTTGGATACGTCCCACTTGCCTATGCACGCAGTCTGGTAGCCCTTTTCGCGCATCAATTCCCCAAAGGTGATCTCACTGGCGGGCATTCCCCATCCCTTGCTACGACAAGGATAGCGACCTGTCAGCAAGGCGGATCGAGAGGGTCCGCAAACCGTCTGAGTATAGAAGGAAGTAAAGCGTGTTCCTTCCTTGGCCAGTTGATCAAGTCGAGGCGTCTTGGTGTTTGGGTTCCCGTAGCAAGCCAAGTCGCCATAACCTTGGTCGTCGGTGAATATTACTAGAATGTTCGGACTATTGGCCGGCAATAACTGAACAAAAATTGTTAGCAGCGTTAGTTTGTGGATGGTGGGTATTCTTTTCATGCTTGAAAGCAAATAAGCGTACGAGGAAGGTTTCAAGAACCAACGAGAGTCAGGACACGGTATGTTTCTTGATTTAAGTTAATTGCGGTAACCTGATCAAAGGAATAAAGATAACAATCTAAGTCATTCGGTAATACCGTTATTATGTCTCTGGAGTGAGTGTGTCCCACTCGTCTTTGGTCGATCTGGATTGTTGATATTCCATCATGATTTTCCATCCATCCTTGCCCTTGAGAAGTAAGGCCTGGAAATTGACGTACTCTTGCTTCCAATTGCCTTCGAGGTCAGTGAAAGAATAGAGAAAGATTCCAGTCTCGTGTGCGGTGGTCTCATCGCTGAATCGTTGCGAGAACCTAAACTCCACCTTAGCCTTGGTTTTACCCGTCTTTGTCGCGGTGAAATCTTTTTTCCAGCGAGCTAAGGCTTTCGAGAGTGGATAACTGGTCTTTTTGTTGCCTGAAACCAGCACGCCCTTTTCGTGACAAGTAGCTTTATAGCCTTCGAAATCTCCTTCTCGAACAGTTCTCGAGACTTCGGCCCAGTATGCATCCAAGTCCTTTAACCTCTGTGTTTCCACATCATTTGCCAATGCTGTTTGAAAACAAAATATTAGAACAAAAAGGAAAAAAAGGGGGGGCATCATGATGATCAGATTAAAAGTTCGCTCGAGTAAAAGTCGAACAAAACGCCCGTCAAATTAAATCTCTAGAATACGCAAGTTACGAAAGCGGTAAACCCCTTCTTCGGAGTGATGCTGTAGGCCAATGGTTCCAACATTGTGCTTGGAGTCTTTGACGTCACTGCATAACTGACCGTTCACCCATGTTCGAATTCTTTCTCCCTTGCACATGACTCGGATCTGATTCCATGCCCCGGCCTTATAGAAAGTGCCCACCCGGTCTACGAAGTCATTGATCTTCGCCTCCTCGTCGGTTGGATTCATCCAACCCACTCCTATGTCGTAGATTCCACCGCTTCGGATATCCGAAATTTCGCTTTGGTAGCCAGCGGGCAGTTGCTTGCCCTTGGGCAGGACGCAGCGGAAACCGATCCCGGAGTCGAAGTCCTTACCAGGCGTAAAAGCCTCCAGCTCAAGTACGAAGTCGGAGAATTCGAGCGTGTGCAGGTAAAAAACCTGAGGGGCGGGAGAAAGGTGAATTTCACCGTCCACCACATCGATACCGACTGGTTCGGCGATCTGCGATAAGGGTTCCCCTGGCTTGGAGGCAAAGGGTTGACGCCAGCCATCCAGAGACTTTCCATCGAAAAGAGAAGTCCACCCCTTGTCCGGCAATCCGATCTCGAAGGTTCCGAATTCTCTCCAAGGAGGAAAGAGGGTTTCGCCTTTGCGAAGCTTGGGGGCGGGCGGGACCTCGTATTCCTCTCGTAGTTTCGCCAGTTCACCCTTCATGTGGGAAAGAACTTCCGCATACTCGGGATCGCCGTGCACCGATTTCATTTCCATGGGATCCTTCTCCAGATCGAAGAGTTCCCATTCGTTCAAATCGTAAAAATGCATCAGCTTGTACCGGCTGTTGCGCACCCCGTCATGACGCCGCACGGCATGATACTCGGGGAAGCAATAATAGTGATAATAGACCGATTTCCTCCAGTCGTCAGGCTCTTTGCCCTCGAACAGAGGCTTCAGGCTCTTGCCCTGCATGTCCGAGGGTTGGTCGATGCCGGCGAGATCAAGAAAAGTCTGAGCAAAATCCAGGTTGGAAACCATTTTCTTGTTCACGGTTCCCGGTTTCGAAACCCCCGGCCAACGAACAAGCAAAGGGCTCTTTAATGATTCCTCGTACATGAAGCGCTTGTCGAACCAGCCGTGCTCCCCGAGAAAAAAACCTTGGTCGGAAGCATAGATCACGACCGTATTCTCATCCAAACCGGATTTCTCGAGGTATTCGAGCATAGTACCGACCGATTCGTCCAGCGACTTAATACAAGCCAAGTAATCGGCCATGTACCTTTGGTATTTCCAGCGCACCAAGTCGTCCCCCTGCGGACGGTTGTTCAAAACATCGGCCCGAATTTTGTCGTACACCTCGTTCCATTTCTTTTTCTGGGCGTCGTTCATCCGGTCCTGGCGGAAAGGGACCATCTTGTTGTCCAAGGCCAGATCCATGGTTACGCTTAAGGTCATGTCCTGAGTGTGGGCTGGCGTTCCCCGGCCTTTGTAGTCATCGAACAAATTCTTCGGCTCCGGATAGTCCTTGGCCACGTATTCGTCGAGCAGGTGAACGGGGGGCAACCAAAAGCGGTGAGGGGCCTTGTGCTGAACCATCAGCATGAAGGGCTTGTCCTTGTCCCGGTCCTTCTCCAGCCAGTCGATCGATTTGCTTACCACGGCCTCGGTAACGTATTCCCCCGGCGTTCCCGCGACCAAGCCCTTGGGAGTCCTGAAGTCCGGCGCGTAGTAGGTTCCCTGCCCAGGAAGAACGTTCCAGAAGTCATAGCCCTGCGGATCGGTTCCCAAGTGCCACTTTCCAATCACCGCGGTTTGGTAGCCGCCCTTTTGCAAGAGCTTGGGAAAAGTCTGCTGGTTTCCATCGAAACGGTGTTCGTTTTCCATAAACCCGTTGAGGTGGGAATGCTTTCCTGTTTGGATGACCGCCCGGCTTGGCCCGCAAAGCGCATTGGTCACGAAACAATTGTCAAATCGGATGCCTTCCTTGGCTATCCTGTCCAAATTGGGGGTCGGAGCAACCTTGCTTAGCCGGCCGCCATAGGCTGACACGGCCTCGTAGGAATGGTCGTCCGAAAAGATGAAAACGATATTGGGTCGCTTTGAAACACTCTTGCCCGCAGCATCCGCAGAAGGGGAAGAATCGCTGGGAGGAACGACCTCTTTCTGCTGGGGTTGACAGGCCGCCAAGATGGACAATACGAGGACAAGGAAGGCGTTACTTTTCATGAATCTGGAATTTTCTGAATTACTTGCCGTTTTGAAAAACGAACTTGGGCTAGAGGAGAAGGGTTGAGGGAAATGAAGCTTACGAGCGCAGAAGCCCGAGTTCACCCGTGCTATCTGCGAAGCGGTCCATCTTCAGGCCAAGTGCACGGGCTTGGGTAAGCCAGAGGTTGGCCAGAGGCACGCCCCCCTCGGGAGCGACGTACTTACCGCCCACTTTGGGGGTCAAACCGGATTGCTCGGAGAGGTTGAAATGCCGTCCAGTCTTGAACACTCCGCCTCCGGAACCAGCGGTCACGATGGGCAATGCGCTGTACTGATGGGTTGCGCCATCCCCCAGACCCGAGCCATAGGTAAAGAGGGTATTGTCAAGAAGGGTCTTGCCGTTGGCTTCCTCGATACCGTTCATCTTCTCGAGCAGATAGGCGAATTGCTCCATATGGAAATGATCCACCTTGATCAGATCCTCGATGAATTTTTTCTGGTTATGGGACATCTGGTGATGGCTCCGCGGCTTGTCGAAAAGACTCTCGAACAGGTAAGGCGTGTCCCAGCGCTCGGGACCCACCATGAAAGTGGCGACGTTTGTCAGCCCGCTCTGCAAGGCAACCACCATGAGATCCCCCATCAAGCGGATGTACTCCCCCCGGGGAAGCTTCCCGTCCATGGGCACATCGAGATCGACCTTGCTCAGGTCGTCCTTCAGGCCCTCCAGTCTCGTAATTTGTCGCTCGATGGTCCGGATGGAGTCGAAGTACTCGGAGAATTTCTCCTGGTCCTCGCGGCCCAAGTCGCGCTTGAGCGAGCGGGCATCCTCTAGAACGAGGTCCGTGATGTTGCGGTAAGCACTCCGCGCATCCGACTTGAAAAGCCTGCGGTAAGCGAGCAAGGGGTCGCGCATGGACGGTGCGACATATTCGGTTCCGTACCAGGAGATATTGTCGAACTGGATGGATTCCTTGTTGTCCTTGTGGCTGTTGCAACTGAACTCCAAGGTTTTGAAAGGGGTTCGTCCTGCGATCTTTTCCGCAACGATATGATCGAGCGTCCTCGCCTGTGGATAGGGAGAATGCTTCACGCTGAACGGGCTGGCGCTCGATAGAAAACAGGATGCGCACTGGGCATGAACGTCGGTACCCGGTTGAAAGGTCCGATCCAAGCCCGTGATGAGGGATACTTTGTCCTTGAGCCGCTCGAGCGGTTTCATGGTGGCGGTCAACTCGAGCGGATGCTCGCCCTCTGTCAGGTTGGTCTTGGTTTCGTCGGCCGTGAAGTTGTCCCGGTTGAAAAGGGGAGTTATCCCATTCTCCTCACCCGGGAAGAAAGCTCGTCTGACCACTCCGATGGGCACGTAATAAAAGGCCAGGCGCTGAGCGACTCCTTTGGTCGGTCCGGCGGCCAAGCTTTCCATCCATGGCAGGGCGAGGATCGAGCCACCCATCCCGCATAGAAAATTTCTTCTCGAAAATGATTTCATCGACATACTGATACTAGGGTTTCGAAAGCTTTTGTTGCAAGGCAAGTTTGGAGGACTTGCCGAGAAAGGGTTCGGATTGCACGACTGCCTTGATCAAGGCAGTCATCCGGTATTCCTCGGTGGAAGCCTTTCGGGCGATGTCATCCAGAGCGGGCGAGTCTGCAGGGGTAAGCTCCCGCCCCAGCGCGAATGCAAGCATATGCCCGGCCAAGGCACGAACGAAGCGGTCCTTTTCCTTGAGGATCGCATCTTTAAACTCGATAACGTCCCCGAATTCGTGACGTCGGAAAAGCACACCTTCCGAATCCACCCGAAGACCACTGTCATAGTCATCGCGCCACCGACCAACCGGATCGAAATTCTCCAGTGCGAATCCAAGAGGATCGAGTTTCTCGTGACAACCCGCGCAATCGGCCCGCTCACGATGAGCGGAAAACCGCTGGCGCAAGGTTAGTCCTTCGTCTTTCTTTTCCACCTTGGGAAGCGGAGGCACGTCTGCAGGCGGGGGCGGAGGGGGAGAATTGAAGATTACACCGGCCAACCAAGCTCCGCGAGTGATGGGCTTTGTCTCGTGAGGACCAGAGGTCATCGTCATTACGGCGCTGTTGGTAATCATCCCACCCTGGCGCCGGTCGGACAAGGCTTGTCGGGAAAACTGCATGGTGACCGGCCCGCCGATTTTGCCTCCCGGTTCCTCCCCCAGCCATTTTCTCAAACGGGCCGAGCGGTAGGTGTAGTTTGCATCGATGAAATCGAGAACCGGACGGTCCTCCAAAAGAACCGTTTCGAAAAGCAGGAGTGGCTCCATCATCATGTCCATGGTGGTCCGGTAACTAGGCGGAGCGTAATAGAAATCGGGATAGGTCTTTCCATCCGGAACCGAGGAAATGATCCTGTCCAATTGGAGCCATTGGGTCGGGAAACTGTCGCAAAATCTTTTGAGTTTCGGATCGGAAAGCATCCTATCCAGTTGCCCGTCCAAAACCTTGGGATCGGAAAGTCGGCCGCTCCGGGCAAGCTCGAGCAGTTCGTCGTCGGGCAAGCTTCCCCAAAGAAAAAAGGAGAGGCGCGAAGCGAGGAAAACCACCCTGGACAAGGTTTCTTCTTCTGCCCCGAGAGAATCGTAGAGGTAGAGAAACCGTGGGGAAGCCAGAACCGCGGAAACCACGTCCTTCATGGTCGCCTCGAAAGTGGCTCCCTTTTTGAGTGAACCGAGAGCGTGGGAAAGGTAGCGCTTCAAGGTTTCCTTCTTCACGGGGCGCCTGAAGGCTTGGGTAAGAAAAGGCTTCAGACGGGTGGCGAGCGCTTTCTCAATGTCTTCCTCTTTGGGGGGAGTTTCAAAAAAGTCTTTCCATATGCCTACCGTTTTCGGGCCGAAGGTTGAACTGGTCACGATGGTCCGGCTCAGCTGGAAAAAAGCTTCCATCAGCAGGGGAGAAAGAGATAGGTGGTCTGCCTGATTGTCGTACCCATGCTCGGCCCGCAAGTCCTGAGGAAAAGGCCCGACTCCGGAAAGCCTCGGTTCGATCAGACCCGACTTGCCCAACGGGCGGCTGCTCACGGTCAGGGAGTCCGGCATCCTGCCCTTGATCGCCTTGGCAAAATAACCCGAACGGTCACGCATCATTTTTTCGGGCAAGGGAAAAACCGATATCTTGAGCTTGAGCAAGTCCTGGACGGCATTGGCATATTGAAAACGGTTCATCCGGCGGATTTGGGTGATGGCAGGCGAAGAGTCCCCAGCAACCGACTCGTTGAGCATGAGCTTGAGCAGACCGACCACACGGTTTTTGTCCTTTTGTGGAATGGGTTTCTCCTCCTCTGGGGGCATCTCCCCAAAATCAATCATTTCAAGAACGGTTTGCAGGAGTTCGGAATCCTTCCTTAGATCCGCCCCCGCACTATACTTGAGCAAATCCACCTTCCCCTTAACCTTGCCGTCCTTGCCGTGACATTGAACGCAATGGGTGGTAAGCAAATTTTGCAAGTTCGCATCCCGTCCGCTCCCGACTTTGCTCTCGGGCTTTCCAAACCCCGAGGACATGCAGAAGAAAAGAGCTGCCAGAATCACAAGGATCCATCTGTTTTTCAATCTAATGGGCATTGTCAAATTCAGTCCTTCATTTTTCCAAATACAGAAAAGATGTCAAATCTGGAACGGTGCTCCGTGGGAAGTTTCTTTATTAAAGCTCCATCATTACGTCGAAAGGGAATAAGATGAGGTTTCTAAAAAATCTCGTGGTAATAATCCCAAGAACTAAATCCCACGAAAGGTTTTTAGGATGAAGATTCAAGTGGCATATTGATTCCTCGTAACAACACTTTACGCGACAATCCTACTGGAGTTTTGAATCTTTTCAGCCAAGATGTTCCATTTTGCCGGTTGAGGAGTCTGAGACTCGTTTTATCAGAGGCGATCTAAGAATCGAGATTCAATTTCTCTAATGGACTGGCAAGCAAGCTAATAAGCGCTCATCGATAAAGGTATGTCCATCTCTGGATATTTTTGATGTTTTGCAGGCTAAAAGCATTGAACGAATCAACTGAGGCTTTCTGACGGCTTACAATTAATTTTTAGTCTGTGAGCATTGATAGGCCCCAACTTTTATTTCTCAATGGGAATGTTTGAAAAATTTCTGATGTCCCAAGCCTTAATGGAGGTCCGGTGATTGACCAAGACGAGGTTGCCTATGACCCGAATTTCACTTGGTTGTTGGTTATTCGAGTTCCAGTAGTCAATTTCAACGGTTGGCCCTGCTAGGCCTGAATTAAGATCGTATGGGGTGAGCTTGAAGTGTGGCTCCGTTCCCCTGTTGTTTCTTTTCCAGTCGTAGACGAGGATGCGGTTTGGTCCAGCTGCCACACCGCCCATTCTTTCAGTATTTTCGGAGGTGTGGGTGAAAAGGGCTTTTTTGGAAGCAAGATCATGTATTCGTACCGTGTAGGGTTGTTTGTTTCTTGGTGGTCGCACTTCCAGTAGTCGACCGTGTATGAAAGTTGGCCTATGATACCATTCGTGAGGAAGATCCATGGAATGCGAATAATTAGGGTCGTCCTCTCTTTGCACTAGCCAAGGATGCGTCCTGTCTTTTTTGTTCTGTTCGTTTTCTTCTTTCTGCATGAAAAGAAAGGGCGGTTCGAACTTGAGGTGCCTCGTATTCTTTCCCACTAAGCGAACACTTTGGTCCTTATAGTCGCCTCTATAGGCGACGTACTCTCTTCCTTGTCCTTCTTGTCGGCTAATGAAATAGCAGGATTGGGACCCGAACTTTGCAAATTCAATAAAGTTGTTGCCAAAGGGTTTCTTAGGATCTCCATCTCGACCTTTAACCACTTGCTTACTCCCTTTCATTTCATTCTTATTCAGATCCCAGCTCAGCCATTGCAGGGTAGTTCGATAGGCGGGGGTTATTAAAAATTGAACCTGCCCTCCTCCGAAACCAGCTTTTACATTACCATTTCTTCGAGCAATTCTATTTTCCAAAATCACTTCTCCGAGGCTTAGGTCAACCAAGGTGAAT
>Ga0209667_1001897_pt1 | contig 14472 bp, 11 predicted proteins | sample SaaInlV_165m_DNA_2_FD_184682 | JGI IMG/M metagenome (GOLD analysis project Ga0209667, IMG submission 184682) | Marine microbial communities from expanding oxygen minimum zones in the Saanich Inlet - Saanich Inlet SI037_S3LV_125m_DNA (SPAdes)... | ecosystem: Environmental > Aquatic > Marine >... | reverse complement strand
GGGCGGTTTGCTTCGGCCCAACACCACACCTTTGTTTGATGAGCCTCTCGCACCGCCGCTACCGGGCGAGCTATCACTGGATGGTCTGGTCGACTTTCTGGCTAATCCGGCACGCGCCCTGTTGCGAGGTCGCCTTAACGTGGTGCTCGAGCCAGGTGCAGGCCAGCTGCCCACGCGCGAGCCGATGCAGCTGGACGGGCGATCACGCCGGGCGGTGGCGCGGGCGGCACTGGAGGCACAACTGCAGGGTATGGGCGAGGCCGAGCTCGCAGAGCGTGTCCGGCTAGGCGGGCAGTTACCCCCCGGGACGCCCGGCGAATTGGCTATGAGTGAGCAGTGGTGTCAGGCCACGCCGGTTGCCACACTGCTGGAGCCCCTGCTGACGTCGCAGGCGCTTTTGCCCCTGTCAGTCAGCGTGATGGTGGGGGATTGGCAACTGACCGGCACTCTGGAAAACGTTGGCCCGTCTGGCCAGATTCTCTGGTCGGTTGAATCGCCAAGCCCCTGGGTGATGCTGCGGGCCTGGTGCGCACACCTGTTGCTGAATATGGCAACAGACGCGCCATCACACCATACCCGTCTTGTCAGCCCCAACGGGGTCGCGACCTTTGCGCCCGAGCACGATCCCGGTCAGCTGCTTTGGGAAATATTGGCGCTTTATAGCGAAGGCATGTGTCGGCCTTTGCCGTTTTTCCCCCGCAGTGCCTGGAAATTTGTCAACGCGTCGCGTTCTCCACGCTCTGCGGCCCAACAGACCTGGATGGGTTCGGATTTTGGCCCAGCCCAGGGCGAATCATCCGATCCGTATTTCGCTCTGGCTTTTCGTGATCGCCTCGGGCAGGCGCTGGACGAGGAGTTTGAATCGCTGGCCACGCTATTGCTGGGCACTCCCAACGAACGGCTACAGGACCAGGACGCATGATCGCGCGATCGCTGGATCCTTTCACGGTCGCGCTGCAGGGCGTCAACCTGGTTGAAGCCGCTGCCGGTACAGGTAAGACCTGGACCATTACTGCGCTGTACCTGCGCTTGTTGCTTGAAGGTGAGATGCAGGTGGGGCAGATACTGGTGGTCACCTATACCCGGGCGGCCACCGGTGAGCTGCGCCAGCGCTTACGCGGTGCGTTGAGCAAAGCGCTTAACGCTTTTGCCGGGAAAGGCGATGGGGATGATCCGCTGATCGAGCCGTTGCTGTTGCGCTATCCCGATCACCACGCGTGCGCCTTGAAATTGCGTCGCGCCATAGCCGATTTTGACCAGGCTGGGGTTTTCACTATTCACGGGTTTTGCGAGCGTGTGCTGGGCGACAGCGCTTTTCAGAGTGCCATCGCTTTTGAAACCGAGGTGCTTACCGATGAGCGCGCCCTGCTGGGCGAGGTGGTCGATGACCTGTGGCGCCGGGAGATTTACCCTGCGAGTCACACCTGGGTGGGTTGGCTGGCCAGTAACAAGCAGCTGCGCAGTGGGGACGACCTGCTGGCGCTGTTGGCGCCGTTGATCGGCAAGCCATATCTGGCGGTCGCAGGGCCCGTTTCGGCGCCACCGCCAGCGCAGCTTGAGGGCCCACTGGCCGATGCCTACCACTCGATCGCCCAATCCTGGCGCGAGCAGGGCGAGGTGGTCAGCCAACTGCTGCTGGATCCGGATACCGGCCTGAACCGTCAGCGTTATCCGGTGAAATCTCTGCCCAAGTGGCTGGCGCAACTCAATGCTCTGTTGTCGGGGCCAACACTGGATTTTGCACAGCTCAAAGCCTTTAAACCTTTAGAGAAACTCGGCAGTTCTTTTCTTTTAAGTCCAGCGGCAACGCGTAAGAACGCCGACCCACCAGTACATCCTTTTTTTGACGAGGTCGATTCGCTGCTTTCGTGTTTTGCGGCTTATCAGGATGCTGCGAGCGCTTACTACGTGACCTGGCTGAACCAGATGCTGAGTCGCGCCGATGCCGCGCAACGCGAGCTGAAAACCGAGCGCGGCGTACAGGCCTACGATGATTTGTTGCTGAACCTGCACGCAGCAGTGCAACCGGGTATCGGCGATGCACTGGTGCAGCGGTTGCGCAGTGATTATCAGGCAGCGTTGCTGGATGAGTTTCAGGATACCGACCCGGTGCAGTACGAGATTTTCAATACAATCTACGGTGATGGCGCACAACCGGTCTTTCTGGTCGGTGATCCCAAACAGGCAATCTATTCTTTCCGTGGCGCCGATCTTTTTGCCTATCTTAAAGCGCGCACTGGCACTGCCCATCATTACACACTGGACACCAATCACCGCGCTACGCCGGAGCTGGTCAAGGCGGTGAATACCGTGTTCTCGCATCGTGCACCTACGGGCAGCTTTGTTTTTGACGAGATCCCTTTTAACAAAGCGGTCTCAGCCGCAACCGCGCCGCACCTGATTGACGACCATAGGACAGCACCGCTGGTGTTCTGGCCCATAGACCGGCAAGAACCCGGGAAGCTGGTAACCAAAACTGATGCCAGAGCACTCGCCAGCATCAGCATGGCAACAGAGATTCGCCGGCTGCTGTTTAATGCCACCGCGCTGGGGGATCGGTTGCTGGCGCCTCGTGATATTGCAGTGTTGGTGCGCAACCATACCGAGGGGGTCACGGCGCAGCGAGCGCTGATTGCAGCCGGCATCCCGTGTGTGCGCCAGGGTCAGCAGAGCGTTTATAAGAGTCATGAAGCCATGGAACTCGAGCGCGTGCTGCAGGCGGTTGCCCAGCCGCGCCGTGAGGCGCTGGTACGCTCTGCACTGTTGACAGATCTATTGGGCGTGGACGTGTCGGCACTGATGCAACTGGAGTGCGAGGCGACTGTTTGGGATGCCTGGCTGGCACGTTTTCACCACTACCATGAGCGTTGGCGTGACAGCGGCTTCATGCGTATGTTTCGCGAACTGACCGCATCCGAGGATGTGCTGCAACGTCTGGCCGGATTTGCCGACGGCGAGCGGCGTCTGACCAACCTGTTACATCTCGGTGAGTGCATCCAGTCCATGGCAACAAAACATACTGATATAGCTGCGGTAATGAGCTGGCTGGGTGCCATGCGCAACCAGCCCCCGGTGGCTGACGAAAACTCGCTACTGCGCCTTGAAAGCGATGAGGATCGGGTGCGTATCGCCACGGTACATGCCAGCAAAGGCCTGCAGTATCCAGTGGTGTTTCTGCCTTTTGCCTGGGACGGTACGCTGCGCAGTGGCCGCGCCAATACCGTGACTTTTCACGACCCCGATGCGCAGAATCAGGCAACAGTTGATTTTGGCTCGGCTGATCTTGAGCGTCACCGCGCCCGCGCCGGGGTTGAAGAACTGGCCGAGAACCTACGGTTGTTTTATGTTGCTCTGACCCGCGCGCAAAGCCGTTGTTATCTCGCCTGGGGTGCGGTTAACGGCGCACCCACCTCGGCACTGGCTTGGCTTTTGCACCGGCCGCTGCCTGGCGGTGTACCGAGTGACCCAACTGAACTGGCGCGAGAGTTTGCTGGGCTGTCGGACGACGATCTTAGCGATGCACTGGATTCACTCGCTGCCAAAAGCGAAGCGACCATCGCAATATGCCCCCTGCCAAGCTCTAGTGGCATCGAGTCTGTACCGCAAGATGACGCGGTGTCCTCACTCAAGGCACGCAGAGCGCAACGCCGACTACAAAGCGCGTGGCAGATGGGCAGTTTCAGTTCGATGACCACAGGGCACGACAGTGCACTGCCGGATTTTGACTCGCAACTTGGGCGAAGTCGCGCTGATGAGGCGGGTGGATTTTTTGCTTTTCCACGTGGCGCTCGCGCCGGCACCTGTGTGCACCGGGTGCTCGAACTCATTGACTTTGGCGCAGCCGATCTTACGGCGCGCCGTCAAACGGTAGGCCAGGTGCTGGGTGAACATGGCTTTGATGATGAATGGACCAGTGTCGTTGATCAGATGCTGGATAAAGTGCTGCAAAGCCCGCTGAATGATGACGGGCTGCATTTGGGCACCCTGGCGCACACCGATCGTGTTGACGAGATGGCCTTTTGTTACCCGGTAGATGCACTGGATGCAAAGCACTGGCGCGAGGTGCTGGTGCGCCACAAGGCCAGGTTGCATCCGGCATTGTGCTCAGGGTTAGACGATTGGCACTTTGAACCCCTGGCGGGGTTCATGCACGGCTTTATCGATCTGGTGTTTCAGGCAAGCGGGCGCTACTACCTTGTGGACTACAAGTCCAACTACCTGGGCGGTGATCTTGGTGCCTACAGCACAACGGCGCTTAACGACACGATGCACCGCTCGCATTACACCCTGCAGTACCTGATCTATACCCTGGCACTGCATCGCTGGCTGCGCACACGCATTCCCGATTACAGCTATGAGCATCACTTTGGTGGCGCCTACTATCTTTTTTTGCGGGGGATGGACCCAAGCCACCCCGGTAACGGCGTCTTTTTTGATCGGCCATCGGCAAATTTAATTGAGGATCTCGACGCCCTGATAGGTGGCCAATCGTGAGTGCCATGATGAAACACCTGCAGCAAGCCTGCCGCGCGGGCCAGCTGCCCGATATTGCACTGCACTTTGCCGGTCTGCTGCACCGGCTCGACCCTAACGCCGATGAATCGGTCCTGCTGGCCGGGGCTCTCGCCGGTGAGCGGGTGATATCAGGCGAAGTCTGTGTCGATCTGGTCCACCTTGCTAATAGCACAGTTTTTGACAGCGACGATGCCCCAGGGATGAGTGCACCCGATCTTGATCTGTGGCAACAGGCGCTCAAGAGTTCGCCGCTTGTCAGTGATGGCACCGCAACGACACCTCTGGTCGTAACGCCTGACGGTCGCTTGTATCTGTATCGTTACTTTGAACTTGAGCGACGGTTGGCTGAACTGATTATGCAGCGCACGCAGATCTGCGATGTTGCTATAGATTCGACACAACTTGAAGCAGCGCTCGATACGCTGTTTCCTGATGATGCGACAAGCGCTGATCAGCGCAACGCTGCAACGCTTGCGGTGCATAACCGATTTACGGTCATAAGCGGCGGACCGGGGACGGGCAAGACGGCAACGGTGGTGCGCATCCTTACATTACTTTCGCAGCTTAAGCTGGCGGCGCCTGAGCGCATGCTGTTGTGCGCCCCCACCGGCAAGGCGGCTGCCCGACTGCGCGAGGCACTGGCGGATAGCCTGGCGGCAGTCACGCCTGGCGATGCCCTGCCTACCGATGCCGTTACCGCACACCGGCTGCTGGGCTGGCGGCCGGGCAAAAAGCCGCGCTATCACGCTATGCGACCCCTCAATTGCGATTTGCTGGTGCTGGACGAAGCTTCAATGGTGGATCTTGCACTGATGGTCAGCATCCTTGAAGCCTTGCCAGCGCATGCGCGGCTTATTTTGCTGGGAGATCGCGATCAACTGTCATCCGTGGAGGCGGGTGCTGTGCTCGGGGATATCTGCCGAGCGGCCGATAGCGGCCCACTGGCTGACACCCTGGCCCCACTCACTCATAACTGGCGTTTTGGCGCGCATAGCCCTATCGCCGCTCTGGCTAGTGCCGTTCGTGAGGCGAGGGTGACCGATGCTCTGACGCTGCTGGATGACCCTGCTAGCGCGCAGATTAGCCTGCAAGCGGCGCAAGAGGACGCCGCCCTGGATGCGTTACTGGCAGAGCAAATCACACCGGTATATGCCGAGGTCGCACGACTGGTGCGCGAGGGTGCTGACGCAAAAGCCGTGTTCGAAAAGTTGGGATCATTGATGGTGCTGTGCGCGCATCGCACTGGACCTCGCGGTGTCACTGACCTCAACCGGCGGGTGAGTGTCCAGCTTGGTGCCGGCGGCGCGCTGTCACCGGGGTTGCCCGCTTATCCCGGCCAGCCGCTGATGGTGACCCGAAACGACTCGGCGCTGGGTCTTTTTAACGGTGATGTTGGTGTGGTGATGCCGGATGCAGACTCCCCCGGGCGCCTGCAGGCGGTTTTCATAGATACGGCTGGGGATGAGCATGCGGTAAGCCTTGGTCGCCTGCCCGAGCATGAAACAGCCTACGCCATGACGGTGCACAAGGCGCAGGGTTCGCAGGCGCGCCAGGTGGTACTGGTCTTGCCGACACAACTCTCACCGGTACTCTCACGCGAACTGATCTATACCGGTATTACCCGTGCTGAGCAATCGCTTGAGATCTGGGCTGCACACGAGGTGCTCGCCGGCGCGATAGGCCGTAGTGCGCAACGGGCGACTGGCCTGGCCGATCGGCTGCAGGGGCGCTCAGCGAGCGGGCCGTAATCAAGAGTTGTTCGGCCTGTTAGGCCGCACTTCTATTGATTGCTATAGATTTAGCGAAAAAGATAAGGCAGACACCTCCCAAATAGAGCAGGGCTGAGAACCATAAGGGACCAAAAAGATTTACCAGAGCTTCCATTTTCTTTCTTCCGTTTAAAGTGTTTTTTGGCAATTCAAGACTCGAAAGAAGTATCTCGGGAGCGCGACAAGGAAGCGTAATCAATACGCGCCAATCTTTGGTTTTAGAGCAGGCTCAACTATTGCTTCAACAATGGGGCTAGAGCGTTCTCCAGTATGGTCGCCAGAACGATGCCAAGCGCAATGGATAATGTCAGTTTCCAATATGTGATCTTCAGTTTTTTCTCCAAGAATGTGGGGCGAGAATTTACAGGTATCCCATTGGAGGCTCTCCCCCCTTACGGATGCTCTAAGAACGGAGCTGATGTGTTAACGTCGGATTAATCACCCAGGTTAGCCCGGTGCATACATCTTTTTCGTGCGGCTCGGCTTTTGATGGCCTTTACCGAAAAGATCATTTAACCAGAGGTTTTCATTTCGTTTCTAATTGTTCCTATGCAATAACCTAGAGATCGAATGGTGAGGTAATACTAATCTTTACTGCCTGAAAATCTCCATCTGTGCTGCGTTGATAGGCTAAGCCTAGCCTATCAAAAGTAAACATCCACCATGAAGTGGGTTTACCCGCTTTACCGAGCCCGACTCCAAATTCCCACTGATCATCGATACTACTGAACCGATTCGGGCTGATATGGAAATCAATCTCATCAAACAAATTGGTGTACGTCGCATGCCAATAAAGGTTAAAAGGCTTACTCATCGAGCCCATCTGTGGCAGTCGGTTTTTGCCCTCAACACCCCCCATAAGAGCCGCGTACCGACTCCTTGCTTCATATTCGGGGTTGTTTCCAGCAAAAGCGATACTTCCCAATAAAGCAATTGATTTGGTTTCTGTTTGTTGTAGATAAAAACGGCTCCTAATGCCCCCATACCAAACCATAACCATCTCATCTGATTGTGCTTCATAGCCAACACCAAACTGGGCGAGGGGTTTAAGTGTCCACTGCCGTGTTAGGGGTATTTCAAATTCTATGCCGGGTACAAAAGCGGCTGAGGTGTAATTCTCGAACTCGAGCAAGTCTGGGATGTCATCGAGCTGGTGAAATCCTAGTGAAACAGGCAGCCGTAAATTCATTTTCACGTTGTGGCTTTCCAGCCCAAGCCAATCTGGCGTTCTAATCTGATGAGTTACCGGCAGATGAAGAATAAAGGTCGAACGATTATCGTCTACCCGATACCAACCGGTGCCGAAAAACGACGCGAGAGCCCAGTGAATTTGTTCTTCGGGGTGAATGGTTGTTGATCGTTCTTCCGCCTGGCCGATTGCCACTTGTACAGACAGCATCAGCATCAAAATAGCGGCGAAGCGGTGGGGTTGGCGCAGTGGGTTGCTCATCTACCGCAACCCCCGACACAACCCTGCTGTTTATTGAAAAAGCACACGATGTTGTTTCTGTTTAGTTAATGAATAGCCTCTAGACCATATTAGCTACAAACATCGCCACAACAAGGATGGCAAAAGCGGCTATCGCGTAGCGCCAGTCCTTGGCCATAAAGACAAAGCCGACAACCAGCAGCAGAACCACCAGCCCTGATGGATCGTCTATACCGAGCAACTTTCCGGTTAATGCCATCACTGTATCCATCACTTCACTCCATGACTGTCTTTATGCAGGTTGGCCTTATCTCAGTTACTGCCGAGTGGCAATAAAGTTCACCATCAACGACGATCCACGCGGATAAGGCTTGGGCCCCACTAGCGGTTAGATCTCCCACGGATCAGCCTGGCTTAGCGGCTGGCATTATTACGGGGCAGGAATATCAAACTGTATCGTGTGGTTTCAGGGGTAGGCGAGGAACTCCTCGGCGGGCGCGCTGTCACCGTGCAGATCGATCAGCCGGTCGACCTCATCGTATATCGTCTGTTCTTCATCGTCTTCGATTTCACCGATGCCAATGAGTTCAGCAACCAGTCCGTCATGCAACGCACGACGCACCTGGCCGAGCGTGGGCGGCCCGCCATCGCTGTTGTGGTCGATGCAGTTCTCGATGACATTGGAAAGGGTTTCACTGGCCCGGGGACGCACGAAGCCGTCCGCTGCGGCATCGCCGAAACTTTCCACTAGGGCGTCGAGCTCATCACTCACAGAGTCGTGGTCAGCCGGGTCAATCAGGCCGTTATCACTCATCTGCTCCAGCAGGTCGGTTTCCATCATCGCCTGTACCATCAGCAAAGTGACCGGCAGATCGTCCTGCGCGGTGTTGATGACGTATTGCAGTGTCGCCGACAGTTCGCTGCTGACTTCTTCGCTGATATCTTCAGGTATGTTCATGCAGGCCTGGACTCCAATTTGCTACAGGCCATTGTGCCCCAGTCACATGGTGATGGCAAAGGAGTGCCTGATGTTGGAGGATCTTAAGCCGTGCCAGGCCTGGGGTAGACCACAGCACCGATGCCAGGTAGCGGCGAAGGGTATTACAATGGTTGTGCTGGAAGGTGCCCCATGATTCCCCTGCACGACGACAATCCCACACGAATCACGCCGATAGTCACCATTGCCCTGATTGGGCTTTGCGTGATGGCGTTTCTCTGGCAGTTGTCGCTGGGCCCGAGCCAGGAGGCAGCGATGTATGCGCTGGGCGTGATTCCAGCAGTAATATTCGACAAGGCGCAGTTGGCGCCGCAGTTGGCCTGGGTAGACCCGGTACTGACCCCGTTTACCTCGATGTTTCTGCACGGGGGCTTTATGCATCTGGGTGGCAACATGCTGTACCTGTGGATCTTTGGCAATAATATAGAAGACTCCATGGGCCACGGCCGGTTTATCGTCTTTTATCTGTTGTGCGGTGTGGCAGCCGTGTTTGCCCAGGCGCTACCCGATCCCGAATCCACTATCCCGATGATCGGTGCCAGCGGTGCGATCTCTGGAGTACTCGGCGCTTACCTGCTTTTGTTTCCCCACGCCCGGGTACTGGTGGCCTTGCCCTTGGGCTTTTATATCCACACCATGTCGCTTAAAGCGGGCGTGGTTCTGGGTATCTGGTTTGCCATGCAGATATTCAGTTCGCTTGGCGCCGGCGATGGCCCCGGGGTTGCCTGGTTTGCCCATATAGGGGGTTTTGTGGCCGGGGTGGTGCTGATTCCCTGGTTCAAGTACCCTGAAGTCCGACTGTTCGCTCCGGCACGCTCAGGTGGACGTTGGCACCGGCGTGGACGCAAGCACTGAACCGATGATCGCTAACGCCCCACAATATCTTTTTGATCCGGCCGACAAGCCTTCTCTGCCATTGCATGAGGTTCCCCTGGTTGAGGCGACTGACGACTCGGTTCAAGGTTATGGTTGTCTCGTCGATCATCCCGATGATATCGACATCGAGATTGTGCGTTGGCCTGCCACCGGTTGGCGAAAAGTGGACGAGGACAGCGGCGATGAGGGTGGCTGGGTAGAAGGCATCTTCCACGGTGAGTGGCAAGGCGATGTGCTTTATGGGCGCAACGAGGCAGTCTCGGGTCATTACGTGCTGGGTTGGTCAACCACCGACCCGCAGTTGGCCTCCACCACCCAACAGACGGCACCCCGGGACCAGGTGCTGTTGTGGCACATGAACTATCACCCCGATGGCGGCCAGTTGTTTTTCCCACAGGATCGCAGCGCTTTTGTCGTGCCTGTCGCTTTACCCGGCGATGACCTGGCGGTGGAGCAGGTGATTGCGCTGTGGTGTGACGGCAGCCGGGGTCTGTACATCCACCCCGGGATCTGGCACGACGGCATCTTCCCAGCCGCCCAGCGCCAGCGCTTTTTAGATCGCCAGGGCCGGGTTCACGCCCGGGTGAGTTGCGACCTTGCGGCTGAGTTCGGGGTGTATCTGTCGGTGCCTTTGGTACACGGCTAAGCCTTCGCCCGCATCGGTTTTGGATTTCCTGCAGATGCGCTGGCCTCGCCAGCGGTTCTCAATACAGCACACTGACTTCGATTACAGCCGATTAGCCGTTACGGCCCAACGCGATTATGATTAGTCCCACTGCCTGTGCTGTTGATGCCTAAACTCAGGAATAGATCATAAGGAAGATTGCCATGGCCAAGACGATGGACGATATCCTCCACCCGGGCTTAAGTGATACACCTCCCGGCTACCCTCATGCCCCGCCAGGATGGTCACCAACAGATGGCGAGCAGGCAATAGCCGATGACGGGCTGGTTTTGGGATCGGCCCACTGGGAGGTGGTATGTGCGCTGCAGGAATACTTTGCGCGTCACGAGCATCAGGTCAGTAACCTACGCGAGTTACACGACGCACTGGAAGAGAAATTTCACCGCCAGGGCGGGCGGCGCTACCTGTTTCAGCTTTTTCCCAAGGGGCCGGTGGTGCAAGGCTGTCGACTGGCTGGGCTGCAGGCACCCGCCGGGCATAACGACCCCGCCTTTGGTGCCACTTACTGAATCGATTAGGGTTAAGCCGCGCCGGACGCTCAAGCTTGGGGGCGTTTACCGGAGTTGAGCGACAGGTATACGCCCACGCCGATGATGAGGGCGATACCGGCGAATGCCCAGCTGTTGGGAATATCGCCAAACAGCCAGTAGCCCAGCAGTACCTGCATGATGATCTCGGTATAAAGGAAGGGCGCCAGCAGTGAAGCCTCGGCGTATTCGAAGGCGCGGATCAACAGCAGGTGGCCGCTGGCGCCAATCACGCCCAGTGCTGCCATCATTATCAGGTCGGTGAGCGTCGGCGGCACCCACACCAGCGGAACCAGCACACTCATCAATACGAATCCGCCGACACCCTGCCAGGCCAGCATCACCAGCGGTGGCGTGTTGCCACTTAATAGTCGGGTCGAAAGAAAATACAGAGCAAAGAAAAAAGCCGCTGCCAGTGCCAGAAGACTGGACCACTGAAACTCGCCAAAGCCGGGCTGGACGATCAGTACGACGCCACCCAAACCGAGTGCACAGGCGATCCAGCGCCCCAGGGGCACCCGCTCGCGCAGAAACAACCCCGAGAGCATGACTATGATAACCGCGTCAAAAAAGATCAGGGCTATGGCATCAGCCAGTGGAATGGTGCGAATAGCAGCGAAAAAACAAAGGGTTGCACCCATCAGGCATAGCCCGCGGCCGATCTGCAGTACTGGGCGCGGCGCCAACAGCACACCACCACCATGTCGCCACAGTGCGATTGGCAATACCAGCAGGAAATGAAAGAAGAACCGGGCCCAGACCAGTTGCAGCACCGGGTAGCGGCTGCTCAGCAGTTTTGCCAGAGCATCCATGAACGGTACGATCATCATTGCGCCGATCATCAGGGCAATGCCGCGGCTCGGCTGCAAGGGTAAATTAGAGGTCAAGTTTGATAATAATTACAGGTTGCCCTCGGTCCGAAAGGGATAAAAGGGCGCACCCGGGTATGATAGCGTCTCTGGGCTAGTGTTTTGCCCCGATTACACGCGACATGCCTGCCTCCAGTCGATGGATAGTTACCAGATCATCAAGAACATACACGTTAGCTGCGCGGGGTTATCGATTGCCGGTTTTGTGTTGCGCAGTGTCTGGGCGCTACGCGGTTCACCGAGTGCCCATCACCGCTTGACCCGGGTGGTGCCTCACTTTATCGATGCTGCTTTGCTGCTAAGTGCGCTGGGCCTGCTGTATCTATCGGCGTATCGCCCAAGCGGGAGTGACTGGCTGACCTTCAAGCTGGGGGGTGTGATTCTCTATATTGCGTTTGGCATGGTCGCGCTGCGTGCAGGCTGTACGATGGGACAGCGGGCTATCGCAGTTGTCGCGGCCCTGATGGTTTTCGCTTATATCGTAGCTGTTGCCTTGACCGGCCAGCGCTGGCCTTTTGCCTGAGTCGAGCTCTGGTGCCGATGGCTGACACAAGCAACCCTCCCACCATGGTTTTTGCTGTGGTCATCACCTACCAGCCGAACCTGGAAGCTCTGGGGACGGTGCTTGAGCGCCTTGTCGGGCAAGTCGACACGGTGTTGATCATCGATAACGGTTCCGACAATGCGCAAGCAGTGGCGCAGTTGGTCCAACAGCACGCTTTCGCGCGCTTTAGCGGGGTGCCACAGAATCGCGGGTTGGGTTGGGCGCACAACGAAGGCTTGCGCACTGCTTTGGCCCACAGTGCCGACGCCGTGCTGTTGCTCGACCAGGACAGCCTGCCGCGCCCGGGGATGGTTGCTGCGCTGGTTCACGCGCTGGACGAGCAGCGCCGTGCCGGTGTGCGTGTGGCAGCGGTAGGTGCGCGTTATCTTGGCACCGATCGGGGTCACCCATCGTACTTTGTGCGCTTTGGCCGGCTGCGTTTCAGGCGATGTTTTTGTCGTGCCGATCAGCCCGGGTCAACAGTGCCGGCCGACATGCTGATCTCCTCGGGCGCACTGTTTGGCCGTGATGCACTGGAGGCGCTCGGGTTGATGGACGAGGCGCTTTTTATCGATCATCTGGATACCGAGTGGTTTTTGCGGGCGGGGGCTGCGGGCTGGCGCTCTTTTGGGGTATGCGATGCGGTCATGGATCATGGACTGGGTGAGCGCACGGTGCGGGTGTGGCTCGGCCGCTGGCGTTACCTGCCAGTACATCAGCCTTTTCGCTACTACTACGTGTATCGCAACAGCATGCTGCTTTGGCGCCGTGACTACCCTAGCCGGCGCTGGAAGCATACCGATATGTTGCGTCTGGCCAAAATGTTCGTGGTGTTCTCCCTTTTTACCGGCCAGCGCCTGCGTAACCTTGGCATGATGGTTCGGGGCATCCGTGATGGCCTCAAGGGCCGGACCGGACCGCTCGAAACTCATTTGCCGCGCTAGGGCGATCGCCTCACAATAGGGCCCACCGGCTCAGGATCACGCCGGCCAGGCAGAATTCAAATACTCCAACAAATTGCAATAACCAAAGGCGCTACTCAGTCGATGCAGGTTTCTTTTCTTGTGCCGGTCTATAACACCGATCCGGCGGTGCTGACGCTTTGCGTCAACAGTGTCCTTAAAGCCGCTGCTGATCGGCATCAGGTGGTAATTGTTGATGATGCATCCGACCGTGAAGAGACCCGCGCATTCCTCAGCCGTTGTAGTGAAGCCAGGCTGGCTAACCTGAAATTGCTGCGTAATGACAGTAACGCGGGAGTTTCCTTTGCGCTCAATCAGGCTGCTGCAGTGGCATCAGGGGACTTACTGGCGCCAGTGGATCACGATGATGTGGTGGTCAGCCAGGGGTTTGCCCAGACTCTGCGCTGCCTGGATTATTACCAGGCATCGTGGATCTATTCTGATGAGATTCAGGTAGATGCCAATGGCTTTTTGATCCGTCGCATGTTCAAGCCGGATTACAGTCCGCAACTGCTGCGCTCGACCATGTACATCAATCACCTGCAGGTTTTCTCGCGGGAACTTTTCGAGCGTGTCGGGGGTTACCGCGAAGGCTTTGAAGGCAGTCAGGATCACGATCTCGCGCTGCGTATGAGTGAGCAGGTAGAGCCGGTCCATGCCGAAACGGTTGCCTATCACTGGCGTATTCTCGAGCAGACACAGTCCCGCTCGGGGGAGCAGCTGTCTGCCCAGACGGTGGACCACGGTCAGCGAGCCCTGCGTGAACACTTTGCCAGGCTACAGCACGAAGCCGCAGTAGAGCCTGTGCTTTTTCGTCGTCGTCCCGACAGCCAACTCGAGCCAGTGGGCGTCTATCGCTGCCGAATCTTGCCAGCCGCGATGTCCACAGTGTCTATTGTTATCCCGTGCAAGCTGGGCACGAAGCGCATGATTAACGGGCAAAATATCGAGCTATTGGCTCATTGCATGGAGCGTCTGGGTGAGACTTTATCTTCAAGCAGGCCATACACCGCCAACATAAGCTCAGAAGTCGTCGTTGTTACCAATCATGAAGATGACCTGGACAAGGCGAATCATATGATCAGCTATTACGGCCTGGAGGGATTTTCTATTCAGGATGAGGACGGGTTTGATTTTGCCCGCAAGTGCAACCTGGGCGCGCGTCACGCAAAGGGCGATATCCTTGTTTTTCTAAATGATGACACGGTGTTTGAAACTGAGGGTTGGATCGCTGAGGTAGTCTCGTTACTGCAGCAAGAAGACGTCGCCTGTGTCGGGGGCATGTTGCTGAACGCCGAT
>Ga0209667_1001895_pt1 | contig 14478 bp, 14 predicted proteins | sample SaaInlV_165m_DNA_2_FD_184682 | JGI IMG/M metagenome (GOLD analysis project Ga0209667, IMG submission 184682) | Marine microbial communities from expanding oxygen minimum zones in the Saanich Inlet - Saanich Inlet SI037_S3LV_125m_DNA (SPAdes)... | ecosystem: Environmental > Aquatic > Marine >... | reverse complement strand
GCAGCAAAAAATACTCAATTAGATAACAGTGCCACGGTATTTGGATACCATGTGTATGATCCTGAACGTTATGGCGTGGTTGAGTTTGATAAAGAAAATAATGCTATTTCATTAGAGGAAAAGCCACTAAAACCAAAGTCTAATTATGCAGTCACTGGTTTGTATTTTTACCCTAATGACGTTATTAAAAAAGCAAAAGAAATTCAACCATCTAACAGAGGTGAGTTGGAAATAACCAGTGTTAACCAGCTTTATCTTGATGAAGAGCGTTTAAAAGTAGAACTTATGGGCAGAGGATTTGCATGGCTAGATACCGGTACACATGATAGTTTGCTTGAGGCTTCTGCTTTCATTGAAACCATAGAAAAGCGACAGGGTTTAAAAGTATCTTGTCTTGAAGAAATTGCCTATGAACAAGGGTATATCACTAGGGATCAGCTTATAAAGTTGGCGGAACCTTTAAAGAAAAATCAATATGGTCAATACCTTTTACGCAGGGCAAAAGAGGGGCGCGCATGAAGTTCATTCCTCAGTCTATTCCAGATGTTATTCTTATTCAACCAGAAATTCATGGTGATAATAGAGGGTATTTTGTTGAAACTTTTAGACAAGATGAGCTTGAACAAGCTATTGGACGTAAGATTAACTTCATTCAAGATAATGAATCTAAGTCCTCCAAAGGAGTTTTAAGGGGCTTGCATTTCCAGTTACCACCTTTTGCACAGTCTAAATTGGTCAGAGTGATTAAAGGCAAGGTCCTTGATGTGGCCGTAGACATTCGCAAGAATAGCCCAACTTTTGGCAAGTATGTAGCTATAGAGCTTAATGATGATAATAAACATCAATTATTTATACCTCGAGGGTTTGCTCATGGTTTTGTAGTTTTAAGTGATTCAGCTATTTTTTCCTATAGAGTAGACAATTATTACTCGCCAAAGCATGAAAGAGGACTAGCTTTTGACGATAAAGGCCTAGGTGTAGACTGGCTAGTGCCTGTGGAACAGTTGAATCTAGCCGAAAAGGACAAAAATAATCCTACATTGGCACAATTAGAGAGTTGCTTTGACTATGCGATTAATTATTATGACAAGTAGGCGTGCATGATAATTTTGATTATCGGGAAGGACGGTCAATTAGGGCGATCAATTAATAAAATAGTATCTCCAGAAAGTATAAAAGAGAAGTATGTATTTGCTGGTAGAGACAGTCTTGATTTAGGTGGTCCGACAAGTATAGCAACTTATTTTAGTCAGAATAAATTTGATATTATTATTAACTGTGCCGCCTATACGGCAGTTGATAAGGCGGAATCAGAATCCAAACTTGCCGATCAAGTTAACCATCTTGCAGTTAAACAAATAGCAGAAATTGCCAAACAGCAAGGTGCAAAATTCATCCATGTATCAACTGATTATGTTTTTGATGGTAAAAACTACAAGCCATGTACTGAGGACGATAAAACCAATCCACAGAGTATTTATGGAAGTACAAAATTAGCCGGAGAACGAGCCATTCAGGAAATAATGAGAAAAGGTGCAACCATTATTCGCACTGGCTGGCTTTATTCAGAATTTGGTAATAATTTTGTAAAAACCATGCTTGAACTTGGCGCTAATAATGAAAAAATTAAAGTAATTTCCGATCAAATCGGAACCCCAACGTATGCAAGTGATTTGGCACAAGCAATTGTAGGCATAGTTAAAAGCAAATATCTTCAAAATAAAGAGCAACAGACTCAAATATTTCATTACAGTAATGAAGGTGTTTGTAGTTGGTATGATTTTTCTAAAGCCATATTTGATATTGAAAAAATTGCTTGCAAAGCTGTTCCAATAGAGAGCAAAGAATGGAAAATGCCAGCAAAAAGACCTTACTATACTGTGTTAAATAAGAATAAATTTAAAACCACATTTGAAGTTGAGGTGCCTTATTGGCGAGAGTCTTTGCAAGTATGTTTAAAACACATAAAACCCAGTGACGAATAAGCTGAGCATTGTAATTATTACTAAAAATGAAGAAAAATTCATTTTTGATGCACTAAAGTCAGCTGTTTTTGCAGACGAAGTAGTTATTTTAGACAGTGGATCAGAAGATCAAACATGTAATATTGCGAAAAAAATAGGTGCCAGAGTTGAGCAACAAGCTTGGCTAGGTTTTGGGGCTCAAAAAAATAAAGCAGTAGAATTAGCTGATAATGACTGGGTATTTGTATTGGATGCTGATGAGAGAATTACACCTGAATTGCGAGATGAAATCATTTCTACATTAAAAAACCCTCAGTTTGATGGTTATCGAATAGCAAGGCTTAATAATTTCTTTGGTAAATATATTAAAACTTGTGGATTGTATCCAGATTACAGTATTCGTCTTTTTAATAAGAATAAAGGTAAGTTTAACGATGTGGCTGTACATGAGAGCGTACAAATAAATGGTAGAGTCTTAAGTCTAAAAAATCACATGATTCATTTGGCGTATGAGACTATTGATGAGTTCAAGGTTAAGCAAAAGCGGTATGCAAGCTTAAGCCATAAGAAGAGAAATCGATTGAAAGCATTAATTAGTCCAGTTTGGACTTTTTTTAAATTGTATTTTATAAAACTAGGGTTTTTGGATGGATGGCGGGGTTTTATTATTGCAAAACTTTATGCACAATATACTTTTTGGAAATATATTAAGTGAGAATATTAATACTTAAATTCAAAACCATTGGAGATGTATTATTAGTAACACCTTTGATAAATAATTTAAAGTATTTTTATCCAGAATCATTAATTGATATTGCTGTAAATTCTGGAACTGAAGAAATGCTAACCTTAAATCAAAATATAAATAAAATATTAATTTATAATCGTGAAAAAAATAAAAACACGTCAATATTAAAGAAGATTTACAGGGAATATAGGTTTGTTAAAGCTATTTATAGCAGTCGATATAATATTGTTATTGATTTAGATGAGGGTGATAGGGGTGCAATTATTACAATGCTAACTAGTGCTAATATAAAAGTTGGCAGTGATTCTGTTAGAGCTAAATTAGTAAAAAATACTTATACTAATTTCTTGCCAAAAAGGTCTGGTAGGCATACTGTTGAGGTAAATCTTGACGCGTTGCGTGTGTTAAACATTCCAATTAAAGAAAAGAAAGTTGAAATTTTCTGGAGTGAAAATGATGAAGAAATTATTAATAAAAAATTATTAAATATTAATAATTTTATTCATATCCATCCATTCTCTAGAGTTGATTTAAAGGAACTTAGCAGTACGTCTGTAGCAACGATTATTGATTTTTGTGAAATAAATTTAGGAATTAAAGTTGTCCTTACTTCGGCACCGGAAAAAGAGGAGTTAAGTAAGTCAAAAAAGATATTAAGTTTATGTAATTCATGGCCAATTAATTTATCTGGAGAGTTGACTTTAAAGCAGGTAGCTATTGTCAATAAAAAGGCAAGATTTTTTATCGGTGTTGATACGGCAATTATGCATATCAGCGCTGCAAACGATACACCTGTGTTAGCATTTTTTGGCCCAACTAATTCAAATATATGGGGTCCCTGGAATAATGAAATATTTACCCCGTCACTTGATAAGTCCCAGAAGTTACAAATTGTAGGAAAGCATAGGGTATATTCAAACTTTAATAGTTTTTATTCACAAGATGTTGATAATGGTTTAATGAGTTTAGATGTTGAGATTATTAAGCAACAAATAGTTGAGATGACTAATGAAAATTTTAGTACTTAAATTTCGTAATATTGGCGATGTGTTGTTAGCAGTTCCTCTATTTAGTAATTTAAAAAAATATTACCCAAATGCTCAAATAGATATTTCAGTCAACAAGGAGACTGAGTCTATGGTTTCCTTGAATCCTGATATTAATAAGATTATTCCTTATGATAGGAATAAGATTAAATCATTAGGTCTTATAAGGAGGGCTATAAAGGAGACTGTATTTCTGTATTCTTTTAGGGTAAATAATTATGATATGATTATCAACTTAACAGAAGGCGATAGAGGCGCTCAAATTGCATGGCTTTCTGGAGCCAAGATACGAGTTGGATATCAAAATCAAAACTGGCTATTTAGAAATGCGTTTAATTACCACTTACCAAAGCAGAATTTAATTCATACTGTTGAACAAAGTCTCAGCCCCCTAAGGGTTTTAAATATTCCAATTGTAGGTAAAAAAGTTAAAATTTTTTGGTCCAAAGAGGATGACAAGTTTGTTAACAAACTATTTTTTATTGATCAAAAATTTATACACATACATCCCGTTTCTAGATGGATGTTTAAATGCATTTCTAATTTTACTATGGCAAAGATTATCGATTATTGCGAAGTGGAGTTGAATATAAAAGCCATTATAACTGCAGCACCAGTAAAAGCTGAACTAGATAGGGTTAATAATATTTTAAGTTTTTGTAAATCTACACCAGTCAATCTGTCTGGTAAGTTAACTTTAAAACAAACAGCAGCGCTTAATAAAAAAGCAAAAATATTTATCGGTGTTGATACAGCAATTATGCATATCAGCGCTGCAAATGATACACCTGTGCTGGCATTTTTTGGGCCAACTGGTATAAACAATTGGGGCCCTTGGGATAATAGTAAAATGAAGTCTGGTTATCTGCAAAGAAATGGCGTGCAAACTATGGGAATGCATAGGGTGATAGCTGAAAGCAGAAGTTGTCAACCGTGTGGCAGTGATGGTTGCAATAGCTCTAAAATTAGTGATTGCCTTATGAATTTAGACATAACCATGATTAAGAATAGTATTTTTGAGATGATAAATGGAAAGAGTAATTAAAGTATTACATACTGAGTGGTCTGATGGCTGGGGTGGTCAGGAAATTCGCATTATTAATGAAATGCTTGCTCTTCGTGAAAAAGGCGTTGAAGTTTTTCTTGCTTGTCGCAATCATGCGCTTATTAAACAAAAAGCACTCGAAAATAGTATCCAAATTTTTATTTTACCCTTTGGGGGGAATACAGATTTTAAGACGTTATTCTCCCTTATGAAGATCATAAAAGACAATCAAATTAATATTGTGAATACACATAGCGGGAAAGATACTTGGGTAGGTGGTTTTGCTGCAAAGTTGGCCGGCGCTAAGTTTATTAGAACTCGTCATTTATCTAATCGTATTCGCTCCTCACGCACTAATTTTATTAACGAATTGGCTGACTATATTTTTACCACGGGTGAAAGTGTCAGGTTAGATATGGTCAAATATAATCGCATTAATCCTGAGAATATTCAATCAATCCCAACTGGAGTTGATACTGATATATTTGACCCAGAAAAATACGATAGAAATGAATGTCGTAAAAAATTTAACGTACAAAATTATGATTTTACAATTGGAATAGTCGCAGTCCTTCGTCAATTTAAGCGACATGATTTATTTTTACAATCCGCGAATATACTAATTAAAAAGTATCCTGATAAAAAGTTTAAATTTTTAATAGCTGGAGACGGTCCAATGAAAGATGTAATTAAGGATCAAATTAATAAATTTGATTTGCAAAATCATATTATTATGTTAGGCCATGTAGAGGCGGTTCCAGAATTATTATCTGCATTAGATATATTTATATTGACATCCGATAGTAAAGAGGGTGTTCCACAGTCTGTTATGCAAGCATTGATGATGGGCAAGGCTGTAATAGCTACTGATGCTGGAAGTACAAAAGACCTATCGAGAGATAACCTTGTATTAGTAGAATCTAATGTTGGAGACATTGTCAATGGGCTAGATCGTTTGGTTTCGAATGATACAGAAAGAGAAAGAATATCTAGCAATGCTCGCTCGTCCATTATAAGTGATTTCTCTATATCTAGCATGTCTAAGAAAATATTACGTGTTTATAAAAGTTTGTTAGAGATAAATGGATAGTTTTTAATATGAAGATATTGGTTACTTTTCCTGGAAAGTTGCGGACCGTCCCTATGGGTGAGTTTTCTGTAGAGGCATTAAAAGAGCTTGATCATGAAGTTGAGTTGTTTAATTTTTCTCCTAATGTTTGTGAAAGAGCTTTTAAAAAATTTGTTAATAAGTACGCATTATTAAATACAAGGTTCATTGATAAAGTTAACAGTGTAAATCCAGATTTAGTATTGATAATTTTTGGGTTTGATGTATCTATTGATGCATTACAGTACTTAAATCAAAAAAATATAGTTGTAGCATGTTGGTGGCTTAATGATCCATTCCAGTTCGACAGGTCATTAAAAAAAGCAAAATATTATGATTTATATTTTACTAATTCAATGGTAAATGTTGAAGCGTATAAAGCATCAGGGGTTGAGCATGTTTATTGGCTGCCAACTGCTTGCAGTCCTAAGGTTCATAAGAAAGTTGATAGCGTAGAAAAATATAAGTGTGATATTTGTTTTGCAGGTGATTGGAGTCTTTTGCGAGAGCAGTGGTGTTTAGAATTATCACGACATTTTGATTTAAAGATTTTTGGCCCCTGGAAGAAAAAAATAAGTAAAGATTCGCCTTTGTGGAAATTAGTTGATAATGGTTTCTTTTCTCCAAAAAAAATGACGCAAATTTTTTCTAGTTCTAAGGTTGTATTTAATATACATAGCTGGTACGGGAAATATGATTTTGGTACTAACCCCAGATTGTTCGAGGCCGCTGGGTGCGGCTCTTGCCAAGTGGTTGATTGGAAAAAAGATATTGAATATTTATTTGATATACCGAGTGAAGTGTTAACCTATAAAGACAAGGTGGATATGGTTAATTTAGTTGAAAACTTGCTTAAAGACTCAAATAAAAGAAGATTGATGGGACAAATGTCTCAGCAGCATGCATATAAAAAACATTCATACAAGAATAGAATGCAATTTTTATTAAGTAATGTCAGCGAATATAAAAAATACAAAAGTAATTGAGCTATTTATATAGCTACTTGTTATTAAATTTAAGTACAATATTTCCTTAGTCTATTAAAAAATCAAAATTATTATTTGGGAGAGATATGAAAGTTATTTATTCTACAGCTAGCCATTTAGGCGGAACAGGTCTTTCCAATGTTGCTTTTCATGCTGGTAGAGCTTTGTATAAAGATGGAAGTTTAGATCGTCTAATTACCTATCGCAATAAACAAGATGAGATACCTTCATATTTAATAAAAAGAATTATTTTTCAGCCAGCTAAAATATTTTCAAGCCTTTCTTCACGTTATTATTACAGCATGAAGAGGATGTGGACAGATTATCGCACTGAGCAGTATATTAATAGCCATGATTGCGATATTTTCCACAGTTGGACGCATGAATGTTTGCGCAGTTTGTATGCAGCAAGAGAAAAAGGAATTTTGACTATTGTTGATAGGGGTTATTCACACCCACATTTCTCCAAGCAAATTTTGGATGAAGAGTACGAGATTTATGGCGTTGATCGAAAACTAGATAAGGTGCCAAATTGGCTCAATCCATTCGACCATTGGCGTAGAGAATTGGAAGAGGCTTGTGAAGAGTTTGATGTTGCTGATTATGTTTTTGTAAATTCTCCTTTTTGTTATAAAACATTTGTTGATAAAGGTTATTCTAAAGATAAACTCGTTATGATACCTCGTGGATTTGATCCTGATAAATATCATCCAAGACCCCAGTCTGATTCAGTTTTTAGAGCTATATTTGTTGGTCAATTAGAGGTGAGAAAGGGACTGAAATACCTGTTAGAAGCATGGGATAAACTTAACCTTAAGAATGCAGAATTATTGATCGTGGGTCATCTTATGGATGAAGTTAAGCCAACTGTAGAACCTTATCTAGAACGATCAGATATTCGTCATATAGGCTTTGTTCCAGACCCTGTGGAAGCATACAATAGTGCAACAGTATTTGTTTTCCCTAGTGTTGACGAGGGCTCTGCAAAGGTAACATATGAGGCCATGGCTTGTGGGTTGCCAGTAATAGTAACAGATAATGCTGGGTCATTAGCGGTGGATGGAGAAGATGGCTTTATTATACCAATTCGTAGTGTGGAGGCTTTAATGGAAAAGATTTTATTTTTTTATGAAAATAGAGATGTAGTGGATGAAATGGGATTAACTGCAAGAAAACATATAGAGTCATACACATGGGATACTTATGAAAAAAATCTTATTAATAAGTATCATGAACTTATCAAATTAAAAAATAAATAAATGGAAACTTTTGAATAATTCAAAATTTCCACCCCAAATTTAATCCTTTTTTATTTTTTCATAAAAATCTAAAAAATCACTATAACGCCCCAACAAATCAAGACAACAATCTAAAATTTCTTATTTCGAACGAGTTAAACTTAACCCAAGCAATTCGGAGTAACAAATTTTAGATTGTTGTCTTGATTTGTTGGGGCGTTCGTTATAGCCGGTGCACCACGTACGGATGAATACAGGTTTGATAGAGTTTGCTCTATCTCATTTCAATTGATGATGTGATGTACACCATCAAGTTCTGATAGGGATTTATGTTCAATGACCAGAGCATCTGAGAGTGAGGTTTTTCGGGTGTTTTTCCAAGACATTTTTAGGTTTTTTACTGGTTGTTTTGTATGGTTTTTATTTTACAGGATTGGTATAATTTGGGTTGATTTATGCAAAGGTCTCAAATGAAAGATATACAAGATAAAGATTCTGTAGTTATTAATATTGGATGTGGCCGTCGTCGCATTCCTGGTGCTATTGGAATTGATAATATTAATTTACCTTCTGTTGATATAGTTGCGGATATTGAACAAGGGCTGCCATTTTTAGAAGATAATTCAGTGGATATTGTTATTGCTGAATCAATATTAGAGCATGTTGATAATTTTGAATCTCTTATTCGAGAGGTGCATAGAGTGTTAAAGCCAGAAGGTGAGCTACGGGTAGAAGCGCCTCATTTCTCTAATCCATATTATTTTTCTGATTACACACATAAGAGATTTTTTGGTTTGTATACTTTTGATTATTTTGTTGATGATGCCAAGCAAACTATGAAAAGATCTGTTCCAGACTATTACACAGATATTCGTTTTACTATTGAAAGTAGGGAGATTTTTTTCTACTCCCCTTTTCGATGGCGTAGAAAACTGTTAAAGATACCACTTACATATATTGTTAATCTTAATCGGTGGGTTAGAGAATTTTATGAAGAAAATCTATGCTGGTTATTTCCATGCTATGGATTAAAGTTTATTATAAAGCCAGTAAAATGATAAAGCCATGTTGAAGTTATTAGTTTTATTGACAAAGAGCTTACCTCCTTCTAGCAGAGTAAGAATGACAGCATGTTTTGATGAATTCCATAGGCACGGTGTTGAATCAACTGGAATTCCTATTCCATCAGGCCTTATTGACAGAGTTGGTTTGTTGCAGAGAGCCAAGAAATATGATGTTGTAATTATTCAAAAGAAAACATCATTTAGACATATTGAGCTAAAATTTTTGCAGTCTAATTGCGAGTCTTTAATTTTTGATATGGATGATGCAGTTATGTTCCATGAATTGGAGCATCATAAACCGTTAAAAGGCAAACATTTTCTTAAATTTCTGCGTACTATTAATAGTTGTCAAGCGGTTGTTGCAGGCAATAAATCATTAGCCACATTTGCAGAGGCTAACTGTGAGAGTGTATTTGTATTGCCTACACCGATAGATATAAGTCGATATATGATCAAAGATTATAGTGATATTAGTAACTCTATTGTAATTGGGTGGATTGGTGTAGCAGGCAGCTTACATTATTTAAAAAAAATATCTATTATTTTGCAGCAAATAGCAAAAGAATTTAAGAACATCCAGCTAAAAATAGTTTCTAATGAGTTTATTGATATCCCTGGGGTATCAATAATAAAAGAGCAGTGGAATTTAGAAACAGAGACTGAACATTTGCGTTCATTTGATATAGGGATTATGCCATTAACTGATAGCTTATGGGCAAGAGGTAAATGTGGTTATAAAATTCTACAATATTTTGGAGCCGGGGTTCCTGTAATTGCATCTCCCGTAGGAATTAATACAGAATTTATTAAACATGGTGACAATGGTCTTTTGGCAGGGTCAGATCAAGAGTGGATAGAATCATTAAGACTACTTATAAAAAGCCATCAGACAAGAAAAAAAATTGGTATGTTAGGAAGAAAAGAATTGGAAAAATACACTCTTAGTCGTTATGCTGAAAAATATTGTGAAATTCTACATAGTGTAAATAATAAAAAGGCAGAATTTTAATGAAGAAATCATCTGCACAGCATCCTGTACCAGTTTTATTTTTATTTACATCTCTACCTGTTGGTGGCGCTGAGAATTTATTGCTTAGTGTAATAAAGCTAGTTGATAAAAGATATGTTACCCCAGTTGTTTGCTGTATCAGTAATAAAGGTCAAATAGGGGAGGAAATTGAGAAGTTAGAAGTTCCAGTTATTGTATTAAATAAATTAAAAAAAGGCGGTTTTGATTATAAAATTATTACTATACTTAAATCGTTGATTCATGAGCATAATATTAAATTAGTGCATACAAATTTATATCATGCTAATTTATATGGAAGGATAGCTGCATATATGTGTAATATTCCAACTGTTGCTTCAGTTTATAATACATACGGTAGTAAGCCGAGTTGGCACAAGCGCTTTGTAAATCGTATTTTATCACCATTATGCAAATCTATCATAGTTGTATCAAAGGAAATACGCGATGATATAACTAAATGGGATGGTGTTCCTTTTGAGAAAGTCAAAATTTTTCCAAGTGCTGTTGACTTTAGCATGTCTGAAAGTGATTTGTCAATTAAGGAGGCAAAAGCTAAACTTGGCATAGATAACTCTGTATTTGTTGTTGGGACAATTGGTAGATTGGAAGAGCAAAAAGGCCACATTTACTTGATTAGTGCAATAAATTTATTACTAAAGAAGGGGAAAAATATTGAATTAATACTGGTTGGAGATGGGCGTTTACGTGGCCAGTTAGAGCAACAAGCGCATGATTTAGAGATTTTTAATAAAGTGCATTTTCTTGGCACTAGACGTGATTTAAAGGATCTTTATCGTGCAATGAATGTGTTTGTCATGTCATCACTTTGGGATGGTCTCTCCTTGGTTCTTTTGTCAGCAATGGCAGCAAAAGTACCTATTTTGGCAACAGATGTTGGCAATGCGGCTGAGTTAATTGGCGATGATGAATTTGGTGTTTTAGTTAATTCTGCAGATGCATCAGCCTTATCTTCATCTTTGGTTGATTTTATAGACAATCCGAGTTCATATAAAGGAATGATTAATAAATCCAATATTATGGTTAGAGCGCGCTATGGTGAAGAAACATTTGTTTATTCATTAATTGATTTGTTTTCTAGTATTTTAAATATTCCATTAAGAGATAAGGGTGAAAAATGAGTAAGTCAGATTTCTCTAAATATAAGTCTAAAAAAGTTCTTATTACTGGTGGAGTTGGATTTATTGGATCAAACTTGGCAAGAAAGCTTGTCAAAGTGGGGGCAGAAGTTACTGTGGTAGATAGTCTAATTCCTCAATATGGAGCAAATTTATTTAATATAGATGATCTTCTAGATCGCATAACTGTCAACATATGTGATGTTAGGGATTCGCATGCTATGTGTTACCTAGTTAAAGATAAAGATTATCTTTTTAATTTGGCTGGACAAACTAGTCACTTAGATTCTATGACTGACCCATATACAGATTTAGATATTAACGCTGTGGCACAATTGTCAATACTTGAGTCATGTCGTAAATCAAATCCAGATATAAAAATTGTTTTTGCTAGTACTCGCCAACTTTATGGGAAGCCTGATTACCTCCCTGTTGATGAGAAGCATCCAGTTCGTCCTGTTGATGTAAATGGAATTAATAAGCTTGCTGGAGAATGGTATCACCTTCTCTATAATAATGTTTATGGAATTAGTGCTTGCGCTCTACGCTTAACAAATACGTATGGGCCAGGGATGAGAGTAAAAGATGCACGCCAAACATTTTTAGGTATATGGATACGCCAGCTAATTGAAGGTAACGCAATAAAAGTATTTGGAGATGGAAAGCAGTTACGTGATTTTAATTTTGTAGATGATGTTGTCGATGCATTGTTATTGTCTGGTGAAAGTAAAGTATCGAATGGAAAGGTTTATAATTTAGGAAGCTCAGAAGTTATAAATCTTAAAGACCTTGCAAAAATGATGATAACTTTGGGATATAAGGGTGACTACGAGTTGGTTTCTTTCCCGTCAGATAGAAAGGCAATTGATATTGGAGACTATTATAGTGATTCTTCTTTAATTTTTAATGATCTTGGTTGGGAGCCAGTCGTAGGCCTTAGATCGGGACTTAAAAAAACCATTGATTATTACCAGAGTTATGCAGAGCAATATTGGGAGATGGATTCATGATTTTAATGAATGATTTTAAGGCAGAGCCTTTAGAATTAAAGAAATCAATGAAGACCGCAACAGATAGAGTTATTGAATCTGGATGGTATGTTTTAGGAAAAGAAGTTGAGCAGCTTGAAAAATCATGGTCTTCTATATGTGGGTCTTCATACAGTATTGGAGTTGGAAATGGAATGGATGCAATTGAAATTATATTGCGTGCATTAGATATAGGACCAGGAGATGAAGTTATAACAACACCAATGACTGCATTTGCAACAGTGTTAGCAATATTAAGAGCTGGCGCGACTCCAGTTCTTGCAGATATTAACCCAAATACTGCCCTATTGTCATTAAATAGTGTGCACCGTTGTATAACTATAAAAACTAAGGCCATATTATTAGTTCACCTCTATGGACAAATGCGAGATATGGATTTATGGGAATCTTTGTGTAATGATCAAGAAATAGCGCTAATTGAAGATTGTGCTCAGTCTCATTTAGCTAAGTGGAATGAGAAGGTAGCGGGTACATACGGTATTGCAGGAGCCTATAGTTTCTATCCTACAAAAAATTTAGGCGCATTGGGAGATGCCGGAATATTAATAACTAACGATAATAACCTATCTGAAAAAGCAAAAAAAATCAGAAACTATGGTCAAAGTGAACGTTATCATCATCCTTTGATAGGAATGAATAGTCGTTTAGATGAAATACATGCTGCAATACTCACGGAAAGACTTAAGTATCTTGAAGAGTTTACAAAAAGAAGGCGTCAAATTGCATCTATGTACTGGAATGGCTTGTTGTCTAAAAGTATCAAAGTATTAAGTGCACCACAATCTCCTGAAAACCATGTTCATCATTTATATGCCATAACCTGTGACGATCGTGATTCTTTGCAAGCTTATTTGCATAATCATGGAGTTCAATCATTAATTCATTACCCTATTCCAATACATCATCAATTACCTTGTTCAGACATATGCTATGACTCTAAAGGTCTATCAGAAAGTGAAAAATATTCAAACACCTGTCTTTCTCTTCCATGTCATCCGCATCTGACAGATTCAGATGTACAAATAGTTATTGATAGTGTCAATAACTATCAAAATAGATAATACGTTATAAGTATTTATGGTTTTGATCCAAATCTAGCTGCCGAATCTACTGATAGAAAAAATGGGCTATTTTTATCTGAAAAATATTCATCAACTGCCTTTTTTGTCCCTGCCCAAAAGCCATAATCATTTACAATTAAAACTCCAGACTTATTAAGATTAGGATAGAGGGTCTCTAGTTCTATTTTAGTAGAATTATACTGATTCGTATCAAGTCTAAGAATAGCAATTTCTTTAGATATATTGTTTTTTTCCATTAATGTTTTTTGTACATCGCCAATAATAAATTTAACATTTTCATTTAAAACGCCTAATTTTTTTAGGTTATTTCTTACCTCTTTGATTCCTGAGTTCATCCAGTTCCCATTTGTTTGCATCCATTTAGAAATTGCAGAATCTCCGGTACTTATTCGAACATCTTCTTTTCCAGGTTTTGTTGCACCTGAATATGTGTCAAATAAGAATATTTTTCTATGATGTTGTTTTCGGTTACTAAAAATTCCAGCAGCTAGAGCTCCTTGCCCGCCTTTATATACACCGCACTCGACAAAATCACCTTTGATATCTTGTTCAATAACATGTACTATTGAAAGTGCCGTATTTATCAGTCTAGTAAGTGGCTCCATAGTTATGCTACTTATAAATATTTCACACAATAGTTCTTTTTCGTAAGCATCAAGCTCAATTGGAATCTTGCTTAGTATTTTCTTTCTCTTTTTTTCTTTTGTAAATCTGTTTATATAAGATTTTATATAAGAAGGGCTTTTTAAATTAGGCATCTTTTTCTTTTATTGCATTGAATGGTATACTCATCAATCAAAGGATTGTATGTGCATAATAGTGCTCAAATAATTTTAATGAGAAACTTTGTTTAATATTAACATAAATAACTATGAATAATATTTATTTCATTCGAGCCAATAAGAACAAATATGGTGGAGCTGAAAATTATTTGTTGCGTTTGTCAAATGCGCTAACAAACCAAAAGATTAATCATAAAATA
>Ga0209667_1001884_pt1 | contig 14514 bp, 16 predicted proteins | sample SaaInlV_165m_DNA_2_FD_184682 | JGI IMG/M metagenome (GOLD analysis project Ga0209667, IMG submission 184682) | Marine microbial communities from expanding oxygen minimum zones in the Saanich Inlet - Saanich Inlet SI037_S3LV_125m_DNA (SPAdes)... | ecosystem: Environmental > Aquatic > Marine >... | reverse complement strand
GACGTGGTTCTTCAAAAATCAATTTCATTATGGATATCAAAACTAAAGATGGCTATATCTTCAGAATCAAGATGTTAGCTTTAACCCATAGACAACTAAACACATCAAGACAACATGCTCTTAGAGTAATTGCAAGAGATGTAATTAACAAAACCATTCCAGAAATGACAATTGATCAATTTGTCCAAGCAACATGTTATAGTAAAATTAATTCAGATATTATGGCAGCATTCAAGAGAGTAATTAGAGTTAGACATGTAGGTCTTGAAAAAGTGAAACTTATCAGAACTGCAGATAAAGAAACAAAATTACTTGAAGCATAAACAACAACAAGTATTCTCGTTACAACTATGATTAGTAAAATCGAAGTTACAATAGATGTAATTGTTCATGCAACAGAGGATATTTCAAAAATATCCCAATCTTTTGAAGATGTGTTAGAACTAAAAGAAGAAGATTTTACAATTCTTGAAACTATGGGTCATTTTGATAATCCAATAATTATGCTAAATACAAAAATCCAAAAAAAGCAGGCTCGAAATTTTGTTAAAAAACTTTTCAAATCATTATCTGTTCAGCAAATTAATGAATTAATTGAGGAAATTGAAGAAAGGACAGTTGATTCCAGATTTCACATGAGATTAGATAAACAAGAATTAATCAAAGGAAATCTAATAGTTACTGAAAAAGGCACAATTAAAATAAAAATTCACACACCAGTTTACAACAAAAAAGATACTATCAAATTATTTACTGAAATTTTTCAGATTGTCAACTAGATTAAATAGGAATAAAAGAATTACTGAATTCGGGAATGAGGAAATATTAGCCGCTCCAGTCTGAGCTAACGCTTTGAAGACGCCGCGACGAACCGACCCTTTTTTAATCGATCAACATGAAATTTTTGGATATTTGATCAAGAGGTATTATTTTAAATACGGATAGACAAACCTCATTATCGTGGCAGATTATGATGTTATAATTGCAGGTGGCGGTCTTGCAGGAACAATTACAGCTCAATCCATTACTCATTATTCAAATCAAAATTTAAAAATTTTAGTTGTTGATAGAAGTCCCGAATATTTACCAGGTAGAAAATCGATTGCAGGATGGGTATGTGGAGATGCATGCTCTAAAGAAGCAGTGGATTTCATGTCAGAAAGAATCAAGGTGAATTGGACCAGACCAGAAATCGAACATGATGTTAAAGGAGTAATGGCATTTTCTCCAGATTTAGAAACATCAATTCCATTTGATGGGGATGGATTCATGTTAAACCGAACAAAGTTACCTGAAATCCAAAATGAAAGATGTAAAAAAATGGGAATAGAGTTTGAGTTTGAAGTGAACCTTACAGGATTAATTTATGATGGACAGCAAGTAGTTGGAGTTCAAGGAGTTGATAATAAAACAAAACAACCATTCAAAAAAACATCAAGATTAGTAATTGATGCAACCGGAGTAACATCTCTTCTAAGGAATGGACTCAAAAATTCAACCAAAGTAGAAAAAAAAATAGACATTGAAGATTTAGAAATTACTGGAAGATACATAATGAATTTTGAAAAAGGAGAGAAAAATCTTGCAGAATTTGATCCTGATTACTGTATAATTCATTTAGATCAAGACATTGCTCCTGGAGGATACGGATGGGTGTTCCCTAAAGGAGAAACCAAAGTTAACATTGGTTTAGGAGTTGAAAAATCATTTTTAGATAAAAGAAATCAAAGATTGGGTAAAAAAGATAATGTTGAATCATTAATGAAAGAATATCTTCAAAGAAACAAAGCAATCAAGAATGCAAAACTTTCTGATGATCCTTCAGATTTAAAGGGAGGCAACAACTCTGGAATTTTCCAAGTTTCTGTTAGAAGACAAAATGATTGCATGGTATCTGGAGGATACATGATGGTTGGAGATTCTGCATGGATGCCAAAACCAATTGATGCAGGCGGAATAGGACCAGCATTAATTGCTGGAACAATTCTCGGAAAGAATGTAGCTGATGCATTAGAGGCAAACGATGTTTCAGAAGCTAGTCTTTGGCAATACAATCTTGATTACATTAAAGAATATGGATACAAAACTGCAGGTCTTGAACTTTTTAGAAGACTAGTACAACAAATGACAAATGATCAAATTAGTTATGGGATGAAACACTTTTTGGGAAATATGGATGTTGAATCAATCAGTAAAGGAGAACACCCAGACTTTACAGGATTAGGAAAAGTTGGTATGATAATCAGAGGTGCACTAAACCAAACAGTTGCAAAGGGACTAAAGTACACATCTACTGAAAACCAATGGTTAGTTGAACATTATAATAATTATCCAAAAGATCCTCAAGGCTTTGATGAATGGAATAAGACATTACACCAAAGATTAGAAGCAGCTTTTGCAAAAATTGCAGTCTTTAACGATTAGATCTAAAATTAAATATCCTCAAAATTAATGAAATCTACTTTGGAAGAAGTTCAATATATCGATTGGAATAATTCAATTCAGATTTTAAAGAAGGCATATGAGGCAAATCTCTTTGTGTTAATTATAGGGCCAAAGGGGACTGGAAAAACATCTCTGGTGAGGGATTTTGCAAAAAGTAGGAATGTAGAACTGGAATCCATTAATTTTAGCCTCAGAACTAGGGAAAGTCATCTTATTGGAACTAAAACCCTAACTGATGGAACTGTAAATTTTGATGAAGGGTTATTGGTAAAATCAATGAAAAAAGGAGACATGCTTTACTTGGATGAAATTAATTCAGCTGAAGCAGATGTTTTACTCAGACTAGATGAAGCATTAGATGATAGACGTCAAATTGTATTAAAAGAATCAACAGGAGAAGTAATCAAAGCAAAAGAAGATTGGTTTGTAATTGCAACAATTAATCCATTAACCCATACTGGAACAAAAGAGCTTCCACCACAAATTCTAAGCAGATTTCCTGTAAGAATTAGATTAGAATATCCTCCAGAAGATATAGAATTAGAAATTATTAAAAAACATATTACAGGAGAGCATGATTCAGAAATAATTCAAGCAATAAAGCTAGCAAATACATTAAGACAAGCAGCTGCAGTCGAAGAATTATTTTATTCTCCTAGTTTAAGGGAAACCATTGCGTTTGGTAAATTATTAGATAAAGGAATGTCTCCAAAAGAAGCAGCAAACTATGTTTTTGGAAATGTGTATACTCAATGGGGCAACATTGAATACCAAAAAGTAAATGACATCATCACTTCGATGTTTGGAAATTAAATGCAAACTGTTCAACTTCAAAATGAATCACTAGTAGAAATTGCAACATTTCTAGTAAGAAGATGGTCTGAAAAAGATAACATCATCATTGAAATTTCAGATAAGGTTGAAACAAAAACAAGATTAAAAGAAAATAAGGTAATCTTAACTCCATTAGAAAAAAGAATTGGAAATGATTTTCAAAAATATAGACAGTTTAGAACTTCATTATGGTATGAGGCAATGAGAATAAAACATTGTAAAAAGATTCTCAGCAATGATCATGCATTTGGGTTTATTCTAAATATAATGGAAACAAAAAGAGTTGAAGAATTAGGGAGGAGGATATGGAAAGGAATGGATGATGAAATTATTTTTAATTATTCATACAATCTAGTTTCAAGGCCACAACTCCATACAGTTTATGGGAAAGCAAGGCTCGTAGAGGCATTTTATCAATATTTCATGTTTGGCGCAATAAAAGGAGAAATCCAATCTAGTCATTTTGAAAAAATAAAAAAAGCAGATGCGTTTGCAAGAAAAATTATCGAGAAAGCAATTAAAGAAAATTATGAAACAGATTGGCTTGAAAAAAATGTAATTGAAATAATTAAAATTTTAGAAATTGATTCTCTTTTGACAATTCCAATTTCATTGCCATTTATGAAAGCTGGAATGCCATTAACTGAAGAAGAGATGTTAAAAGCATTAAAAATAATTTTAAAAAACAAGCAAAGTGATTTTGGTTCAATTGATCCAAATGCAGTATTAAGTGGAAATGATGTCTTTGATGAATACAAAGTATTACTAGATGAAAATAAAAAAACAGAAAATAAAGGATTGATTCCTGAAGGAATAGGAATTCAAGTTCCATCAACAAGAAATGTCAATGAAACAATAATCTATGATATGAGTTTGATTAATGGTTTAAAAACAAAATTTAAAGAATGGAAATCAGGTTGGAGGGAACAACATCTAAAATCAGGTGAAGAGTTTGATGAAGAAAATTACATTGAAGATCATGAACCATTTTTTACAGATGTAAAAAAATCAATTAGAACAAAAATTGTTATTTTATTAGATCATTCATCAAGTATTGCATCAGATTCTATTGAATATAAAAAAGCAACATTAGCACTTTGTGAAGTATTATCTTTTCTTAGAGTAAAATTTGCAGTGTATGCTTTTAGTACACAAAATAGGTTAATGGTTTGCTGGTCAATAAAACCTGAAAATGTAAAATGGAATAATTTAACTGCAAAAAGATTAGCACAAATTGTTGCAAATGGTTCAACTCCATTAGCAGAAGTGTATGACAAGATGTTTCCAATTCTTCAAGCAAAAAGACCAAATATTTTTTTGACATTAACTGATGGTGAACCATCAGATTCTGATGCAGTTAGAAAAATGACAAAATCAATCAAAGGATTAGGCATAAACATGGTTGCAATGGGTTTAGGTCCAAATACGATTAGAGCAACAAACATTGCAAATAATCTCTCACATCTAGGATACGAAAAAACAATGGCAGTAAGTAGACTAAAAGACATTCCAAACAAAGTGATCAAAATTTTAGATGTGTGAATTAGAAATGAGATGATTCTAAAACTCATCAGATATTTATTATGAGTAAAAAATTGATTGCATATAGAAAATGTCAGAAAACGATTTTGATAAAGTTCTACTTGAAAAATTTGAACAAGAAATTTGGAGTAAAATTCCACATTTAGAAGATGGTAAAATAGTCAATGCAACTCCCCTAACAGATCTAACTAGTGATTTTAAAGAATGTGCAAAAAATATCTATAAACTAGACATATCAGATTTAGATTTGAAAATATATGGAAAATTTGATGCTAATTTAGTATCAGGTTCAATCAAGATTAGACCTGCAATTCACATTATGCATGATGCCATTAAGACAGGTAAATTGAAAAGTGATCAAACAATAATTGAGGCAACATCAGGTAATTTTGGAATTGCTTTAGGCCAAATGACAAAATTAGGATTAACTGTAATTTCACTTGTTTCAAGAAAATTACAAGAAGGAGTTTTCAAAGAATTAAGAAATGAAAATATTCGAATTATGGATTTAGATATGGATATTTGTCCTGCTCCAGGAATGAAAGATAGTGATGCTGATGCATTAAAGGCAAAAGCAACTGCAGGTAACATTCGTTCTCAACTAACAGAATTAGGTTTTGATCCTAAAATTTTTGATGATTCACTTTCTGAAATTGAAACATTATTAGCTGCTGAAGACATAATTAATTTAGCAAAACTAATTTCAAAAATTTATGGATGTTTTTGTCCAGAACAATATGATAATCAATTAAACATCGAAGCTCATAGAACAATTACTGCTAAAGAAATTGAACAACAATTACAAGAAAATGGAGATTCATTAGAAGGGTATAGACTAATGTGTGCATTTGGAACTGGTGGTACATCAGGAGGACTAAGTAAACACATGAATGAAAAATATGGTAAAAAAGCAGTACATGTGGTATTTCCAATTCCCGGTCAAGATGTTGCAGGAATTAGAACAAAGGCCAAAGCTAATGGACTAAGATTGTATAATCCAGATGCATATCAAGCAGAACATGAAGTAGACTTTGGACAAGCAAAACACATTCTCAAATTCTTTGTAGAGAAAGGTCACAATATTGGGGAAAGTACTGCATTAGCACTGTACAGTGTATTGGAAATGGTAAGTGATGGAGATAAAGGAAAATTCATAGTTGTAGTGGCTGATGGTATTGAGAAATATAAGAAAAATCTAGAGGCAATGTTCACAGAACAACGTATGCAGGTTTCATTAGATGAGGCAGCAGCTAGTGTTTCAGAGTATGACAGAGTAATTTGGGTACATCCTTCATACACTCCAAAAGATGAAGGAATTGAAATGATTGCAAAATCTTTAGGAATTGACAAAGAAAAAATTGCAATACCTAAAGCAAGTACTATCAACGAATTATTATCAACACGAGAAATTCCAGAAGCACTTGGCAAAGATCTTGATGGTTCTAAAGGTAAATCATTACTAATTTGTATGGCTGGAAATACATCATTAATGACTGCTCAAGTTCTTGCAAGTAAGGGTATAGTGACTGAAAGCTTGAATGGCGGAATTACAAATTTGCCTGAAGGGGTGGGTAAAAATCCTGGTGAATTTATTAAAGCAGCTACTGAATAATATTTTGAAATGTTTATCAGTTTCACAACCATTTGCTGATTTAATTATTTCAGGTAAAAAAATTATAGAATTAAGAAATTGGAATACAAAATTTCGAGGAGAATTTTTAATTCATGCCCCAATTAAAATAAGAACGAAAGATTGTAGATTAAAAATAAATAAAAAATTAGTTACAGGAGCCATAGTTGGAAAAGCAGAACTATATGATGTAAAAAAATATGATTTAATCAAGGAAATAAAAAAAGATCAAAAATATCATTTTGCTTCAAAAAAGTTTAATGGAAAAACATTTGGATTCATGTTAAGAAATTCAAAACCATTTAGAATTCCAATTCCATGGAAAGGTCAATTAGGATTCTTTGATGTAGAGTTACTAAAAATAAAAATCAAAAACAAAGAAATTGTTTCAGAAATAATTGATGAAGAATATCGTTATCAATGGATTGGACGTCATTAGAAGAAATTCATAATTTCATAACAAATATGGCTAGTACATATAAAGGAGTATAAATAGTCCCTCAATATGCCTCAAACAAAACCAATGGTTAGTGTTGAAAATGTTGTGGCATCTGCATCAGTCGACCAAAAAATTGACCTAAATGATGTAACAAAAAAATTTCCAGATACAGAATACAATCCAGAACAATTTCCAGGATTAGTTTTTAGAATAAAAAGTCCTAAAACTGCAACGTTAATTTTCAGAACAGGAAAAATGGTATGTACTGGTGCAAAGTCTGAAGACTTGGCAATTAAAGCAGTAAACATTGTTGTTCAAAAACTAAGAAAAGGTAAAATAAAAATAAAAAAAGATGCAATTATTACAGTTCAAAACATAGTTGCAGCAATTAATCTTGGTGGAAAAATCCATTTAGAAAAAGCAGCTAGAACATTACCAAGAAGTATGTACGAACCCGAACAATTTCCAGGATTAATCCATAGAATGCTTGATCCAAAAACAGTCATTTTGTTATTTGCATCAGGAAAATTAGTTTGTACAGGAGCTAAAAAAGAATCAGATGTATATCGTTCAGTACATAACTTACACTCTGTCTTGGAAGAAAAAGAATTAATGATTTATGAGTAATTGTTGAAAATTGTCTGAAGATATTTTTGAGAAAGGAAAAAAGAAAATGACTCCTGAGAAAGGATTTGATTTGATAGGAATTGATTATTTTTCAGATTCAGATAACCAGTTGTATCTAATTGAGCATTTTGATATGTATCAAGATGCATTAAATGCAAAAAAAGATAGAGAAAAGCCAGAAGAATATTTTGTTTTGTACAAGGGTACAGGTGGGGAATTCTTTTGCAGATAAACCAGAAAAATAGATAAACTTTACAATATTTTACAAACTCTCTTAACATCAAGTTTTAGATTCAAAAAGTTATGGTTAGTGAAACTAGTGATTTTCTTGACACATTTTATGAAAAAGAAAATCCAGTTCAAAATAACCATAATTCAGACCAAATAATTCGAAAAAGTCCAAAAGCAAAATATCAGATTTTTGATGAGGCAGAATTTACGCGTGGACGAGAAGTATTAGGTGATCTAATTGTTCATGGAATGGTTGCCTCAGGAGGGACAGATATTGATTGGTTAATTGAGCACAAAGGTGGTTTTATCATATTAGAATTCAAAGGATTTCACAACGATAAAATCAATATCGCAAAGGGACAAATGATTGCATATGAAAAATTGCATGAAAAATTAAACCAAGCAACAAAGTGCTACCTTTACGTAGTTGGTTGTGATGATATTGATTTTTCAAATCCTGATTCAACAATTTGGATTTTTGAGATGGGTCAATGGAAAAAAGGAGCTATCCCAAAAAATACTAGTGACATATATGAAAATGATTCAAAAAAACAAAACAAATTCATCGTTTATCGTGAATTCATGGATGAGGTTAGTGTAGAGAGATTACGAGATATTGTTGATTCTCATTGGAAAGAATTTGAAAAAAATTAACTAGTAAATGAAAATGTACTAGATTTTATTTCTACACCGTTATCTACTTTGATTGTATATGTACCAGAATTTTCCCATCCTGGACCGCCAGCAATAGCTAATGTAGAATATCTACCATCACTTTTTAATGAAACTTTTTCAGTCCAAACAAGTTCATTATTTTGAGTGTTAATTGAGAGAGTTACAGTTCCAGTAGTATCAGAAATTCCATTAATTGAAATTATGTCTTTTTTATTATACGATGAAAAATCTGTTTGAATTGATAATGCATCACTAGTTGATGTTTCTATTGTAGTTGGATTATCAGATACGTTTGATACCCCACTAAAAGATACAGCTGCAATTAAAATTATTATTAAAACAAGTCCTCCAACTCCCAACATCATTTTTGAGTTTTTTGATTTAGAATATGAAATTCGTGGAGGTTCAGGTTGAAATGTTTGTGTGATTTGAATAGGAGTTGTTTCTGGTATCACTACATCTGGAATTATTGGTTTTTCCTCAACTTTAGGGGTCGGGTCTGCTTTTGGTGCTCGTCCCAAATGTTTTTCTGCTAATTTTCTAACATAATTTCTTTCATAGTTACTGATTACCTCATTATTCTCACATGCTCGAAAAATTTGTTTGAGGATTCTATCATCTCCAAAATCTTTATCCAAAAGTGCTTTTACATCATCATGTAAGGAATCAATCATGTGTATTTTCTCACATAATGATTATTTATGAATAACGTAGCTAAAACGAAGTTAATTTTATAAAAAATGTATTTCAATTTCACAAAAGATATGCTCACAATAAGCATATCCTCGTTGTTATTCTAGATAATCACATAGAATGTATGGGTATTTCACTCAAAAAATCAATTCCCATAATTACATTAATGCTTGTAATGGTATCTGTTCCAAACGTATATGCTGAAAATAATATCTTCCAAGATGCAATACGAAACCCTACAGCAGATAACGCACATGCAATATTTTCTATTTCTATTCCTGAGGATATGGAAAGAGTAGGTCCAATTGCTGAAATGGGTATGAATGATACAGATTCAGAAATTTTGGCCACTAATGCAATGGATCTTGTTTTTGATATAGCAGAAAACGATATTTTGGGACAAGATAACCTAGATAGAGCTACTGAAAATTTTGGTGAGAGAATATTTGGAATGGTTACAAGAATAACTGCAAATGCAATTGAATCTAGTTTCAGTTTATGGAATTAAGAAAATCGTAATTTTTTAGAATAATTTCCAGAAGAATAGATAGAACAACTTGAAATAGATTTTAATAAAATAATCTATCTTGAGTAGATTTTTTGGGCTTGAATCATGACTGTTCTAAGATAATCCTTTGCAGTAGAATCAGATACCCCCATCTGTTTTGCTTTAATGTATAGAGTGTTTTCTTGGGGGTCTGTCAAATAGCATTTTAAAAGATAGTTTAGTCTATGAGATCTTTTTTCATCACTTTTCATAATTTCACTTTATTTTTGTGTTAAAAAGGTCAGAGGATAATGCAATAACCAATTACTTCATAGTATCATAAAATTAAAATAAAAACATATGATCTTTTTTAAAGAATACATAAAGAGAAATGAAAATGAAACGAATTGAGGCAACAGTTCAAGCCACTAAGGTAGGAGCAGTTTCTGATGCAATTAATGACATAGTCGGAGGTTTTTCCATTTTAGAAGGAAATGGACGAGGATCTGGCGAAAGACAAACCATTAGAGCAGGAAGAGGAACTGGTACTTTTGTTGCAGAATATAACAAAGTAGCCCTAGTAACCACAATTGTGGAAGACTCAGATGTTGAAAAAGTAACTACAGCAATTGCAGATGCAGCTTTTACAGGCAAAGGTGGAGATGGAATTATTTCCGTATCTAGTGTTGAAAGTGTATTAAATATTGCATCAAAAAAGACGGGTTCAGAAGCCCTCTAATCATTTTCTTTTATCTAATCATTTTTTTATTTGAAATAATCTACTGAGAGGCTAACTACTTCCTCCCAGTGTGGTATCCTTTTGGGGGACATGTTTTTTGAAGGGATGATTAGTATTACAAACTAAGTATAAAAGCAAAAGATTTTGGGAATTTATTCTTGTCCTTCTATTCCCATCAAGGTTAAAGTTGAACGAATTTTTGGAATTTTTCTAATCTTCCAAGTGATAGTCTCACGTAGTGCTTCTACCAGCGAAGATTCAACTTTGGCCAAAATATCATAAGCACCAAATGTACCATGTACTTCAGCCACACCTTCAATTGATTTAAGTTCTGAAATTACTGCTTCCTCAGAACCCAGCTCACAGTTTATGAGAACATAAGCTGTTGCCATTATGATTCAATTCCTATCTTCATACAATTTATGCCGTTTGGAAATATATAAGAATGAAACAAAAAAACTAAAAATTTAGTTATATTTTTGATAAGATCATAAACAAATGTAAAGTTATTTACAATAATTCAACAAATTTTTAAGATTGTAAATAAGCATCTTTCATGATTTTTTCAAGTTCAATGATATCTTTTGAAATAGTAATTTTTGAACGCATTTTTGAACCACCATTCATACCTTTTGTGAAACGCATTGCTTGACTTTTGATATTTGCAAATTTGATTTTATATTTTGTTGAGAGATGAAGATAATCAAAAAAGGAATCTAATCTATCTGTAAAAGAATATTCTTTGTATGAGTTTGTTTTGAGATAGTCATTAATTTGTTCAAATAAAAAGGGATTTCCCATAGCCCCACGACCAACCATTACATAATCACAATCAGTTTCATCAATCATCATTTTTGCATCCTCAGGAGTTATAATATCTCCATTTCCAACTATAGGTATACTAGAAATTTCTTTTAGTTCTTTAATCATTGACCAATCTGAATGGCCAGAATAACCTTGACTAACAGTTCTTGGATGAAAGGTGATCATTTGAATTCCTTCATCTTCTGCAATTTGTGCAATCTCTCGAAATAGGAATTTACTTGAATCAGTTACTCCTGAACGAATTTTTAGGGTTACAGGTTTTTTTACTGCATTAACTAAAGTGTGAAAAATTTGTTGAGTTAGATTTACTTCTTGCAATAAAGCTCCTCCAGCCATTTGTTTTGTTACATGTGGTGCAGGACATCCCATGTTGTAATCAATAATATCAAAATAAGGTTCTACAATTTTTGCTGCTTTTTCTAATGCTGCTAAATCAGATCCAAATAATTGAACAGATAATGGACGTTCTTGTTCTGAAAATTCAATGAATTCTTGAATGGTTTGCATATTTTCTTTGAATTGTTTTTCTTTTGCTATAATACTATGAATATTTGTAAATTCAGTAACAACTAGACCTGCACCCATTTGTTTGCATTGTAAGCGTAATGCAGGATCACTTACTCCAGCCATTGGAGCTAAAAATGCTCTACTTGAAAACTTTGGAAGCATAAGGAAAATGAAATTAATTGGATATATTTACTATATCAAAAACTAGTTGTCAGGACAACCATCAAAGTCTTTGTCACCATCATAGTCCTCAGGATCAAGAGGACACAAGTCTTCATCATTGATAATACCATCTAGGTCATCATCATGGACAAATCTTTGTTGTTCTGGAGCAGTATCAGGGCAACCGTCATGATCATTGTATTTGTTCCATGTTTCAGGATTAGATGGACAAGAATCAATTGTGTCATAATATCCATCATTATCAGAATCAATTCTTGAAGAAGAAGAGGATGATGTTACCAAGAGATCAGGGCAACCGTCCCAATCCAAGTATTTGTTGAATGTTTCTGGCTCATCAATACATGAATCCCATCTATCCTCAATTCCATCACCGTCAGTGTCAGGGAAAGTGTATGTGGATGATGATGCATCTACTGAATCAGGGCAACCGTCAGTGTCTTGATAGAAATTATAAGTTTCAGGTTCTAGTGGACATGAATCAGAAATATTTCTAATTCCATCCATGTCAGAATCTGCTAGAGAATCAAAATCATCAGGGCAGCCATCTTCATCTTGGAATTGATTGTAAATTTCTGGTTGATTTGGACATGAATCTAGATAATCTACAATTCCATCACCGTCAGAGTCAGCAGTCAATTTATTGTCTGCAATTAAATCAGGGCAACCGTCAGTATCTAAGAAATTATTGTAAGTTTCAAGACTAAATGGACATTCATCAATATTATCAGGAATTCCATCAAAATCAGCATCTCCTGTAGAATCATAAACTAGAAAATCAGGACAGCCATCTTCATCTTGGAAATTATTGTATCTTTCACCAATTTTTGGACATGCATCATTTACATCGGGTATTCCATCATAATCAACATCAGATAATGCAGGTTTTGAGATTCCAGATACATCTGGACAACCGTCATCATCTAAATATCCATTATAATTTTCTGGTTCATCAAGGCATGCATCCCATCTATCATCGATTCCATCACCATCAACATCTGGAAATGCATAAGATGGAATAGAAGATTCAACTGAATCAGGGCAACCGTCAGTGTCTTGATAGAAATTATAAGTTTCAGGTTCTAGCGGACATGCATCAGAAATATTTCTAATTCCATCCATGTCAGAATCCATTATAGAATCAAAATCATCAGGGCAACCGTCAGTGTCAGAAAATCCATTAAATATTTCTGGTTGATTTGGACACCAATCTAAATTATCAACTATTCCATCTCCATCAGAATCTACTGTGTATTTATTATCAGTAATTGAATCAGGGCAACCGTCAGTGTCTTGAAACTGATTGTAAGTTTCTTTAGCATTTGGACACATATCAAATTGGTTTAAAATTTTGTCACCATCAGAATCTCCGGTAATTGTTAATTGTAATACATCAGGGCAGCCATCTTCATCTTGGAATTTATTATAATTTTCACGTTCTAATGGACAATTATCAACTGAATCAGGAATACTATCATAATCAGAATCAATCAAACCGTCAGATGTAATACCAAGAATGTCAGGGCAACCATCTGTGTCTAAGAAATCATTATAATTTTCTGGCTCATCAATACATGAATCCCATCTATCCTCAATTCCATCACCGTCAGTGTCAGGGAAAGTGTATGTGGATGATGATGCATCTACTGAATCAGGGCAACCGTCTGTGTCTTGGAATTTATTGTAACTTTCTGGTTCTAGTGGACATGAATCATTATCATCAGAAATTCCATCTTGATCAGTATCCCTTAAAGTTGTAGAATCATCAGGGCAACCGTCGAGATCATCAATACCATTGAATATTTCTGGTTGATTTGGACATGAATCTAAATAATCAGGAAAACCATCACCATCAGAGTCAGCAATTCCTGCTCCACTATAAGGAGAATTATCAGGACAACCGTCAGTATCTTGGAATTTATTGTAAGTCTCTTTTACAGTAGGACAATCATCTACATGATCTTGAATACCATCATAATCAGCATCATACCATGGAACAAAGTCTGCAGGGCAACCGTCAATATTATTACCATATTGAGGATCATAGTCTTCTAAAAGATTAGGACATAAATCTACATTATTTGGTACACCATCACCATCAGAGTCAATTGTATCATTAGCATAGACACTACCTGGCAACATGCCAATAGTTGATGTAAGTAAAAGTAAAAATCCCAAAAGATATTGTTTTTTCATGATTCCTTGACTCCGCTACTATCGAGTATTTATTAAGTTACACGATAAAGAGGTTCTTAACAAAATTAGAAATTAAGAATAATTTGATTATGGATCAGGACAGCCATCAAAGTCTTTGTCACCATCATAATCCTCAGGATCAAGAGGACACAAGTCTTCATCATTGATAATACCATCTAGGTCATCATCATGGACAAATCTTTGTTGTTCTGGAGCAGTATCAGGGCAACCGTCATGATCATCGTATTTGTTCCATGTTTCAGGATTAGATGGACAAGAATCAACAACATCAGGATATCCATCAGCATCAGAGTCAGCATAAACTGGAGTAGTAGTCTCTGCACCTGGTACATCAGGGCAACCATCTGTGTCTAAGAAATCATTATAATTTTCTGGCTCATCAATACATGAATCCCATCTATCCTCAATTCCATCACCGTCAGTGTCAGGGAAAGTGTATGTGG
>Ga0209667_1001881_pt1 | contig 14524 bp, 8 predicted proteins | sample SaaInlV_165m_DNA_2_FD_184682 | JGI IMG/M metagenome (GOLD analysis project Ga0209667, IMG submission 184682) | Marine microbial communities from expanding oxygen minimum zones in the Saanich Inlet - Saanich Inlet SI037_S3LV_125m_DNA (SPAdes)... | ecosystem: Environmental > Aquatic > Marine >... | reverse complement strand
GGTGCACTATCGCGGAGCCGGTACCGTCGAGTTCCTGTTCGATGGAGAGCAGTTTTATTTCCTCGAGATGAATACCCGACTCCAGGTCGAGCATCCGGTAACCGAGCAGGTGCACGGTGTCGATATCGTGGAACTGCAGTGGCAAGTCGCCACGGGCCAGGCACGACTGGCCGAACTCGAGCTGAACTCGACCGGCGGACATGCCATCGAGGTGCGCATCAACGCCGAGGACCCGGCGGCGGATTTCCTGCCATCGGTAGGCACATTGACTCGGTGTCTGTGGCCTCAGATGGACGGGGTTCGCATCGATAGTGGCGTCCGTCAGGGAGACCGAATTTCCGCTCATTACGATCCGATGCTGGCCAAGATCATCGCCCATGGAGCAACTCGAGAGGACGCCACCCGGCGGTTGGTGGCGGCCATCGAATCGACCCTCATCGCCGGGGTCGAGACCACCCTTCCCTTCTGTCGAGATCTGCTCTGTTCGTCCGATTTTGATGCGGGAACGGCTCACACCACCTTGGTGGAAGAGAAGTGGGGAGATTGGCAGGCGCCACAACTGGAACCGATCTGGCTCCAGGCGATCGGACGGGCGGCGCGCCAACTGTTAGGAAGCACCGCCGGTGATGGCGCTCAAGTATCTGGCTGCTGGCAACGGCTTCCTGGAAGGGTGTGGCCATGATTCGGTCGCAACTCGATGGTCTCGGCCCCTCTCAGCCTCCCCTTCAGTGGAAGGTGATCGAATGGAATCCACCACTGTTGACCCTCGAAGTGGAGGGTGAAGTGCGCAGCCTGGTGCTATCGGGGTCGACCCACAAGGCACAGGTGGGCTGGCTGGGACGCTCCTTCGCCATCGGAATCCGCCGCACCGAATCAAACCAAACCGAATCGAACCGAACCGATCTCGCCGCAGACGGAGATCTTTCCGCTCCGATGCCAGGGACCGTGATCGAGGTGAAGGTCTCCGTCGGCGAACAGGTCAGTGCCGGACAGGTGCTGGTGGTGCTGGAAGCGATGAAGATGGAGATGTCGATCCGATCGCCAAGAGCTGGAAGCATCCGTAACATCTCCGTGAACCGCGGGGATCCGGTGGTGGCGGGTTCGATGCTGGTCGAACTGGATCCACAACAGGAGCCTGAATGAGCCAGTTGACACCAAAGAAAGACACCGTCCGTGTGGTCGAGGTCGGTCCCAGAGATGGCCTGCAAAGCCGAGGGATCCAGCTCTCCATCGAACAGCGGCGCGAGTGGATCGAGAAACTGATCGCCTCTGGAGTTCGCGAGATCGAAGCGGGTGCCTTTGTTCGGCCCGATCGAGTTCCGGCGATGGCCGACAGCGATGCACTCTTTCTTCTGCTGGGAGATGTCACTCCGGTCCACTTGTGGGCACTGGTCCCGAATCGGATCGGCGGACAACGAGCCGTGGCAGCAGGGGCCAAACACCTCGCCTTCTTCACCGCCGCCAGCGAGACCTTTTCACAACAGAATAGCGGCTGTTCCATCGATCAATCGCTGCAACACCTCCAGCAATTGAGGTTGCCCCCCCTCGATCTCCCCTTGCGTGGCTATCTCAGTTGCTGCTTCGGTTGCCCCTACGAGGGCGCGATCGATGCCGAGCAGGTGCTGCAGAGATCGATCGCCCTGATCAGTGGCGGAGCCGAGGAGATCGTCATCTCCGACACCACCGGGATCGCCACTGCGCAGGCGGTCACGACCCTGATCGATCGGCTGACCAGCGAGATCCCCATCGAGAAGATCTCACTACACCTCCACGACACTCATGGATCGGCACTGGAGTGTGTACGGGCAGGTCTCGACGCAGGGGTTCGTTCTTTTGATGGATCCGCGGGAGGATTGGGCGGCTGCCCCTTCGCACCCGGCGCTCGCGGCAATGTGGCCACCGAAGATCTGCTCGAAGTGCTGCAACAGCAAGGCTTCGACAGTGGTATCGATCGTGAAGCCTTGATCGAGTCGAGCCTGTGGCTGGAGCGTTGTCTCGGTGAGGAATTACCGGCTCAATCGCTGGTAAATCGGCGTTAGATCATCGGCGTTAGATCATCGGCGTTAGATCATCGGCGTTAGATCATCGGCGTTAGATCATCGGCGTTAGATCATCGGCCCATAAAAAAGAAGCGCCTCACACTCTCGTCGAGAGTGTGAGGCGCAGATCAATCTCGCTGGGAAGCCGTGGATCAACAGCCGTTGAAACTCACGCAACTCACGCTATCGGAGGTCGGATCGGGGCCACAGGCTCCGTTGGGAGAGGGTACCACTGGAACGGTTCCTCCCACCGGGATGCCAAAGATGGCATTGAGACTGTAGACGACGTCGGAGAGGTCGACCGCACCATCGTCATTGACATCTGCGGCATCCAGACAATCCATCGTACCACCGCCGAACAGGTAGTTGAGCCCCCCTACCGCGTCACCGATGTTCTCGGAGCCATCCTGGTTCATGTCGTTTCGAATGAAGAAGTTGTCACGCACTGCGGTGCAGCAGCCATCGGCACTGAAATCGCCACAGGCATTCGATCCGCGGACACAGATATTGTAGCTACCGGGTCCTCCGATGGTCACCGTGGTGGAGGTCGCACCCGCTCCGAGGGTTCCCACCACCACTCCATCCAGTATCACCTCGACGGAGGAGACCGGATCAGGATTGGTCCAGGTGACGGAAGTGTTGCCGGTCACCTGGTCGACCACACAAGTTACTCCTGATGGAGCCGCTGGTGGCGGAGTGACCTGATAGGTCAAGTTGCAGTTATTGCTCTCTCCACTGGTGCTGAGGTTGGCAACTCCTCGCACCGAATATCCAACAGTTCCAGCACTCCCCGAGGTGGTAGTGGTGGAGGTGGCTGTTCCCGCCAGTGTCTGGATCACGACTCCTCCGGTGAGGACCTCGACGCTGTCGTAGATTCCTCCGTTGTTCCAGTTGAGGGTTCCGACGCCCAATCCGCCCCCTCCACAGGGGTCGGTGATGGAACAGGAGAGGTTACTCGGGGCAGGTGTGCCGATGCTGACCGATCCCGAGACCTTGGTCGGAGTGCGACTGATCGAGGTGGTTCCTGAAACGACACTGATCACGGTGATCACCGCGGGTGCGCCCAAGCCATCGGAGAAATCGAGTACCTCACTGCTGCCAGGTGTTGCCGCTGCGGAACAGGTGTAACTGTAGAGAGCGATCTCATTGCCACTGCCGATGGCGATCTCATCGAGGGGAGAGGCGAAACTGAGGATCACCGCATAGGTGCCGCCAGGTCCTCCGGCTGCTGTCAGATCGATGAACTCGAAGTCCGGGCCCGCTCCACCGTTGGAGTCTGCGACCTCGGCGCCACTACTGATCGCAGTGAGGGTCAAGATCGTTCCCGTGTGGGCCAATCCGATACTGAATCCTCGTGCGGCTTCCTCATTATCGAGGGTGACCTTGACGGTAGCGCTGGCCCCCGGCAGTGCCACTTCATTGGAAGCGGTGACTGTATGGACCTGGGCAATCGACATGGATGTAAATAACAAAATCATCGCAGAAACGACGAACAGATTACACTTTGGCATCTTGGTACCTCTCCCGGGGTCTCCCGGATATTTTCGGTCGACTCCAAGCCCCTTAGAATCGGGGAATTGAATATGAACCAGACTGCATAGTTTACAAATCTCATACCTTGAATACTAGTATCCCAATCGTACTGAATAGAAAAGCGAGATGCTAGTGGTCGAATTGGACAATCAGGACTCTTTGGAATCACCCCAGGTCGTTCCCGTGGGATCTCACCGACCAACTTATTGGGGGAATAGCAGGAATTCGACCGGTTTGAACACCGGATCAACGCTGACGGTACCGTCGACCACCACCAGATTATCGAGCGGTGGAGAGGTCCCTGGATTGCCCCAGGGAAGCACTCCTGAGGTTCCGGTTGGATTTCCCTGCAAGGTCTGAGGATTGGTGGCGAACTCGATCACGGCGATTTCACGATCGACATCGCAAACCAGCACGTCTCCGAAAGTAAACGAGATCAAGGCGCCGACCAGGACCGCTCCATCGACGGTGTTCACTCCCCAGAAATCGGGGCCTCCACCATTGTTCAAGTTCGCCATCGCCAACCCCTGCTCGACCGCAACATAGTTCAGTAGGGACGGGTCGTGCTGGATCGCCATCGAGATCCCTGCCAGTGGCATCGGGTAGCCCGGATTGGAACTCCCCTCCTCACACATCAAGGCCACCTGGCCGCTTCCGACTCCGGTCACCGGCGAATAGCCGATCTGGAACGGCTCGGCATGGAACAAGAAAACATCACGGATGATGACATCGAGAGTCGTCTCGACGCTGCCGAAGCCATTCTCGCCACGAATCAAATGGGTGCTTTCCCCCTCCGCCAGAGCCTGACCGGCAATCGCACCGGTCGCTTCATCAAAGGTCAGGCCACTCGGTAGAGCCGGAGTCACACTCCAGATTTCGACATTTCCGCAGCCCACCTGAGGAATCTGTGGAGCCATCGTGACGGCTACAGGATGCGCGAGCGGAGTCTGGGGATACTGGAGATCACAGGGCGCCATTCCGATCACCTCGGTGGTCAGAAACACGCTGGTAGATCCGATTCCATTCGATGCGGTGACCAGGTGCTGGGTCGTCGCCGTCAGTTGCGACGCGGTCCCCCCGATGGATCCGGTCAGGGCATCGAAGGTGAGTCCCGCCGGTAGCGCCGGGTCGATGGAGAAGAGATCGGGAGTTCCACAGCCCACCGTTGGATGCTGGAGATCGAGCGCCACACCGAGTAATAGCACCAGGGTCGAATCGGGATACAGCAGCTGGCAGGGCGCCATCTCCACCACCTCGATGGTGAGCATGAAGGTGGACGAACCACTGCTATTGGCCGCTTCGATCCAGTAATCGATCGGGCTCTGGAGAGTCGTCGCCACCCCTGAGATCACACCATTGGTGCCATCGAGAAGGAGTCCGTTCGGCAACGCCGGGTCGATGCTCCACTGGCTGACCGATCCACAACCGACTGTTGGGACCAGGAACACGACGTCTTCTGCCGCGACCACCGTCAACGATGGGACCGGGTAAATCAGGTTGCAGGGAGCATCAGGTGCGATGGTGATCGTCACCAGGGTCGAGGTGGATCCACTGACATTATTGCCGAGGACCACATGAGCGGTGAGCCCACCTTGCAGTTGTGGAGTCCCACTGATCTCTCCGGTGGTGCCATCCAGTTGCAATCCCAACGGCAAGTCAGGAACCACCGAGTACTGATCGATGGCGCCGCACTCCGAGGTTGGGATCTCCGACAAGAAAGGTTGCCCGACCAGCAGCAACCAGTTGGAGGTGGAGTACTGCAGTCCACAAGGAACCTGCGGCAACACCTCGATGAGTAAATCAAAGGTGGACTGACCGATGGCATTCTCGGCACTGATCTGATGGGTGGTGAGAGCCGAACTGATCGCGGGGGTTCCCTCGATCACTCCAGACAACGGGTCGATGGTCAGCCCCTCCGGCAACGTTGGTGAGACGGTGAAGGATGACACCACTCCACAACCGACCAGCGGAAGCAGGATCGGCATCGCCTCACCCTCCACCAGCGAAAGCTGGGCGGGAGAGTATGTGAGATCACAGGGAGCCACAGCCAGCACCTCGATCAACAGATCGAAACCAGTCTGCCCCGAGATGTTGCTGGCGATGATCTGATAACTGGTCGCCGTCGAACTGGTCAACGGCGTTCCACTGATCTCGCCGGTCGAGCCATCGAGGACCAGACCCTGAGGAAGTGGCGGAAGTACCGAGTAACTGTCGACCGCTCCGCAATCCGAGGTCGGCGTGATGGCCGTCAGCGCGGTGGCCACCGGCACCGACAGCAGCGCCGTAGGGTATTGGAGATCGCAAGGCGCCAGTGGAAGAACTTCGATCACTACCTCGACGGTAGCCAGACCTGTGACATTGATGGCACTGATCTGGTAACTGGTCGATTCTAGCGCGATCAGCGGTGTCCCCTCGATCACTCCCGTCACTCCATCCAGCACCAGGCCGGAGGGTAGGGTCGGCGTTACGGTGAAGGAAGAAGGCTCTCCACAACTGACGGTCGGAGACTGGGGCAGCAGTGCGGATGCGACCTGCAAGGAGAGCATTGGGAGCGGATAACCGAGATCGCAGGGTGCCTGCGGGAGCACCTCGATGGTCAAATCAAAGGTTGTCTGCCCGCTGCTGTTGTTGGCACTGATCTGGTATCCGCTGGCATCGGAAAGAGCGGCTGCAGTTCCTGACAACATTCCGGTCAGTGGATCGAGCAGCAATCCGGTCGGTAATGCCGGCACCACGCTGTAACTTTCGACACTCCCGCAGGAGACTGCAGGTGTCAATACCGGTTGAACCTCCCCCACCTCCAGTGAGATGAGAGCGACCGGATACTGGAGATCACAGGGAGCCGGCTCCACCACCTCGATGCCGATCGAGAAGGTCGAGGAGCCACTGACATTCGACGCTTCGATGACATGCTGGAGTGAACCTTGCAGTTCAGTGGCGATGCCAGAGATGGCTCCGGTGGCCCCATCAAGGGTCAATCCTCCGGGCAGAGCCGGATTGACGCTCCAACTGGTGACCGATCCACAGCCGACCGTCGCTTCGAGGGAAATCGTGTCCTCGTTGACGATCAAGGAGATCGAGCTGGTCAGATACTGTAGCGAACAGGGAGGCGTTGGAAGGACCGTGATACTGATCTGGGTTGCGGTTGAACCACTACCATTCTCTCCCACGATCGAATGGAGGGTGGGTCCACCTTGCAGTTGAGGAGTCCCCGAAATCAAACCGCTGATCAGGTCGAGAGTGAGTCCCTGCGGAAGCGGTGGACTCACCGAGTAGAACTGGATGGGACCACAGGAAGATGTGGGCCCGGCGGCGGCGATCGGCTCTCCGACCATTGCTTCGATGGGTGGGTACTGGAGATTGCACGGCACTTGCGGCATCACCACGATGACCAGATCGAAACTGGTCTGCCCCACCGAATTACTGGCGGTGATCTGGTAACTCACGGCAACTGAAATCGCCAGCGGAGTTCCCTGGATCACGCCGGTCGAGGCATCGAGACCGAGCCCGACGGGGAGCGAGGGTGACACGCTGAAGACGCTAGCGGGTCCACATCCAACCGTCGGCACGAGCGGGCCTACCCCATCTCCCACCTCGATCGACAGCAGCGAGATCGGATACTGAAGATCACAAGGAGGCTGGGACAGCACCTCGATGACGATGTTGAAACTACTCTGGCCACTGGCATTGCTGGCGCTGACCTGATGAGAAGTGGCGTCAGAAGTGGTCGTAGCCACTCCCTCGATCACCCCGGTCAACGAGTCGATGGTCAGACCCTGAGGCAGGGTTGGTGTCACTGTAAACGCTGTCACCGATCCACATTCAACCGTCGGAACCAGTGGTGCCACGGCCTCTCCCACCTGCAATGAAAGCAGAGCCACGGGATAGGTCAGAAGACAAGGGGGTTGGATCTCCACCTCGAGGGTCAGTGAAAAGGTCGACTCCCCACTGCCATTGGCAGCACGGATCAGATGCGTCGTCTGTCCACTGAGCTCCAGTGCGGTGCCGGAGATGATCCCTGAAATCGAATCGAGTTCGAGCCCCACAGGGAACGCAGGCTGCACCGAATAGTTCTCCACCACTCCACAGGAAACCTGGGGAAGTTGCGGGGGCAACACTTCACCCTGTAGCAGTGACAGTGAAGATTGCGGGTAAGTCAGGTCGCACGGTGGCACCGCCATCACCTCGATGGCGAGAGTGATCGCTCCTTGACCGGCGGAGTTTTGAGCGACGATCAGGTAGATCGCCAGCGCACTCGATTCGTTCGCAATACCGCTGATGGCACCGGTCATGGGGTCGAGGAACAGACCCTGTGGCAAGGCAGGAGCGATGCTCCAGCTGCTGGCCACTCCACATGAGGAAACGGGAACGATCGGCGAGAGTGGCTGATTCTCGATCCACTGGAAACTGAAGGCTCCGTAATCGAGATCACATGGCGCTTCTTGCGACACCTCGATGGAGATGACGAACGTCACCTGTCCACCCTCGTTCTGAGCGACCACGATATGGTGAGTCAGCGGATGAAGTTCCAACGGGGCACCGGTGATGACACCGTTATTCGGGTCGATGGATATCCCCAGCGGTAGATCGGGTTCGACCGTCCAGAAATCGGGAAGGCCCCCGTTCACTTCCGGCGCGACGGGTTCGATGGTCGATCCGACCATCCAACCATCGATGTCGGGATAGGAGATCGACTGGGGAGGGAAAGTCTCTACTGCGGGTGAATTTCCCACTCCTCCACCACATCCTGCAAGCCAGCAGGCCGTCATCCACAGGAGCAACATCTTCAGGCGTGACATCGGGGGGGCCCTCACTTCTGATCCACTGCAACGACCGATGCGATTACTCGCTCGGTACGAGATCCAATCTGGCACCAGCAGTGATCGGTAAGATTCCCGTCACTCCATCCAGTACCACGGTGTTTCCAACAGAAGGTATGCCCGGAGCACCAGCAGAAGGATTCCCCCAGTCCAGATCGGACTGATCCCCGGCGCTGTTGCCGGAGAAAGCATCTGGAATCGTACTGTAGGTGACCACTGCCACTTCTCGTGGAAGATCCGCCGTCAGCCCACCTGCGTCGGCAGAGAAGGAGAAAACGATTCCGAGGGTGAATCCATCCGGGGTCTCGAAGGGAGCGAAGAACTCGGGACCATTACCGTCGTTGAATCCGGTCAGATCCTGTCCCGGGACCACCGAGGTCAGATCGAGACGCTCGACATCATGAGCCAGAGCCAGCGAGAGCATCAGGATCTGGGTCGGGAAGGTCACGTTGTCCCCTCCTTCGGTCAAGATGATGCGAACCTCGGCTCCACCCTCTCCGGTGGTCTGGTCGTACTCACCGCTGATCTGTTCCAGCTGGTAGGTGAAGACTGGCGAGATGCGCAGGGCAATCTCTGTCTCGTCACTGCCATGCTCATTGGAGGCGATGACGGTGTAGACGATCCTGGAAGTTTCCAGGGCGGGAGTTCCGGAGATGATCCCGGTCGTCGGATCGATGGAGACCCCCTCCGGCAAGGCCGGATCGATCAGCCACAGATCCGCCTCGCCACAGCCGGTGGTGGGTGAGATCGGGTCCATCGGTGCAAACGGTGCGACCACCTTGTCGTCTTCGAGGTAGGCGAGATCACATGGCCCCGCAGGAATGATTTCGATGAGGATCGAGAAACTGGCCGATCCACTCTCATTGGCCGCGGTCAGTTGGTGCAAGGTCGCATCCTGGCTGACGATCGGAGTCCCACTGAGGATTCCACTGTAGGGATCGAGCACAACCCCCTCGGGCAGTGCAGGATCCACCGAGTAGTCACTCGATGGTCCACATCCGAGAGTGGGAGTCAGGGTCGGAAACGAGGTAAAGGCGAGGATCTGTACCGAGTCGAGTGAATACACCAGGTCGCACGGCGACTCGGGAAGCACGCGGATCTCCAGACCCACCGAAACCTCGCCACCGTAGTTAGATGCCGTGATGGTAAAGAATGCCGAAGGACAGCTCTCTCCGGGGGTTCCGGTAATGATTCCACTCTTCGAATCGAGAGTCAGTCCGAGCGGCAACTCGGGAGTCACTACCCAAAGATCGGGTGCATCGCCCTCGACCAGAGGGGCGGGAATATTTACCGGTTCACCGACCGTCACGACCCATTCCGCAGTCGGATAACTGAGAGCCGTGGGGGCCATGATCTTCGTGCTTCGGCCAAAACAACCGCCGACGAGTGCGGTGAATACGGCCATCAGCAGGAATTTACTGATGAAGCTTGTAGAACTCGGCATCGGGTCCTCCTCAGGGCTATTGCCCATGATTTCATTGCGTACTGCGAGCCGTAGCCCGAGGTACTGATCAAGTCGATTCAAATGTAAGGCCTGAGATGGTGCTCAAATGGCAAAGGAAAGGTAACGCTGATTGTAGCCATGTTAGGCATTTTGTCTATATTGACATTCTTGGTGCCTGCCTTGTCAAAGGGGTATATCTGCAATTGAGCGGCGATTAGTCAGGATATACAAAAAATACTGTAATTGTCATCCCCAATGATTCAAACACTATTGTTAGCAGTACAATACGACAGTAAAGTAAATGACATAAGGGGTTCCAAAAGCGACACCCAGTGTTCCAACTTGACTCTCGCTCAGCCATCTTCAGAGGAGGAGATCCGTGTTCCACTCTCGATTCGTACTCATCATGGCCCTGATAGCCAGTCTCAGTGCACTCCATTCCAACAGTCTCATCGCTGCAGACCTTCATGTTCCTGACCAGTTCAGTACCATCCAGGGTGCGATCGACTCATCCAACCTGCTCGATACGGTACTCGTGGCTCCTGGGACCTACTTCGAGAACCTGACCTTTGCGGGCAAGAGCATCACTCTTCGCTCCACAGGAGGTGCTGCCCAGACGATCATCAATGGCAGTAGCCTGACTCGCGGCCCCAGTGATGGCTCGGTGCTCGCCTTTGAACAGGGGGAGTCTCCACTGGCAGTGATCGATGGATTCACCCTGACCGCTGGAATCGGCAAGGTCATCACCGACGTAACAGGTACTTTTTCCAGAGGCGGCGGAATCCTGATCAGCGGATCATCCCCTACCCTGGTCAACTGCACCTTCGACTCCAACACCGCACAACTCGGTGCTGGCATCCATGCTTCGGGAAGTGTCGCCCTGAACCTCTTCGGGCTCACTTTTAGCGGCAATAACGGCCTCGAAGGAGCGGGAGCTTACCTCCTCGATGTCGGTGCCGTCATCGTCAATGGCTGCTCCTTCGCTGGTAACAACGCACAAACTGCCGGAGGCGGTTTGACTCTGGACGGTTGCAACGGTGCAGACGTCCTCAACAGCACCTTTGATAACAACAATTCTCTGATCGGAGGTGGCATCGATGCCAAGACCACCTCGATTCAGATCTTTGATTGCAGTTTCACCAACAACGAGGCGACCCTCATCGGTGGTGCAATAACTCTTTTCCAGAGCCCGTCCAATATCGTCTCTTGTGAACTGTTCGATAATGTGGCGGGACATGGTGCCGCCATCGGTATCGATGGAAGTTCGGTGATCCTCCAGAGAAGTGTCATTGCCAACAACTTCGCCACTTCTCAGGGAGGGGCCATCGCCTCGACCCTCAACTCGAGCAGCATCAACCTCAATCACATGACACTCGCCAATAACAGTGCGTTGCAAGGCTCCGCCGGGATCTACCTACCGACCGATCCTACCGGAACCTCCATCTCGACCGTCATCGCCAGCCATTCCATCTTCTGGAATCCTGCCGGCTCCGCCGAGATCAGCATCCCGACCCCTGCCACCATCGACTACTGCAACGTGCGGGGGGGATACCCCGGAACAGTGGTCCTCAATGGTGATCCTGGATTCACCGACCCAGCGCTGCGCGATTACTCGTTGCTGCCGAATTCGCTCTGCATCGATGCCGGATCCGCACTCTCTTCCCCCGACGCCGATGGCACATTGCCAGACCTGGGTGCCATCTGGCACGATCAGCGTCCTGCGGCGGCGGCCGAACTGGTGTGCAGCCTGATCGATCCTTGCACCAACACTTACGGTGTGACCTGGACCCTCTCTGGCGCTGTCGATGCCGTGTTGATCTCGTTAGGATCGGATCCCAACAACATGACACCGATGGCATCCCTTCCGGGAAGCTCGACCAGTTGGACCACCATCATCAATCTTCCAGGGACACCCACCATCTGTGTGGAGCCACTCAACAATGGCATGTCCCCCGCCAACGGACCGACCTGCTGCCAGGTGGTCGTGGATCCGATTCCCGATCCTGTCCCCACCACCTTTTTCACCTGCACCCTCGACCATGAAACCTGCACCGCTTCGGTGAACTGGATCAATGGAGAAAGTTACACTTCGCTTCAATTGACCTCGAATGGAGTCGACCAGGGGATCTCGGCCAATGCGACCTCAGCGCTGCTGGCGCTGGACCAAGATGTTGCGACCACTGTTGCACTGGTGGCCACCACCAATTGTGGAATCGTACTGCCTCCAGTCAGTTGTGAACTGACCTGTATCGCTCCACCTCCAGCCCCTGCCACCGATTTGCTCTGCAGCCTGACTGACTTCTGCACCAACAGTTACCAGTTGAGTTGGGCCCTCAGTGGCAATGTCGATGAGGTTCAGATCTCGGTCGGACCCGATGCGGCCAACATGACTCTGGCTGCCGTTCTGCCGGGAGATGCGACCAACTGGCCCACCACCCTGAGTGAAGGCACCCAGGTCATCTGCGTCGAGCCCATCAATAACGGTGCGCCGCCGACCACCGGACCGACCTGTTGTGAGATTCTGGTCGATCCACTGCCGGTCCCCGTGCCGACCGCCGACCTGATCTGTTCGGTCGACCATTACACCTGCCAGGCGAGCCTGAGCTGGTTGAATGGAGAGGCCTACAGTTCGCTCCAGTTGACGGTCAATGGGGTCGATCACCCGATCACAGCGGATGCCACCTCAGCGACCGTGACCCTGGCCGCAAATGTCCCCAGCCTGATTCTCCTCGGTGGAACCACCGTCTGCGGTGAAGCTCTGCCAGAACTGAGTTGCGAACTGACCTGCATTCCTCCCGACCGATTCATTCGTGGAGATTCCAACGCCGATTCAAACCTCGATGTCTCCGATGTCATGTTCAGTCTCGGTGCAGTGTTCGGGCAGGTCGTCTCTTCGTGCCAGGATGCTCAGGACACCAATGACGACGGTGCTCTCGACATCAGCGACCCGTTGTTACTGCTGCTCTACCTGTACAGCGGTGGATCACAGCCTCCTGCGCCCGGACTGACCTGTGGCGACGATCCCACAGCGGACTCCCTGGAGTGCCCAGGATCGCCTGGCTGCCCCTGATCCTGACACCTTTGGACATTACAAACGACTCCCTTACCCTCGCTCCCGAGCCCGTCTGGACTCGAGAGCGAGGGCTTACAATTTAGTAACAATCATCCAGATCGGAATCCGCAGCACGCCGTCAACGACTCCTGAAGCACAACGAATAGCCGTTATTCGTCGTTATAGGGGGGATCACGGCGAGAACCCTTTGTCAGTCCAGACAGTTGACAAAAAAATGCACGGCATTACAATAGACAAAAGAAGGAAGTACGAAGTAGTAACAAAAGGTCAGTAGGTCCGCCTTCTCTCCCTTTTCAGACCACTTCGCCAACAGCGCACAAAATCACAGCGAGAAGAGTTTCGATCCTGTAACCAATGCATCCTGTTGCGGTTCAGGTGAGAGTAGCGAGGAGTGTGGGATGAATGACAAGAGGACGCTCACTACCGGTGAGATCGCCAACTACTGCGGGGTCAACTTCCGCACAGTAATTCGCTGGATCCAGCGGGGACAGCTGAGGGCGTATCAACTCCCCGGACGTGGAGACAATCGCGTAGAGGTCAATAATTTCGTGACCTTTCTCAGAGAAAATAACATCCCGATTCCACGAGAGTTCCTGCACCTGGCTCGCAGAGTACTCGTGGTCGAGGATGATGTGCTGGTGGCGCAAGCCATCGAGCGCGTACTGCGGAAGCACAACTTCGATGTGTACGTTGCCCAGGACGGATTCTCCGCCGGATCGCTGCTTCGTGAGCACCTGCCGTGCGTCATGACCCTCGATCTCCGGATGCCCGGCCTCGGTGGATTCGACGTCATCGAATACGTTCGTCTCGCTCCCGATCTGAACCTGACCAAGATTCTGGTGGTCTCTGCAATGGAGGACATCGAACTCGATCGGGCTCGCCTGCTGGGTGCCGATGACATCCTTCCGAAGCCCTTTGAACCAGAAGAGCTGGCCGCTCGCGTCGTCCGCATGGCAGGAGTCGCCCTCCGAGGCTAGGCCCATCCCTGACGACGTCAGTACTTACCAGACGATAACCTCTGTTTGATCGCTCACGATCGAACAGGGGTTACCTTAATTCTGGCGGCTCAGTTTCTTCTTTCAAACCAGCTGGAGTAAACGGAGATCGAAGTAAACGGAGATCGGATCGATCCTCCAGCGATCTCTCCTCCAACTGAATCTGCAGGGAGCCGATCAGGACCATCCAGCAGAAGCACCGCGCTGAGACTCCCCCTGTATCCAACCCACCCCGCAGCAGCCTCACGCAGCAGCAGGGGCCCCTCAGCAAGCTCACACAGCAGCGGCACAGCCACTCATGAACGAGATGGAAGGAGCCTACGGCAATGGTTCCGTTGGTAAGAGAAGCACCGAAGAGGTGGGACGTATGTCGATCTATCGGATGCTGGTGGATCGACAGCCAGAGCCGACATCCTGCGCCGACATCCCGCGCCTCTGTACGACGCGTTGATCCTGCTTTCCCCGACTCCAGACGATGAGTCGGAACGACCCTGATCGACAATTCAAGAATTGCTGAAGGCTATCTATTGGAATCGTCGGATCCACCGTGCAAGTGGCAGAAGAAGTGGCAGAAGAAGTGGCAGAAGAAGTGGCAGAAGAAGTGGCAGAAGAAGTGGATC
>Ga0209667_1001860_pt1 | contig 14633 bp, 10 predicted proteins | sample SaaInlV_165m_DNA_2_FD_184682 | JGI IMG/M metagenome (GOLD analysis project Ga0209667, IMG submission 184682) | Marine microbial communities from expanding oxygen minimum zones in the Saanich Inlet - Saanich Inlet SI037_S3LV_125m_DNA (SPAdes)... | ecosystem: Environmental > Aquatic > Marine >... | reverse complement strand
CAGGTCGCCATTGCGCCACAAGTTCCAGGATCGTTGTCGATGATCAGATCCCCGGAAAGCCCAGTGATGGTCGGGCTCTCGCTGTCGAGAACGGTAATCGTGAAGGAACTACTCGTGGTGTTTCCGCTCTCATCGGTGGCGAGGTAACTGACGACTGTATCCCCCTCTGGAAATACGGAGCCGCTGGCATGGTCACTCGTCATACTCAGTACAGAACAATTGTCGCTGGCTGTCGGCTCGGCCCATGTCGCCACTGCATCACAAGATCCCGGAGAATTTTCAAGAACCAGGTCAGCGGACAGTCCAGAAATCATCGGGCTCTCGGTATCGAGAACCGTCACTGTGAAGAAACTGGTCGACGAATTCCCGGAACTATCAGTGGCCGTATAGTTCACATTTGTCGATCCAATCGGGAAACGAGACCCGGGGCGTTGATCGGCTTCCAGTGTGGCAGAACCACAGTTTTCAGAGATCAGGGGGGCGACCCAACTGACCATTGCACTACAGGTTCCTTTAGAATTCTCAACCGTCATATCCGTCGGCATTCCCGAGATGATCGGTGCCTCATCATCGGTCACTCTGATCGTGAATGAGACGATCGTCGTGTTCCCATTGTCATCGATGACGGTGTATGTAACGGATGTCATTCCCCGGGGAAAACTCTCTCCCGACGAATGGTCCCCAACCAGACTCGCAATACCACAGTTGTCGACAGCGATGGGTTCACTCCAGGTGGCGATTCCACTGCAAAGACCAGGATCGGTGGAGATCTCGATGGCCGTTGGGATGGCGATCACCGTCGGGTTCTCGGTATCCATTACAGTGATCGTGAAGGAAGCAGAGCTAGTATTTCCGCTGTCATCCGTGGCGAGATAGCTCACCACCGTGTCACCATTGGGGAACGACATTCCACTAGTGAAGTCGCTCGTGAGGCCCGGTACTCCGCAGTTATCACTGGCAGACGGTTCCGTCCAGTTCACCACAGCACCGCAAGATCCGGGATCATTATCCACATCCATATCGGTGGGCATTCCCGAGACCATCGGACTCTCGCTATCAAGCACAGACACAGTGAATGAACTGGTCGAGGTATTTCCAGCCTGATCGATGGCGGTATAGGTCACGGTGTTGGCGCCCTGAGCAAAGATCGACCCAGACATCTGATCACTACTGATCTCAGAACCAGGGCAATTGTCCGCCACCAGTGGCTCACTCCAGGTCACCATCGCTCCGCACGATCCGGGGTCGTTCTCGACGGTCAAATCGACCGGCATTCCAGAAATCGTCGGATCTTCTACATCCTCGACCGTGATCATGATTGCAGAGGTGCTGCTGTTTCCGCTGTTGTCGGTCGCCGTGTACGTAACGGTTGTAGTACCGATTGGAAAGGTATCCCCGGATGAATAATCAGATCCGCTGCTGGCTACTCCACAATTGTCGGAGATCAGGGGCGAGGCCCAACTGGCCATCGCGCTACAGGATCCGGGTTCATTCTGAAGGGACAACTCTGCCGGCAATCCACTGATCGATGGGGATTCAAGATCATTGACCGACACAGTGAAGGAACTGGAGATCGTATTACCGTGAATATCGGTGGTGCTGTAACTCACCGTGGTAGCACCCAGTGCAAAGGCATCCCCAGATTGGTGATCCGAGGTCAATGTCGCCACTCCACAGTTATCGATGGCCGTCGGGGCGTCCCAAACATGAACTGCAGAACAAAGGCCAGGACTACTGCCCAGGTCAATGTCGGACGGCATGCCGATCAGTTGGGGAGATTCTTGGTCCTCCACAGTTACCGAAAAGGAACTGGAAGTTTCATTTCCAGCCAGGTCCGTCGCAATGTAGGTCACGATGGTCTCTCCCACGGGGAATGAATCTCCAGAAAGATGATCACTCACCAGAGTCGAGAGGCCAAAGTTGTCGGTGGCTGTCGGCTCGATCCAACTGGCAGCCGCCTGGCATTCTCCTGGATCTGTACCGAGGAGCATGTCCAGTGGCATGTCAAGAATCTCCGGAGCTCCCTCATCCGTCACGACGACACAGGAACTACAAATTGAAGTGTCTTCTCCCCCTGGCCCAGTGACGACCAAAGTGACCTGATAAGTTCCGGGTTGCTGATAATTGTGAACGGGACTGAGCAGATCGGAACTGTTCTCGGATCCACTCCCTGCGTCTCCAAAGTCCCATTGCCTGGAACTGATCACGCCGGTCGACTGATCGGTGAAAGCCACTTCCAGGGGTCCGGCTCCGCTGGTCGGCGTGACCAGGAAACTGGCCACCGGGGGAGGATCCAGCACGGTGATGCAAGAATCGCACACCATCGTGTCTCCGCCTCCGGGTCCCGTGACCGTCAAGGAGACACTGTAGATTCCGGCCTCGCTGTAGAGATGGCTCGGATTTTCTTCTTCGGAAGTGGTTCCGTCTCCAAAGTCCCATAATTTCGAGGTGATGACTCCGGTGGAGGCATCCGTGAAAGAGACCAGGAGATCGTAAGTTCCACTGGTTGGAGTGACATCGAAGCCCGCGGTCGGCGGCAACTCTTGCACCTCGATACAGGAATCACAGGTGAACGTATCGGTTCCTCCCGGCCCTGTCACGGTCAAGGAGACCGAGAAGGTACCCGGAGAAGTGTATGTATGAGTGGGATCCGGTTCGGTCGATGTGCTTCCGTCACCGAAGTCCCATAGCCTGCTTTCGATCTCTCCGATGTTATTCTCGGAAAAGGTCACCACCAGGTCATAGACTCCACTGGTAGGAGTGGCGATGAATGCAGCCTCAGGAGCAATGACGGCGCTAGATGATCCGCCTCCACCACACCCAGATGCCAGCACCGAAAGGATGCAGATCAGAATCAAGATCGTGTTGGATCGAAAATTCGTGAACGCTGAAAATGTAAACCACATAATGTTGCTCCATCGAAAATTATTGGGCCAAATGGCCGCCCACTCCTCAGTCAATAACGATTAACACAATCCCTACCCGGAATAGAAACTCCATCCCGAGTATCTAGAAAGATATCGCCTGACTACACTTCCTCGAACTTGTGACCGATAGAACTCAGCCACTACTCGCTATCCATCAATAAGTAGGCTAAGCCCCTATTCTGTCAATATTTATTCCAAGTTGTGTGAACAGTTGGACGACATTGGATATATATCTCTCATGACATGATTGGTCCGTTTTAAACTGGAACGACCCACAGGATGGTGGAGCAGAGCACACGACAGGGTCAGATCTTCATGGTTGCTGCTTTTCGTCCAGATAACCACACAGGCACGGAATCGACTGCTATTAGCTATTATGTGGAGGACCACTTGTCGAGACGGACCTCGTCAGCCTACAACTTCCGTGGTGAGGGTCATCGAAAGACAGCCGCCTTGGCACCTCAATTCGTGACGGGACCAATATCATCCGTCGAGGCTGACTGACCTGCCAAAGTAATACCCCAGGCGAAGACCCTGATGCTGGGACTGCAGTCTAGACCAGTGGATACAAGAAGAGATGGCTTACGCGGATGCCAAAGCAATTCGGTAATCGAGTGCATGACCCGACCCACTCCTCTGCAGCAGGTCGGGACGAGCGAATACTCACTAATGAAGGACTACAGGGCCGTCGGAAATCGAGTTCCCATGGTTCGATTCAACGCTTCCTGCTGGCTGCGATCTTGTCCGCGAATAATTGCAATTGTGCTGTGATGATTGCCATCTGGGATTCGTCCAGCAGATTCCTTGTCTTCTGAAGCATCTCGATGAAATGCGCTCTTTCACCTGTGGAGACGGGACACCCTATATTTCCTTCGGGACCATCTCCGGTGATCAGTTTCTTTCCCTTGCCGTCAAGGATCACCATCCAGGGAATGCCACCTTGTTGCTCTCCGCGAATTCTGGCGGCTACTTCTTTTCCGTGGGTCATCCGGTCGGTGTCAATTTTGAGGTCGATGTAATCAATTTTCAGCGTGCTGGCCACTATCGGGGTGTCGAGGAACTCCTCGAGTTTGCCGCACCAACCTCACCAGGGAGCACCCAGATGAAGAAGAACTTTGCGACCATCCTTACTCGCCTGCTTCAGAGCTTTCGCCAGTGCCTTCTCCGCATCGACGGGGGGTAATTTCTGGGCCTTCAGGAAAGCTTCTATCTTTGCCCGATCGTGATGATCCCCTTCTTCGAGATCACCAGTGTTCTGGTTGGTGATCGCCTTGCCCTTATCGTCGAGGACGGTCAGATAAGGAACACCATCCTTTTTCAACTGAGCACCATACTTCTCGACCAGTTCCATGTTCTTGTCGAACTTTCCGATGTCGACCTTTACGACCTCGTACTCGTAATAAAGTGTTTTGGCCACCGCTCGATCCTTCTTGAAGAACTCATCGAGTTTCACGCACCAGCCACACCAGTTTCCGCCGTAGACCACCAGCACTCTCTTGTGATTCTTCGCTGCTCGAGCCACTGCAGCGGCAATATCGTCCGTGGCATTGGCTTTCTCATCGTATACATCTGCAGCTTTGGCCTCTGGTCCCGGCGAGTCCGCTTCCTGTGCGCCCAGTAGTGGGAACTGAGATGAACACAGAGAAGAGCCGCAGATTGGAATCCACAAGGCTACGAAGAGGACCAACAATTGGATTCGAATATCCATCCTTATCTCCCTTTCACGGGTTCAGATCGATTGCAAGGTCTGGTGGAAGGCCACCGTTCTCCTGCACCGTTACTCGAACTTTCTCGACCCAGGGCAATATACTGGAAGGTAGATCTACCAGATAGAGGGAGCCCACTCCCGATGGAGACTGGCATACGCTGGTCACCTGGTGGATGCTGAGCGGCGGAAGGAACCAACCGGATGAGTGATCATTGGATCAGCGAACAGATCGAGAACTGGGCTTCTGATTTCCTCATCGATGATGCTGGAGATCGGGTCAATAAAGTTGTGGCTCCCTTTGCCATGCAGATCTTGACCACATTTTTAACCCATGCCTGCTCGATTCGACAGGTCGCCCCGCAAGATCTCGAGGAGGAGGACATCCGACAGGGATTCCTCGGCGGTCTGAAATCTCTGGCGCTCCCAGAAGATGGTCAACCGATGATCCCCCAATTGATCGGGGATTTCCTGGCAGACTTGCAGCGTAGAGGAAGATTGGCCGGGGGAGAAGTTCATGGTGCGATGGTGATCGCCATGAAGGATGGTTTTCTGCGAGATCTCCGGGATACAGTCGCCCCCATCGAAAGGGTGGCCTCGAAAATCGGCCGCAATGACCCTTGCCCTTGCGGTAGCGGCAGGAAGTACAAGAAGTGTTGTCTCCATCTGCTCGATCCGGACTCGCCGGAATGATCGGATGACTGAAGGAGGAGCGATCGTGGAAAAGGTACTCGGCATCGGTGGTGTTTTCGTTCGCTCGAAGGACCGCAAGGCTCTTGCCCACTGGTATCAACTTCATCTAGGGCTTGCCATCGAGGATGCGTGGTTCGGAGCCATCCTTCCAGGAGGAGATGAAGGTCACCCCGGTGTCAAAGGAGGCCTGTGGAGTGCCTTCGATCAGCAAACCGATTACTTCGGTGCCCGCGAGAATCAATTCATGGTGAACTTCAGGATCGCCAATAGAGATGCGATGTTGCAACAACTCCGGAGTGCAGGATGTGATGTGGACGACAAGGTCGAAGATAGCGAGTACGGCCATTTTTGCTGGGTCACGGATCCAGAGGGAAATCGAATTGAACTGTGGCAACCCCCCGAAACTCGGGGCCAGTCTTGAAGTTAATTCTGCTCACCTTCATCTTGCTGGTGAGTTCATTTATCAGTTTTCTCGAAGCGCAACTCCCCTCCGAAAAACCGCCACCCAACATTCTTTTCGCCATCGCCGATGACTGGGGTTGGCCTCATGCCGGTGCCTATGTCGATCCAGTGGTAAAAACGCCAACCTTTGATCGCCTCGCCAGAGAAGGAGCGCTCTTTCATCACGCCTATGTATCTTCGCCCTCCTGCACACCGTCGAGGGGCGCCATCTTGACTGGTCAGTGGCACTGGAGGCTCGAGGGTGCGGCCAACTTGTGGAGTGTTCTGCCCGATAAGTTCAGGACTTATCCAGAGATTCTCGAGGATTCAGGATACGTGACCGGTTCAAAGAGCAAGGGCTGGGGTCCCGGGAAAACCGAGACCGCTGGCCGCCACCCTGCAGGCACTCCCATCGCATCTCCCGACTCCCAGGCTCTGGCAGATTTCATCGAAACGGTCCCGGATGGGAAATCCTGGTGTTTCTGGCTCGGGAGCCACGATCCACACCGAGGCTTCATCAAAGGTTCCGGCGAGCGCAGCGGAATGGATCTGTCGAAGATCGAGTTGTTCAGCCACTTTCCAGACAGTGCAGAGGTGCGCGGCGATGTTGCGGACTATTACCTGGAGGTGCAGCGCTTCGATCGAGTGGTCGCAGCGGCAATCGCCACTCTTGAGGCCAATGGTCAGCTCGACAATACCATCATCGTGATGACCGGGGATCACGGCATGCCCTTTCCTCGCTGCAAGAGCAACAACTACGACAGCGGAGCTCGAGTGCCGCTGGCGATTCGCTGGCCAGAGAGGATCGAGGCTGGAACGGTGGTGAACGATTTCGTCAGTTTGATCGATCTGGCTCCCACATATTTCGAAGCCGCTGGTGTTGCGATCCCGAACGAGGTTTCCGGTCGTAGCTTGCTCGCGCTGCTCGGGGGCGAGGAGCACGGTGATCGAGGGTTCGTTCTGCACGGCAAGGAGAGACATGTTCCTGGCCAGGAAGCCCCCGATCTAGGAGGCTATCCAACCCGAGCACTGCGTACTCATCGGTATCTATACCTGCACAACTTCCTGCCGGATCGTTGGCCCGCCGGCACTCCTCGCCATCAGAAATCGTCGATTCCAGGCGCCTGGCTCGCCGACTGTGATAACGGCCCGACCAAGAGTTACATCGTCGAGCACCAGGATCGAGATGAAGAACACCGCCGCTACTATCAGCTCAGTTTTGGCAAGCGCCCCGCCGAGGAGTTGTACGACCTCTCCATCGACCCACACCAACTGGTCAATGTCGCAGCGGACCCCGAATACTCCGACCCTCTACGACGCTTGAAGGAAAAGTTGTTTGCCGAATTGAAGAGAACTGCTGATCCGCGAGTGACGGGAACGGGACCCGACTTTGATCGGTTCCCCTACCTCGGTGGTGCTCCCCGGTATCCAAAGAAGGCCGAGTAGAATCGTGCCTTCGCAGCAAGGTCCGCCGCACTGGTCCGCTGTATTGGTGCTCGATCAAGTTTCCAGCTGGTAGAGCAGTGGTAGTTCCAGGGTCGAGGGGACTGGAACACCGTCTCTGGTCGCCGGGACGAAGCGTAACCTCTCGACACTCTTGACCGCTGCACGATCGAGCAGACGATGGCCGCTGCTTTGCTGGACCTCGACCGACAACACAACTCCATCGGCAGACACCTGCACCGACAGTATCACTTCTCCCTGCTGTCCTTTTCGGATGCACTCGCGCGGATAGATCGGTTGCCACTCCATCTCCACCGTGGCGGGTTGGAACAACTCGATCCGAACCTGCGGAGAGATCTCCACCAACGGTTTCACCGACTCTGGAGCTTCCACCTCGTCGATATCCTGAGGAACTGTCGCAACGGCAACCAGCACCGGGGATGGCGCCACGATGTCATCGGCATCATCCAGATCATCGGAATCATCGGAATCATCGGAATCATCGGAATCATCGGAATCATCGAGGTGAGGATCGGGCAGAAGATCGGCGATCGGTTCCAGCGCCACAGGCTCCGCTGCTGCTTCTCTCACGGTTTCGGTGATCTCATCGAGAAGTGGATCCGCCATCGGCGGCGGAGTCGGGTTAGGAGGGCGCGGCTCCCAGCGAATGATGGGAATCGGGGCTGCCTTCCTTGGCAGGGGTTGCTGCTGTGGAATCGAGATCATCACCCCCGACAACAGCGTCGCCATCACACCATGCAGGGCGATCGAAGTGAGTAGTGGCCAGCTTCGGGAGAGGGTACTGGACATCAGAATCGAATCTCCATCCCGGTCTCCATGCTCACTCCTGCCTCATTACTTCCAGATCCGTGCAGTCGATAATCGACATCCGCTAGATTGGTCAGCCCCAGATACAGACGAGTACTGGAAGTGACTTGCCACCGCCCCTGCAGGGCGACCACCGCATACCCTGGAGTCCCTCCATGGGGAATCCTCTGGATATCAGCCAGATCTCTGCTCGACAGGCGAGTCTGCTTGCTGGCCGCCGTGATGGCGGCCTCCAGCGTGACATCATCGGACGGAAGGTAACTCAGTGCAATCCTCGCCATCGCAGGAGCCAGTCGCGACAACGGCTGAACCTGCTCGACACCGGGGGCCACCGGCGTCTCCACTTCCCCGGTGATCCAGGAACAAGAAAATTGGCCGCGCCAGTGACTGGAAAAAATACTCTTCATCCTCAGATCAAATCCACTGGCTCTGCCGGCACCGGCATTTTCCTTGGTCACGATCTCATTTCCTTCGGGATCGAGATCACCGGTGGGATAGCGGACCACCAGAGAATCGAGCCAACTGTGCCACAACACTCCCTCGATTCCCCACTCCTCCTGCGAGTAATCGAAGCCGAACTCTGCCGTGAGAAAATGTTCCGGTTCGAGTCCTGGCGTCGGGATCTCTGTTTCACCACCGGCTGCGATGTCGAACCGAGTCAAGTCGGAGAGATTGGGCGCCCGAAACGCCTGGGACAGCCCACCGTGCAGTTGCATCTCATCCGAGTACTGATGGACAGCGTGAGCCGTTCCCACGACAGCGGACCAGCGATCCTCGATCGGACCGATCACCTCTGAATCGGACAGGTCGGGATCGACCACAGTTGCATCCACTTCGGCACTGGCCCATCTTCCTCCGATGACCAGGCTCGTCACAGGATCGAGGGCAATGGTGTCCTGCAGGTAGATTCCAAAGCGATCGTATCGAGAATCATCCGCCACCGCTCCTCGCGGCGCCACCGTTAACAGCGATCCATCGAGTGCGTATTCGCTGCGATATGAATCGACTCGATCGCGATAAATTTCCAATCCACTGCTGATCTCTCCCCAGGGAGATTCACCAGTCCATCGGTAGGTGATCCCCAGGGTCTCGTCGGAGAGCCCCTGAACCTTGCGCAATCCGCTGGCTCGGATTCGATCCTCCTGCTCCGAGATCCGCTGGCTGGAGAGGGTCCACTGCGACTGAGCTCCGTCATCGTGACGCCAGATGAAGCGGCTGTAGATCAGTTCTCGTTCCCCATCGATGTCACGCTTCAGGTCACTGCCATGAACCAGGCCATTCCACTGACTACCGTAGATGGTCGAGTGTGTACGAGGAACATCGAGTTGCCGATGGGACTGGATCCCGATCACCAGGTCGAGGTCATCATGGATCTCATGGGTGAGTGAGAGATCCCCACTCCACTCCCTGTATCCGCTGCCTGACTGAAGACCTTCCCCTCGCCCCGCAACATAATCACCGTGATCCTTGTAACTGGCTCCGAATCGAATCGCAGTCTTTTCTCTGATCATGATCTGATCGACCCTGCTGATCGATGAGTCCTCAGCACTGGCAAATCTATGGGTCACGATGCTCTGATCTTGCTCGTGGGAGGAGGGCTCGACGCTGTGTCCCTCGAGCAAGACGGTCCCCCCGGCGGCATCGCTTCCGTGCAGCACTGAACCGGGGCCAAAGACCACCTCGGTGCTGGTCAGGGCCAGTGGATCGACCAGGCCCAGGTATTGATTCGGCCCCGATCGATAGATGGCATTATTGAGACGAATCCCGTCGACCAGAACCAGCGTACGAAATCCGGTCATCCCCCGGAGGTAAGGAGAAAACTGACCGCGGGCTGTTTTCTGCAGATGAATACCGGGCACCTGATCGAGCAGATCTCCGAGGGTTCCAGGCGCCACGGTCGATCGGTCGTGCCGATCGAACAGTCGAAGGCGATCTCGGGATTCCTGGCGGGCATCTGCCTGACGGGCGCGGATGACGATCGGCTCGAGGCGTAGATTCTGCGGATCATCCGATGAAATCGAATCTTGCCCGGCTCCCAGTAATGGCAGGAGTAGCAAGAACTCAAGCACGGACAGATCCTACCGTGGAAAACAGTACATGACTCGTGACCGGTAAACGCATCATGGTGAACTCTCCCCTGATCACTCGAGAATTCTCTTCACGATGGCCACATGATGACGACTGTGCACCAGGGCAAATCGTAACCACTGCCTGGCCCCCATCTCGCCCACTGCGAAGTGAGTGAGTACCTGGCCACGATCGTCGAGCCGTGAAGCATCCCCGACCAGATCACCACACATCTGCAAGACCTTGAGCCGTAACGATTCCAGTTCAGCGACCCCACGCCCAGCGGTCGGCTGTACGTATACTGGAGCCACAGCCGATCCCAGCGGAATCATCCCGACATCGAGACATGCCTTGCCGCCCACGGTGAGTCCCTCGGAGGGCGTCTGACCCCGTCCCAGAACGAGTATCCGGATCGCCTTCAGGTTCAACAGCGCTGCCGTCAACAGGTGATCGAGTTGCTCCCCCACCGACCAGTGCGAAAGCTGGATTTTGCGGGTGGTGACGATCTTCTCATCGGTGGTCCAGATCGCCATCTCCTGCAACTCTTCGATCAGATGATCGAGGTCCGCGGTGTCGGTGCCGAACTGAAGATCCATCGCCGATTCATTTCAATAGAACGGGAGCCGACAGAATCACTTCCGTCGGCTCCCTCGATTCGAGTTCATTGGCCGCTAGAAGCCTGACAAGATCGTATCGTCACCGGTCACACCAGGGGATCCTGGCATCTGGGCAACTCCAGTGGTGGTGACAGCGCTGCCAATGCCCTCGGAGCCCGCAGTCACCTGCTGAGCAAAGGTAAATCCGTTGAGCAATCTCACCTGATCACCATTTTCATCGACCAGCACCAGCCAGGTACGAATCTGGAAACGATCACCGATGGTCGACACGCTGCCAATCCACGGTCCGACATTGTAGGCGAGGGAGGACTGCACCGCTGGATCTCCGACGCAGGGATCGATTCCGGCGGGGGTGGCAGCTCCTGGGTTGTTGGTGAACTCCCGGACACAGTAATAATCGGCCGCTGACTCGTTTTGATCCGCGGCAAAGTCGCCCGGGGGTACCTGTACTTCGTTCCACAACCACGGCTTGTCATCGGCGTAGGTTCCATTGTTGGCGAAATTCGCCGACTGACCGGTTCCGCCACTGGGTGGATCGATTCTCGGCACCGTCAGCAAGGCTCCGGTGGCTGCGAGATCGCCGCTGACCGCCCTCGCCGGATCATCGTCGATGGTGATCTGCTGGTACCAATTGAAGTGATGGCCACCGAGGGCTGCAGCCGCTGCCCCGAGGGTTCCGGCATCTCCGACCGTCTCGAAGGACGCTTCGAGGGGATTATCGGGATCACCGGTCTCGATCAGGGTGATCCTTCCGAGCCTGGTTTCACCCTGCATCACCGGGATCTCCAGATCGATCTCATCGATGAGGAGGTCGGTCAGATTGTAGGGAGATACTGCGTGGACAGTCCTATTCTTGCCTGAGGAAGCGGCCCAGTTCATCGCAGTGAACTGCATCGCTCCACCCACTCCAGAGAGCGGATCTGCAAAGGAGCCATGATCTCCGGTGATGTAATTGGTGGCTCCGCCGCCGTGCAGGTCGGGGGGAAATTCCTTCACTCCCGCTGTGTTGTGAAGTGTCAGCGAACCGATGCGCTGCATCGGAAATGAGCCGCCGAGGTAACTCGGCTCGAGGACTCCCGTGTAGATGCCACTGTCTCCATTGGGAAGCAGAGAGATATCCACGCCGACCATGGCACCGTAGAGACCGTTGCCCAGGCTGTTGGTCGAGACCACGGTATCGGGATATTCGAAGCCGAACAGCGCTCGAGAAGGCGTCCTACCGCCCTTGATCACCGCCATGTGCACCGGCACCTTGCTCGCTGCACGGCGGATATGCACCACAGGGTCGATGCCGTCGGCGACCGCCGAGATCACATTGAGAGCCTGTTCGGCGCGGGTCGTGCCCTGCACCAGCCCCTCTCCGGCGAAGAAAGCCATCAGTCGCGGATTGTAGACCGGAGAGTTCTCCAGCATCTTTGCGACGCCACCACCCGTCACGCACAGCTCAGCAGAGGAGATCTTGCCAGCCGGCATGGCGCTGAGGAATGTGGTGCCGATCAAGCCGCCGAGCGACATCCCGATATAGTGAATCTCGTCGGTGAACTCCGCTCCAGTGACAGTACCCGTCGCTGGGTCACCATCGAAATCCCAGGTCGGCAGGGTCTCGGTCAGCATCGCCAGGTCACAGACCGCCTGCATCCAGACTGATCGAGAACTGATGAGACTGGGAAAGTTGAGGAAGTACTCGCCGCTTGCCTCTGGAATTCCATCGCCGATGGGAATTCCGTTTCCATCGAAACCTGTGGGGAGACCGGTGTCATTATCCAGCAGATCGATACCGAGTGTTCTTTCTTCTCCGATTTGCTCGCCAGCGATGGGACCGTGGCCCGCCCAGTATGGATTCCCCTCGGTGGTGCCATGCAGTGGTGCGTCCATCGAGACCACGGCAAATCCTTGACCGCAGAGAAAGCTGGTGAAGGCAGTGGCATCGAAGCGACTACGAGTGATGCCGTGCTGGAAGATCACCACTGGCCATGGGTCGTTGATTCCATCCAAGTTTACATCGATAAAGTGGCTCGGAGTCATCACCAGCACCGGGACTTCATGAGAACCCAGGGAGACCGCATTCGGTGAATAGCGCGTCGGAAAGGCCGGGTTGGCTGCTGGTGGAGTTGCGGACTGGTAAACCTGGTTCCCATCCGTCCAGTAGCCGGTCACGGCATCTTCCCAGCCGGCTGGGCCCGAAGAGTCTCCCGGATAGAAGGTCGGTAAGGTGATGGTGCCCTGGGCAAGATTTGCATTGTAGGGCAAATCAGCAGGGCTGTTAATGGCACCCACCGCGGTGAGGAAATCTCCTACCGTATCGACAGTCGGTATCGCTACGCCAGGCGTCGTCGCTGCCGGGGCCTGCGCCAGCGTGGCGGCCACTCCCGCATCCAGTACATCGGTGACACTCTGGCAGGTGAAATAATTGGTCACCACCACGCTATCGGGATTCACTCCCGCCTGAGCGGCGAGCAGGCCGAGGCTACTCTGAACCGCAGCTCCGATCGCATTGGCAAAACCATCGGTCGCGGGGTTCCCGGTGTTGTCAGGAATTCCTGCCGCCATCCGCGCATACTGATCCGATCGAATCACCGCATTGCCGCGAAAATCTCTGACGCCGTTGGTCACCATCACGAGGATTCCCCGCGAAAGCCCGCCGAGAGTGACATTGTCTGAAGCGGGCCACGGCACCTTTGGTTTGACCATGATCTGGTACTGGACGCTCCTGGTCAGCGTTGCTGAGTAATCTACATCCGCCTGTAACTCCCGGATGATTCCTGGAGCCCCGGAGGTGGGACCGACCGGAAGCGAAATCGGCAGACCGATGGCAGCCACTGCGCCGGTCGGCGGCAAGATCGAGATCTCGAACACCCGCACCGTCTCCCCTGCCACAACACTGGTGGGATCGATGTTGTGAGTGAAATCGACCTGCATCGGCATCGTGTTGGAGAATCCATCGAGGAATCCCTGAGCCACCAGTACATCTCCGGTATCGGCGGGATCGGTGGCGCTGGGAATGATGGGTGTATTGGTGATCATGGCACCCGGAGCTCCACCGGCCATCAATGCGCCCTCGTTGAGCCCTGCATAGGTGATGAACAGGTCAGAGGGAAACGGTACCGAGAAGGCACCGGTCGAGAACTCCGCCTCGGTCGGGGGCGGCGTGAATTGGCTGTTGTTACAACCTGCAGCACTGACGACCAGCATCAGAGCAAAGGTAACCATCGCAATACGGCTCATGAAGATCCTCCTGATTTGATTAGCATTCTTTCGGATGATTCGAATCGGCCCAGATCTGCAACCGGATGGAACTTCCAAAGGACGGCCCGGGTGGCCGGTGGATTCCCCGAACTGTTGCTCCTGCGGTTGCGGATCCGCTGTCGAATCGTCGTATCTCCTCTGGTCATCGGCTTACAGATCATTTGCAGCCGGAAACTCTCTTCATGGTCTACGAGACCCCCGGCAAGATGTCAATCGTGGAACCCCTGATTGGCTCGATTCCAGCGCTCCAGAAGGTCCTCCTGGAGCCTTCCCATCGCCTCCGCTTGTGCTGGTTGCAGATCGTCATGCCCCAGCAGGTGAAGCAATCCGTGGATAACGTAGAGGTGGGTCTCCTCCAGAGGGCCGAGATGATGCTCTGGGGCCTGACGGACGGCAGTTTCGGTCGAAATCACGATCTCCCCATCGAGTTGGCCCGAATGGCGCTCTTCGAGAGGAAAAGTGATGACATCGGTGACGCTGGGATCGTTCATGAACTGCTGATGAAGGCTGGCGATCTGTTCATCTTCAACGAAGCAGAGTCCCACTCGTCCCCGATGATTCTGGTCCTCGAGAACAAAATGAACCAGTTCGATGATCCGATCATGATTCAGGTCGACCGATCGCTGGAGATCTTCGATCTCCACTTCAATCCCGGATGGCTCTGCA
>Ga0209667_1001848_pt1 | contig 14689 bp, 5 predicted proteins | sample SaaInlV_165m_DNA_2_FD_184682 | JGI IMG/M metagenome (GOLD analysis project Ga0209667, IMG submission 184682) | Marine microbial communities from expanding oxygen minimum zones in the Saanich Inlet - Saanich Inlet SI037_S3LV_125m_DNA (SPAdes)... | ecosystem: Environmental > Aquatic > Marine >... | reverse complement strand
CCGAGACCCTGATTGAACGAATGGAAAAAACGGCCGACAACAAAGAATTCCTAAACCTAATCACCACCGCTTAACATATTGACTCGAAGGCCATTCGCAGACATTTTTTTATCCTTTTTCCTTAGCTTAACTACCTACTACTCGCATGCAAAATTTCGCCGACCAGTGCATGGACTTGGCTCGATCGATTCTGGGCAACAATCTTCAGCACATTAGTGAAGCCGGATCTATCTCCGCCGCCGACGGAGAAGATACAAGAATTGATGAATCCGGACACGCCGCCCTAGCGATAGGCGAGTACTTTCGCGCAAGTGGGGAAACCGAGTTAGAAGGTCATGACTTGAACGACCTCGCGGCACGTTGCATCACCCATCAAGCCTTTGCCTCCGAAGAAAGTGAAAATGGGCTCGCATACGCAGCACTGGGCTTGTTGTCATTCGGTGCCGCCAAAGAACGCAATGAAGTTTGGGAGCGCCTTCTCGACCCGACTCGCGAGCAACTCGATCAACGACTTCTTTCCCGCTCCGATTACAACGACCACTTTCAGTCCTTCAACATCGCCAAGTCTGTTTCCCGCTTCAGTCTTGGACTTTCCAAGAAGGACGAGACGGGAAAACTGATCGATCAATTCGTAGAGCGTATTCAAGAGAACAGTTCCGGCGGCTTCTGCGACAATAATCCCGAGGGATTTGGTGGTGTTTATGATATCTACGGCGCCCTCTCCTTTATCTTTATCAGGCAATCCCTCCAGCTACACGCAAACGTACACCTAAAGGACCGTAAATTGCCGAAGCTACGCACTTTTGCTGAAAAATACCTCCGCATGATTCCTGATATGTGCCGTCAAGATGGCTTGGGCTGGAGTTACGGACGTTCCGTTGGCGCCTATGGGCAATTGCATTGCATCAGTCTTGTGTTGCAAGCCATGCGCGATCATTGGGTGCCTGAAGAAAAAGCACCGCTATATTTAGATACGCTACGACGCCTTTTTCAATATTTCTTCGTTACCTATTTGGATCAGGAAAATGGGCTTCTCATGATTCGTGACTCCGAGCGCAATACGGTTGAAAACCATACGACGAGGATGGCCAACTTCGACGCCGCTCGCTATCTGTGCCAGTGGTCACGGCTTGCCCGAGTCATTGGAGGGTCGCTACGCGTACCAACACCCAATCGCTCGAAAACAGGTGGACGATTCGTTATATTTGATAAATCTCACAAGAAAGAACACGGACTGTTCCTCTTTCGGGACGAAAATGCCGGAATACAGTTTCAACTTCCTCTAGTCGGTCCCGGCAAGGAGGTCACTTCCGACTCGCTTGCATTTCCTCATTGCCAAGGAATCTTCGATTGGCCTGTCAATAAATACCTACCCGTACTTTTGCCGGAACTTACTTTCGACGATCAAGTCGTCATCCCCTCTTACTACGGAAAGAATTGCGTTACGGGAATTGGTCTACGAAATTCCTTTTACCTACGGTTCGAGCAACCGGACTTGGTTCGAACCGACGGCACATTCGCTTATGGTTTGGGAAGTTGCCAAGTTCAATGGTCATTTGGCCAAGGAAAGGTCACTTCCGAATTCACCTTTCGCGTGAAAAATCAGGTTACGATGAACAGTATGAGATATGCCATCGTTATAGGCTCCCCTCATTCCGCCTATCGCCTAGGAACCACTTTGCGTCAAGGAACAGCAGGTTTAAGACCCACTGTCGAAAAAGATGACTTCAAGGCCGCTTGGGGCGACTTTGAAACAGTAACGGACGACCCTGAATACAGGGGTTACGCAGGCAATGTTCACTATGTCCAGTTTCTGCGCCGAGAACACCCTCTGATTATGCGTCCGGGCGTCCAATACAAGTTCCAAATATCTTTCGAACCGGACATCGCTTTCGCCGACGAATAATTTGATCGGCATTTTCTCATCCATATTCCGGAAAGAATTAGACGTCCATGCTCTCCGCACGAGTCATCCCATGTCTCGACGTAGACGCAGGAAGAGTAGTCAAAGGCATACGTTTCAAAGAACTACGTGACGCCGGTGATCCCGTGTCGGTCGCACAAGCCTACGAGGAACAAGGAGCCGATGAACTGGTATTCTTGGATATCACGGCTTCTAGCGATGAGCGAAATATAATGCGCGATGTTGTGGAACGCACGGCTTCAACCTGTTTCATGCCCCTCACGGTTGGAGGTGGTCTACGGTCGGTGGAAGATGTCCGCCAAATGCTTCTTTCGGGAGCAGATAAAGTTAGTCTCAACACCGCTGCAATTCTAGATCCGAAGCTAGTCGAAGACGCCGCCGCCAAATTCGGGAACCAGTGTATCGTCGTTGCAATCGACGCCAAAGTCGAACCCGACGGGAACAGTTGGCGCGTATACACACACGGCGGACGAAAACCGACGGAATTGGATGCAGTGGAGTGGGCTCGCAAAGTAGTCTCTCGTGGAGCAGGCGAAATCCTTCTCACGAGCATGGACCGGGACGGCACCAAGATCGGCTTTGACCTAAAGCTCACTCGAGCCGTGAGCGATGCGGTGGAAGTTCCGGTCATTGCCTCGGGAGGCGTAGGTGAGCTAAGTCACCTTGTGGATGGCATAAGAGACGGCAAGGCGTCGGCCGTGCTGGCCGCAAGTATCTTTCACTTCGGTGAATATACGGTTTTGGAGGCTAAACAAGCACTCGCCGATGCCGGCATACCGGCAAGACTTTAAGGCTATCCCAATACTTGTGAGCTTTTGCTTGCCTACCTACCTATCGACCTTCTCCGCTTGTATATTCGTCCACTTCAAGAAAGCTTTGTTACCCATGCGATCTACGTCGCCTCGGCCATCCTTGGTCACGACAGAGCCATCAGGGGCCAAGATCACAAGATAGGGTATACCGCTGACACCCATCTTCTTGACGAGCAAATTAGCTGCTGTGGATTGATGTTTTATCGCTAGCCAAGGCATCATATACTTTTTCATATAGTTGGCTTGGGCCTTAGAGGAATTATCGGCACTAACGAGTAACACTTCGAACTTGTCCTTGTTGGCTTTGTGGAATTCCACAAGCTTTGGAGTAAAGGTTCGACAAGGCGGACACCAACTGGCTGAAAAATATAGTCCCACGTACTTTCCGGATAGGGTTTTGCTGGAAACGGCTTTTCCGGAAGCATCAAACAACTCTTCGGGAAAAGAAACTTTTAATGCCTTTTCTCCCTTGGGCTTCGCAATAGATACCACGGATGACACGGCAAGACTAAGCGTTATGGCAAAGAGACGGAAGACGTGACATTTCAGGTACATGTGAATTTATTGATGTTTAGGGAAAAATTAAAACAAAGGTTTGCCCGCGTTAAGCGCAAGAGGCTTGGAAGGCAAAAAATCATTAGGCAGCAGAGAGGATACTCGAAAAGTCGTCCAGAAACCTTTTTGAAACCGTCTCCAAAGTAAATTTTTCCGCCTGTTTATAGGCTGCATTGCCAATAAGGGGTAGCCTTTCGGGTTTACTTAGGATGTCTGCCATTTTGTCTCTCAGATTCATAGTGACATTACCTCCTCGATGATCGAATACAAATCCCGTGCCACCATCCTGCACAAAATCCCGGAAGCAATCCAAGCCGGAGACCAAGGGAGGGCATCCGCAACTCATTGCCTCAAGAGCGGCCAATCCGAATGTCTCTCCTCGCTCGGCCATCGAGGGGTAGACAAACAAATTGGCGCGGCCTAATTCCTTACGCAATTTACCATCATCAAACACTGGGTCTAGAAAGCGAATGGCTTCTTTTGCCGACTTGGCCAAATCTTTTAGGTTTTCAAGAAAACCTTTCCCTCCCCCACCCTCGCTCTCTTTCCAGGGTCCACGAATGTCCAGTCGCCATTGCCTCCGTAGCTGTTCCGGTAAATCCGCAAAGGCCTTCACTAATTCGCACAAACCCTTCTCGGGGTGAATGCGACCTAAATAGAGAATCGTTTGCTCTCGACCCGCACTTGCAGGAACATCCTCTAAATCCCATGAAATAGGATAAGGTATTGCCTTCACCATGTACGCCTTACCTGGAACCTCTCTTCGAATGGCCTCGGCGATTGCTTCCGAAGGCGCCTGCAGGCGCTTCGCCAAGCCATATAGCTTCATTTGCCCTTTGGGATATCTCCCGACATGGACATAGAGAGCTCCACTGGATGAATCTCTAACCAAGAGAGGTGCCCAAAATGCATTCGTTACAAGAATGTCCGCTTGCGGCAAAGACCTTCGAGCCCGCAAAACATAACGGAAATCCCTCCATTTGAGCACCAAAGAGGAGGCCGTTGCCTCGAATCCGCTAACCCTAACATGACTTACGCCTTCGATAGTCTCATGTAAAGGCAAGCCATCGCACAAGCGAGAAACATGGGTTACCTCATGTCCCTCCCGGGCAAAAGCCTTTCCCAACCTAAACCAAGCCTTCTCAATGGCACCACCCCTCAACGGCGGCACGGGAAGAAAAGCCCCTTGAAGAATAGTGATGCGCACGGAATCAGTTGCTTGCAACCAAGGCGGCAAGATTACGTGCGGCTGTTTTAATCCGAAAACGCTTCTCGAAACACGGGCGAGCGTTAGGAGCAAGCTTAGCAAAAGCAGGATTCTTCCATTCTCGCATCAAAGCTCTAACCCCGGAAAGATCATCAGTGGAAACTTTTCCAGCTCGATCGTCCTCCACCTCTCGCCACAGGTTAACTTTGTCGGTGATCAGCACCGGAGTGCCTACGGCAAGAGCTTCGGCAACAACCATACCGAAATTTTCCTGATGGGACGGAAGAATCAACGAATCCGCTGTCCGCAAGGCACCCCACTTAACGTCACCTTGAATCATCCCCGCCCAAGTGATTCGATCTGCAAATGCACTGGATGACCGAACCAGCTCTTCGGCAAAAAACCCATCTTCGCTTGGTCCCGCAACAACGAGATGGTCATCCGCTGTCGACAATTCTTCGAATGCCTGAAGAAGAAGATCGATGCCTTTCTTGCGATGGATACGACCCAGGAAAAGCAACACCCTCTTGTTTCGCAAGCTTGGAAATTTCTCATGAAAAGCATTTGTTTGAGCATCCATATCTGGAGGCGGTTCGCCGACACCCAGACCCGTCACGATCTCGTTGCACCGATACGGGCTAAAAGTTCCGCGGGCAAGTCGCCGTTCCTCATCGGTGGTAAAACATACTGCCTTGGCATTCCGCAATATTCGACCTTGGCGGAGCCACCAGAATAACATTTTCTTTAGATGCTTGAGTGGGTATTGGCTCTTGAACCAAGGATCGAGCATTCCATGAGGATAGACAAAGTAAGGCTTGCCCGCTTTACGAGCAGCCTTACGAACGGCTACACTTGGGTACTGCCACAAGCCATGGGATACAAGTGCGTCAAAACTGGTGGCGTTTTCCATCAGCCATGACCCAAGGGCAGGACAAGAGTGGTAGCTGGAACCCGATGCAGGACCAAATCCTCTGACTGCAAGGTCTAATTCTTCGAAAAAAGAAGACGAGGGTTGATCACAGGTCGCTATTTCCGCTTTATGGCCCACCTCCGTAGAGGCCTCCGCCAATCGGTTAACCGCTTCGGCCACCCCTCCGGCCAAAGGATTACAGGAATGAACTACGTGGAGTAGCCTCACGCTGGTGCGTAAAGCTTGCTGATCATCTTTTTTCGTACTCCTTTAGATCGTAATCGTAAAATAAACGACCAGGCTTCGCGGGGTCTGAACCTAGACGATATGCAGTCCACTTCCCGGAACTAGAATCAAAAAGCGGTAGCAGAGATCCATTGGCTGTTAACTTTTCATTATTCCATATCGATTCCGACGACCACATCCAACCAATGCCGGAAATATAAAACCATGCCTCTTTTGAGGTGGGTGCCTGAACGTAAACCCAGCCCAATCCATTCGCACTATCATCGCCGCCTGTGTGATAGATCCAAGGAAAGGTTCGATCACTGTAAAAACCAAGCCAAGGCAAGTATTTCCAATCCTTGGCAGTTTGATGCTCTTCGGCGTCTTTTGAAATCGACATGTTTGCAAATCGAGACCTGTATCGATGATCCTTCATCATGGCTTGTATCTGGGAAGCCATAGGCATGCTGGAGTATTTATTGATTTCCGCTTGATCCAAGGACACTAAATTGTCCTGCCAAAGTGCCAGCATGGCTGCGGCCGTTTGAAACTCATGTTGTTTTTTCGGAGCTTCCCAGAGCAAATCCAAGCCATCTACCTGCTCTTCCAAGACCATGTGAGTGGTAAATAGTACGGCTCCATCACCATTCTTATAATTCGGTGTGGCTGGGGCTGGTTGATTATTGCCTCCTCCGCCAAACATTCCTCCGCCTCCTCCAAACATCCCGCCGCCAAAACCTCCGCCGAACATATTGTTGTTGTTGTTGTTGTTGTTGTTATTACCTCTTCCTCCTCCGCCAAAACCGCCCCCCATCATGCTATACATCATCATCTGCTGAATCATCTGCTGCTGCTGATTATTTTGCTGTGCCTGTTGAGGGTCGAGGCTCTTTATTCTGTAAGATCCTTGCACTTGCTGTTGAAGCGTTGGCTCGAGACCGTGCTTGTTTCCAAATAAAAGCGTAACGAAACTGCGGCGATTAAACTCGTTTTCATCACCATTGAAAGGTCCTATCGCTCCATGAGTACGAAGAAAGGGAAGCGAGGAAAACGTCATATCCAGATAGGAACCCAATCGAAACGCGTTGTCGGGGAAATCGGTCGCATTTGTGTCGCTTGTTTTCCAAAGGACTTCCTGGTTCGTTGAATAGCCATCGCCGTCCGTATCCCCACTACCATCCGTTCCGTAGTTTGGAATTGCAGAATAGGTTTGGAGGGCATCGTCCATCAAGTTTTTCGAAGGCCAATAACCCATGGTGATATAGTAACCCGCTACGGCACTCACAAGATCCTGAAAAGATTGTCTTTGAGAGATGTTTGACACCCAATTCAAAAAAGCGGTGTCGTTAAAAATATATTCCCCATGAGTCCCACCACCAATATAATCTAAGGATAATTCCACCTCTTGCTCGGAAGGTTCGTAAAAAAGCAAATCTTTGTAAAACTGACTTACGGCGGATTTCATCTCACCCAAGGGGTTCCGTTTGGTCAGAGTAATCGTTATCGGGGAGGAAACTATAGAAGGCGTATAGGTCATGCCACCGATGGTTTCATTTTGCATGACTACCGCACCGAAAAGATCTACCTTGTCATCGCTACCTGCGACCTCTTGTTTGGTGCTCCACTCAAACGTAAAGCGACCCGAACCAAAGGAGGTTTCGTTAGCTAAACCAATTTCCGCACCATTCGCGAAAAGGGCCATCTGGCGTGCTTGTTGAGCAGCGTTGGGATTGTTACCGGCAGTGGCGTCAGGACCAATCACGCGGGGAAGGTTTACGCCTTTAACTTCCACCGTAATGTTCATGACTTGACCAACCGTATATTCAGTTTCCGGAAGAGGGCTTATCATGGTGGCCTCGGGTAATTGAACAGAACCCGCCACGGTCCCCCGGTCGGTCAAGGATATACGATTGTCGCTGTTGTCCACAGCGACTGCCGTCAATTCCCAAAAGCGATCTGTTTCGAAAAGGGAAGTACTGGAATCGGGTGAAAAAATACAATAAAAGGGTGCTTTGTCATCAACATGATAAAACTGGCCGTTAAGGTAGAACTCTACCCGATTTACACCATCGTCTAAATCCACGATTGCAGGAACGAAAACCAGCCGAGAACCTCTCGTGGTAGCACCCTGTCGAGTCAATGATGGATAATGACTATATGCACCATCGGGCAGCTCTCCTATTTGGGGCAATACTTCGATTCGCTTCTCCGCTAATTTTTCAATTCCGTTTTGGTCAGTGGCGATCGCCCGAATGGAATAACTTCCTGCATCCGCCGGAATGAATCCCGAACTAAACGGCCAAGTCGTGTCTGTCGAAACCAGAATCCCTCCTACATAGAACCTAACGCTTGCCACATTGGGCGTATTAGCCGTTTGGTCAGCAGCAAGAAAAATCCAAGAGCCTGCTCGGTAAACTTCAACAACCTGAACCTCCAGCCATTGCTGAAGTAGATTAAAATCATTCAAGTATGGTGCCAACGGCTCTCCTTTGTCATTGGTTAATTTTTCTTCGATCTCCAAGGTATCCGTGCTCAAAATTTTGGTCACTTTGAAAGTATTTTCGGTTGTGACATATTGCCCGGTTGCAGAATCGACTCGACCGAACCTGATAATTTGACCAGGTACGAGGTCGGTCATAAAGGAGGTGCTCAAGCCACTGATATTTGTATTACCAACCACGGAAGCCCCAAATCCCGATCGGCGGACATTTCCGTTTGTGCTGCTAATGGTCAACGCTCCCAGTTGGGCATTCCCGGAAAGCGGACGGTTCAATGAGGTAAAGGCCAAAATCTCACTTGTTTCCGAAACGACTGTAACTTTACTGGGAGCGGAAAAAAATAGGTTCCCTTCTTCGTCACGGGCATAGGCTAAGATTTCATAAATTCCTGGCTGGGTAGGAGTCCATGTAGTGTAGTAGGGGGGAAGAGTATCGGGAGCACCACCTGTATCAACGGACACTCCATTAACAAGAAAACCGACCCATTGTACCCCAAAGCTTAAGCCAATATTGGGATTTGGGTCTAAAATCATGGCCTCCAGAAAGAGAGAGTCATTTATGAGATAAGGAGTTTCGTTAAGGCCTCTTAGTGAAATTTTAGGAGCATCCCCACTGCCGGTAGTTGAGGTAACGGTAATGGCGTTACTCATAACGCCATTGCCGCTATTGTCTCGAATCTCAGCGTGAAGAGTATGCATTTCAGAGCGACTTACATTCCATTCAGTCGAAAACGTGCGCTTAATAGTATCCGTAACTGAGCTAACATTATGCTCAGAAAGAAGGTGGCCGTTAATGTAGAAGTCCAAGCTTTGAACCGAGCCATCGGGATCACTTCCGGTGGCATAGATGCGAGCCATCGAGGTGGAAGTCAAAGCCAGCCCGGCATTGGGGAAAACAAACTCCACCTCCGGAGGTAAAGATCCTCCCATTTCCACAATTTTAATGCTAATCGGCCATGAAAAGCTTTCTTGATTTGTGTTATCAATGGCTCGAGCGGTGATTTCATGGACCCCGGGTATGGTCGGAGTCCATGTAAAAGAATAGCGAGAAGTTGTTCCGTCTCTAGTAACGACACCACCGCCGCCGCCACCGCCGCCGCCAAACTGCCCAATTTGAGTGGCGCCGGAATAAATAAAGAGTTGGCTTATTTCGCCGTCAGGATCTGATGCATTGAAAACGAAATGAACAGGTATGCCCGCAGTGTAAGTGGGCAAGTGAGTTTCTTCGTCTTGGCTTTCTTTAGTGCGCGGAACCATCATCTCGACTGTCGGTACTTTTCCTCTTTCGACGTTTATGGACAAAGTCTTGGTGCGAGCACTTAAACCATCGATCGAATTACCGTGTACGCGAATATCGAACAACCCCAAGGATGGAGGATCCCAAAGTAAAGAATAGTGAGGGTATGCGCCGCCGACTTGCAACGCGGTATCCTCGGTTCCATTCACAAATACTTGAAAACCATTGTTATTGATCAGTGTATCAGGATCATTCGCTTGAATGCCTATGAACACAGCTTCTCCCAAATTGGCTGTCATGGGTTTTATTGCTGTATTTAGACCTCCTTTAAAAACAAACTTGGCAGCGGGCGAAAATTTACCGCCGCCCGTAAGCATAACTTTGTTTATCTGTCCCGAAGAATTATTGTCTTCGTCTTTTGGCGAAATAGTGACCGTACCGATAGGGGAAGTCACATCCCCATCTACAATGTAAAGCTCCGGAGCGGAATGATATCCTTTGCCTCGGAAAAGTATGTTGGATGCGTTAACCTCGCCATGGGCAAGGATATTGTTTTCATCAAGAAGCCCTGTAAGTGAAAGATCGGCAAAGTTCAAGGGTTCGAACTCAAACGACGGCGGTATCGATTCGAAGACCTCTCGCTTGATTACCGAGGAAACTTTTTTGTTGCCATGGTTGTCCCTTGCCACGGCATACAGTTCGTATACGCCTGCAGATCCCGGACTCCAAATCGCCTCATAGGGCTCATAAGCATCCTGTCCGCCCGGAATGGGAACTCCATTTTCATAAAAAGTAACGACGGAAACATAGCCATCCGCATCACTCGCTTCAGCCGTCAATGGAATTTCATTAAAATTAAATCCTCCTCGAAAAGTTACCGGCGTCCCGGGAGTATACCCATTCCCTTGATTCGTTATTGTAACAGCGGTAACTGATTCATTGGCAATCGTGGCCGTAGCCGTCATCCCCGTACCGCCTCCCTGAATTTCAACTTGAGGAGCTGACTTGTAACCGGAACCGCCGTCAAGAACTTGCACACGAAAAGTAACACCATCTAGTCGTAATCTCAATACTGCTTCTGCGGATTCACCGGAGGGCTTGAGTACAGGAAATCCACCTGAAACATTTATCGTTATGTTAGAATCATTGGGATCCTTGATTCCATGATTTTTCATGTTTAAAGATTCAATGGTGCCGAAATTTGGTTTAGTCGAATCGGTTTGCACCATCGCCGATACATCTGCTCCATTGGCACCGGTAATCGCAATCTCAGGAGAAGAGGCATAACCAACGCCACCATGCTTAATTACAGGAACAATAGTATTATTATGATCTCCGCCCCAAGTTGCGGTAATTTCTGCATTACGTACGGGATATGCAAGTGCCACATCGGGCAAGCTTCCACTACCACTGGTACTGCTCAAAGTGCTAAAGTTGGACATAACGGAATTGCCACTGTTGTCCATTCCCACAGCAACAACGGAATGAACACCATGACCTGATCCAGCAGTCCATAAGGTACTGTAAGGGAAATTTTTCTGACCTTTACCAGCAGCTGCCGTAATGGGTTCACCATAAGGTACGCCATTTACATAAAATCGGACCCATTCCAATTTGCCGTCCGGGTCACTGGCTGATGCGTAAAATCGCATTTCAGATCCTCCGGTAATAGCCTCTCCATTTGTCGGAGAAGTCAAACTAACAGAAGGAATCTGAGATGGAGAACCCGGAATAATAATGACATGATGACCAGCGGAGTGAAAAGCGGATTTCATTCCATCATCAATCGCTTCTGCACTGATCTCGTATACGCCGGGAGCATCTGGTATCCATTCCAATATAAAATGATCAGTTCCGGGAATTTTTCGGGCGCTGTTAATGACTGTAGCATCCAGAGTCGCATCAATAACAGCACCACCACCAGGCGTTATTGTAACGGTGGGGGGCGTGGTATATCCAGTTCCTGGGTTAGTTAACGTTACACCATTTATGACACCATTTGCATTTACCGTTACGGTTCCGGCGGCACCTGTGCCACCCCCTCCCGCAAAACCTAGTTGAGGCGGAGCTTGTGGGTCAAAACCAGCTCCGGGATTAACGATTGTCAATCCCCCAAGGTTCCCGTTCGTAGAGGCTCCCAGAATTGATCCGTTTCCATAAAACCTGACTTCCGTAACCTGCCCATCGACATCCTTCCCCTCAGCTTCGAGAATGACTCGCGACCCCAAAACGAATTGAAAAGGGTAGTCAGATGATAGGTGCCTTCCCTCAGAAAAAATAACTCGAGGAACCTCTTGATATCCACTGCCATTTTGATCCAACGTAACAGAGATTCCACCGATTCTTAAATGCTCTGCCTTGATTTGAGCACTGAAGTTTCCGTCCCCACTTGCAGGGTCGGCGCTAATTGTGGACGCATTGTAGTCCGATCCCGCAGAAACCACCTCCACAGAAGCGATCACCCCATTTTTAACGGTCGCCCCTGCTTCATTCGCATCAAAACCGTTGCCTGTTTTACTGTCTACAACCACCCGAAGATAATTAGGCACATAACTGTTTCCACCTGAAAAAATCTGAATTTCAGTAACGGTTCCATTTTCGTCTACTCCTAGACCAGCCAAGGCTCCAGTCCCCTTAGTATTGGTGTTTTGAAGGTCAAATATTTTGACTATGTCATCCTTGGTGTAGCCCATTCCCCCAGTCAGTACCGGTATGGAGGTCAATACTCCGTTTACGATATGAGGCTTCATCTCCAAACCGCTTCCATTTGAGTCATCCACGCTAAGTTTAACCTCATCCGTGTAGCCAGAACCACCATTGAGAACGGTTACTACTGAAACAGCGTTAGGATTAAGGACACTGGCAGTCGCTTGCGCCCCTATTCCACCACCACCGGCAATAATAACATTCGGTTCCTCAATGTAATCGGAACCCATATCATCCATTACGATTCTTGCAACTTGGCCAAAATGTGGATCATTCGGGTCGTTCGTCGAGTGCAAAACCGCATGAGCGCGAGCAATTTTTTTAGTGTGCTCGCCTGGTTGCAGGAGAGTAACTGTAGGGGGGGAATTTGGCGTGGCTTGTGATTCGATATGTTCGGGCCTCACCTCAAAAGTTATAGGATCGGAAATAACATAATGATCACCAAAATCACCAACATTTCCAACGGCCATGGCATGAAACTGGTAAACTCCAGCCTCGGGAGGCATCCAAGTTGTTTCGAACTCTTCCATCTCGCTGTTGAGAATAGGGGTTCCATTGGTCACGCGCTCCAAGGTCACGCCATTGGCAAAAAACTGCACGCGGGAAACCCCGTTGCCGAAACCAAAAAAGCCACCGCCACCATTACCCTTAGCAAGAGCCCGCAACCTCATACCCTGCGCCGATATAGAAACCGTATCTAGAGACACTTCGGGCCTAGGGGAAGTATTGTTTGCGTTCGTTCCCGCCAAGCTTTCTGTTCGGACAACGTTCCCGTCATTGTCCATAACCTCGACCTTAAAAATAAAGTCCTCGGCAAGAGTTACTTTCCAGCGAAAAGCATATACGTCGCCAAAACGATATTCTGGCTCGCCCAATAAAGTATCATTATAGAAGAAACGAATATATTCCAAGTGCCCATCGGGGTCGTAAGCTCTAACATTCACAAAAAGTTCGGAGCCAACGCTGTAATCCGGAAAAGTATCTCCTCCCACGCCACCGGGAACCGGCTCCTCTAAAATCGCGATCGGCAGAAGACCCGTAGATTCATTTGTTATCTCAATAATTGACGTGCTTAAATTAGTTTCAAGAGAAGTTTCTCCTAAGCTATTGGTGGCAGTCGCACTAACATGGTAGGTGCCCGGACGGTCGGGCGTCCACTTAAACAGAAACCTTCCCTCTCGACTAAAAACACCTGGGGCAGGAAAGGTTTGCGTGGCAATGCCTTCTTGATTGTTAACGAAAACATTTATACTTTCAACTGTTCCCTGAGTAGTTTCGGCAATGAAGCTTATTTCTACCTCGTTCCCTAGCAAAAACTTATTTCTGCTCTGATCGACTGGGTCAGGGTCAGAGAGAATAACCGTCACTTCAGAGGTCGTCTTTAACGCCTCAGTCTTTCGGTCATGCACGTAGATATCTCGAAATCCGTTTGTATCCGCGGGGTTTTGGTTGGTTGCTCCAAATAAAAGTCCACCTGCGCCTTGAACATCCGAGCTGTAAGAAATGAAACGGCCATTACCGGTTATCGAGGGAAACCGGTTGGAGGGCATAGTCGTCGTCGCGTTCGTTCTGTAATTTACCGGCAAACCAAATTTACTGGTGGTGATTCTTTCGTTTAAACTCTTTGAGTGGTCATACAGGTAGATATCGTCAGTAACTTGATCTTTGTTGACCAAGAGAGCAGGTCGCCCATTGGACATCATGCCCGAACTTATGTTTGTGTTGATTTCAGAAAATCCGAATATCACGGGATCAGGAGCAATGATAGGGGTGGCTCGGGTAAAACCCGTTCCGCCGACAAGCATGTTGCTCTGCATTGTCGCGGTAAGAGACGATGGGTTTCCAGAGGTCGCTCTTCCTCGAAGGGCGCTAACAACCAAAAAGTCCGCGCCAAGGGTTTTCTCGGATACCTGAAGACCCTCATATAGGGGGGAATTGGTATCGGTTGGCCAAAGACCTTCGAGCGCTTGCGCAACCGCATCGCGCACACCAACAACCGACAGTCCAGAAATGCCGATCGAATTGCCCACGACATTAGCCGAAAATGCATCAAAAGTTAAAGTTTCCGTTTTCAAGTGGTCAGAAACTGTCAAGGTAGCACCATGCAGACCCACCGTACTCTGAACCACAAGCCTTATGCGTTGCTCCAGAAAAACTTCCCCATTGGGACCCAAATGGATGCGGTCGGGGTTTACCTTTGCATCGGGTTTTCCATCATTGTCCAAATCCGCACCATCTCCATCAATAATTATGCCTGCACCCTGATTGAGAACTTGTTCTTTAGTGTAACCGAGACCTTCGTCGTCCATTTCCAAACGAAGAATGGTCCCGCCTCCAGATCGATTGTTTCCAATACCACTGGTGACCGGGTGGCTGATAGACTTTAATTGAAAGCCCGTTCCAGCCCTAGGGTTATCAATGGATATCATTGTTTGCGAATAGTCGTAGTTGTTCCCCGAATTAAAAATGGATATGTCGGCAATGCGTCCGTAATTATCAACGTGATATAGGGCAAGCGCCCCAGATCCGCTACCGGAAAGATCCTCGATTCGAAGCTGTCCGTCTTGATATCCTTCTCCAGAATTCTGAACCTCGATTTCACCAATTGGCCCTCCA
>Ga0209667_1001845_pt1 | contig 14708 bp, 17 predicted proteins | sample SaaInlV_165m_DNA_2_FD_184682 | JGI IMG/M metagenome (GOLD analysis project Ga0209667, IMG submission 184682) | Marine microbial communities from expanding oxygen minimum zones in the Saanich Inlet - Saanich Inlet SI037_S3LV_125m_DNA (SPAdes)... | ecosystem: Environmental > Aquatic > Marine >... | reverse complement strand
AATTGTCGATCTTTTGGATTCTCAATGAACTCTCTTTGATAGAATTGAGTTTTTTTCATACATTCATTTTCTTCAAAAGACTCATCAACATATTTTGTAAATGTTTTTTCTAAATTTGATGTCTCGCCAATGTATATTGGATCTTTATTTCTTGTATATAGGACGTATACTCCTGAAAGTGGTTTTACAAATTTTGCGCTATCTAACCACACTCTCATTTTATCTTCTAATAATTCCATGATCTATTGTGAATGTACTAGATATTAAACTATGACTAGACAAAATACAAACTCAATCCACTACACAGTTCGTAACAAAAAGGACAATACCCTTTTTTAAAAATAAAGAAAAATTTGAGTTTTCTTACTACTCATTGAATTGAACTGGTTATAATGTTCATGACATCATCACCGGTTTTTCCGTTTGAATTTATAGATACTTTACATCCGCTTTCAGTACTACTCGTAACAATAACAGTTACACTACTTCTTTGACGTGTAAAATAATACACAATTGCACCTGGCCAAATCAAAATAGCCAATACAATTACGATTATCCAGCTAAATTCACGGCCACCTTCAGCAATAACTGATTTGTTAGCTTCAATTGATTTAATTTTGTAATCACTTGTTCCAATAGCTTGTTGTATTTTTGGGAATGTGTCATCAACGGATGATGTAACATCAATAATTTGTGAACCCATGAAAAAATCCCAAATCATGTCTATTTAATCTATGAACATCATATTCTGATAAAATAACCTTATTTTGATAAAATTAATGAACAAGATTAGATTATGAAAAAACTCAATCCGCCCTAGAGATCGTAACGAAAAGGATATGTGCTTTTTTAAAACTGATACTATTTTCCTAAATTCATGCCTGATTTTGTGCCTATTTGCCTAAATAATGATAAGGTAGGAGTTTCATCATGAGAGTGTTGATTTTTGGGTTAATTGTAATAATAGGTATTATTCTTGTTTCATTTTTTACATCTACTGAAATTTGGGCACAAAACTCAGTTACTTCCCAATATGGTGGATTAAATACTGATCAAGCTGTTTATTCACTTGAACGACATGAAATTGCATACGTAAATATTTCTGGAGTAGGGCCTGATACGAATACTCGAGAACGAATATCCCTAATTATAACATTACCTGATTCAACTAAATCAAATCATTCTGTTTTTTCTACAGACGATGGTGCTTTTCAATTAATATTCCCAATACCGTATGATGCTCTAGGAAATTACAAAGTTTTTGCATCTATGTCTGGAAAAATTCTTGGAGAAATTTATTTTTCCGTTGAAGAAAATACAAAAGACAGCACAAATCAAAATTCTCCTCAAATTCCTACATTGCCGAATACCACCTCCCCAAATATTTCATCATTAATTACAATTAGAACAGATTCTCCATCGTATGAGTTAGGTGATATAATTCATATTTCAGGAACTGTTCCTAATTATGATCCACTTGATTCAAACAATCAAATGGATGTGTCTGTACAAATCATTAATTCAAAAAATAACATCGTAACAATTTCTCAAATATCTCCAAATCCTGATAGTACTTATTCTCTCACTGTTAAAAGTGAAGGTGCACTGTGGAAATTTGCAGGAGAATATACTGTAAGAGCAAATTTTTTCCAGCAAAATGCATTTACTACTTTTAAATATTTTATCCCAATAACACCTCCTACATCAACTCCACTATCAACCACAACTCCACTATCAACCACAACTCCACTATCAACCCCAACTTTCAAAACACCTTCAAAAATTACCACTCAATTAACACTTAACTCGATACCTGATTCTTTTGAAGTTACATCATCTAGCTCAAAAGCTAGTGTAACGTTTTCAGGTACTTTACGTATGTCTGATGGGACGCCAATATCTGGTGAAGATGTGTTTGTCAAAGACACTAGTAATAACATCATACTAAAATTCCAAACAAACAATGCTGGAAAATTCTCAGGCATATGGAAACATGCTCAGTGGGGAAATAACTATAAGATGCAGGCATTTTATGATGGCTCAAATGACACAAAACCATCTAAAAGTAATACTGAATCTTTTAATGTAAAATTAAAACCTGTTTCAACTACTCCGAAATCCACATTAAGTCCGTCCTCCACCCAAGATAATTCTTGGATTGCACTGATTGCAGTATTGGTAATAATTGCAGTAGTGATAATTGTTGTAAAATATAAAAAAAATATTGGGACTAGTTCTAAAAAACAAAGTACAGCCCAAACTCAATCTAGCACATCTGTGATGTCATATTATGAATGTCCAAAATGCCACAGTGGGGATATTCAAAATAACCCTGATGGTTCAGTGAATTGTCCTGATTGTAATTTTAGGGTGTAGATACAATATAATTATAATGTTTAAGATAAATAATTTGAAATGTTTAACTAAATCATTTTATTATTCCTAACAAGTGAAAACGTAAAATGAAAAGTCCATTTTGGTATCTACTTCCAGTCTTTTTAGGGATTATCGGTGGGTTAATTGCATATATGATATTAAAAAAGGATGATTCTCAAAAAGCAAAAAAAGCACTACTCATAGGTCTAATTACATCAATTCCATTTTTTGCATGGGTTGGACTACAAGTACAATTTGGAATACCAAATCCATTTTACGTTGTAGCCAGTGGAGGTATGGGCCCAACATTGGACATGTATGATGTTATTATAACTCAGGGACATGAACCATTTGAAGATATTGCTATAGGGGACATCATTGTATTCCTTAGACCATCCGATCACAACAGAGTACAGTTTGCTAGAGTAGTTTCGATACTTGATGATGACCCTAAAACAATTAGAACTCAAGGTGATGCAAATAATGCATCAATTCCAGGAATAGACTTTCCAATTACAGAAGAAGAATATATTGGAAAAGTAGTATATACGCTTCCACAAATAGGATATGTAATACTGTTACTAAAACCACCCATTAACTATGTCATAATTATAATGTACTTTGGGATCGTTTTAGCGATTTTACAATCAAAACACAAAAAATTCAAAAAATTACCTTATTCAGAGACATCCACTTTATTCTATTATGAATGTCCAAGTTGTCACAGTAGCAGCATCCAAAATAACCCTGATGGTTCAGTGAATTGTCCTGATTGTAATTTTAGAATTTAATATCTAATTTGAAATTTTTAACTTTGACATTAAAATCATTATCTATAGTTATGTAAGATACGCTTAATTGTTTTTGAATATTATTTACATTATGCATCCAACTTCTAAAAGACGACTTCAATTAGGTATGGGAATTGCAGTATTTGCATTTGCAGTAATTGTTAGTTATTTTTCAGTAGTTGAAGCAGATCTTGAAGATGCTCCTCAATATGACATCTATCTGGTTGTTGACGTTTCAGGGAGTATGGGAACTATTACCAATGTTGGAGGATCTGATCAGATAACTGTGACATCTTCCAGTCCGATAGTTTTTGCAAAACAAGCCGCATTAGAATTTGTTGATGCATTTAGATTAGATGAATCATCTGATCATCGAATTGGATTGGCTATTTTCTATGGAGGGGAATATGAACCACAAATACCCAAAGCAGAAATTGTAGTTGGATTAAATGAATCCCCAAAAAAATTGAAAGAAGGGATTGAGGGTTTATTTCCTGGAGGAGCTACTGCTATGGGTGATGGTATTTTAATTGCCACTAAATCACTTACAGAAAATACTCGACTCAATACAACCAAAATAATCGTATTACTTAGTGATGGAGTATCTAATGTTGGGGAACCTCCTTTGCTAGCATCTAATGATGCAAAAGAACACAACATTACTATCTTTTCTGTGGGGTATGGTTCGAATGCAGATGTAATAACTTTGAAAGCAGTTGCATCAATGACTGACGGTAAATATTATGATGCGTCAACCGGACAAGATTTGGCAGATGTTTTTAATGAAATAGCAGGTGTATTGATATCTCCTATCTCCCATTACTCCAGTCGAATTCTAATTCTTCTTGCAATACCCACACTATTGTTTATTCCTACAATAGAGAAAGGTTTCACTACAATGATGAGAATAAGAGAAGACAAACCTTTGAAGAAAACCAAATCAACTACAAAATGGTCTTGTATTAGTTGTAATCATGTTAACCGTTCAACCTCTAAATTTTGTGGTAAGTGTGGGGAATTAATTAAAACCAAATCAACTACAAAATGGTCTTGTATTAGTTGTAATCATGTTAACCGTTCAACCTCTAAATTTTGTGGTAAGTGTGGAACATCTAAAAATAAATCTGGAGAACAATTGTCATGACCAATCGCTATACTAAAAGAATTTCAGAAAATATGCCTCTTTTTTTAGGCGGTATTTTTATGGTGTATCTTGCAGTTCTAGATGAAACTTTGTTTAATTTTATTCTCGATAATATGACTCGAGATCAACTAACTATTGCACTGGCAACAACTGTAGCCTCTGCTTTACCTATGTTTTTTGCAGTGGGGTTCATTAAGCAAAGTTTTCTTTACCGTTGGCAAACAATTTATCATTATGAAAAATTATTACTTGGGGATATTTTTTGGATTCTAACTGCATCCCTCTTAATTTCAATTCTCATTATAAAAATAATTGAAGAGGGTATGCATCAATTTAATGCACCTGTATTGATAGGATGTATGTTATTTTCAATTTATCTGGTTATTCGTTGGTCAAATAAACGCCAAAAATATTCTCCTTAAATCCCTTCTCAGAAGTTTATACCTGTTTTCAAGTTTAATGTGAAAACTCTTATTTCAATGAAAACCACATCCATCATGGGAACATGTTCTAATTGTGGAAATTCTATTTTACCTAATGATATATCTTGTAATTCATGCGGTTCACCTCAAAAACAAACATCTTCTGGAGGTTTTTGTGGTAATTGTGGGACTCCTTTAGCATCTAAACTCTCACCATGTTCAAAATGTGGACACGTTAAAACAACATTTGCTCCTCCACCTTCACAACCTACAAGTTTCTGTGGGGGATGCGGTTCACAATTAGCATCTAAACTCTCACCATGTTCAAAATGTGGACACGTTAAAACAACATTTGCTCCTCCACCTAATTATGGGGCACACTCTCCTGGGATTCCTTCAAATGTATCGAATAAAGATTCTGGCATTGCATTGATTTTATCTGTTGTATTGGGGATATTCTCAATATGCGGTGTTGGACAAATCTATGTAGGGCGAGTTGGAAGAGGTATAGGTATTCTAATTTTGGGTTGGGTTTTACTTGTAATTGGAGTTGCAACTATGGGTATTGGATTATTGTTATACTTGGGATTTTTCATTTGGCAAGTATATGATACAAATAATTTATGTAAACAATACAATTATGTATTAAACACTTCTGGACGACCTCCATGGTAACTTTATTGAAAACTAAGATCAGATTTATAAAATACAATTTAAGAATCAAATTATGTTAAATCTAAAATTATCTCAAAATAGACAACATGTAAAATGTAACCAAAAAACTGTTTTGTTTGTATCTTTAGAAATTTCACCTGATGAAACCACACAATTTATTCAAAGAAATCATCACGTATCATTAGTAATTGACTGTAGTGGATCTATGGACGGCAAAAAGATACAAGATGCAAAAGAAGCTGCAATTAATGTTGTAAGACAGTTATCTCCAAATGATTTAGTAAGTATTGTAACTTTTGAAACTGAGGTCTCAATAAAATTGAATCCGACACCTGCATCAGATCATAATATTGAAAACATAATTAATTCCATTGATGTTGGAGGGGCTACTGCATTACATGGAGGTATACTGGCGGGATTTCAATTACTTCGTCAAGCATCTGCTCCTAACATGATAAATCGATTAGAAGTGTTTACAGACGGTGAACCAAATGTTGTACCTTATGATGATATAGATTTTACACAATTAGTGCAACAAGTTAGAAACAATGGAATAACCTTGGATGTATTTGGAATAGGTGATGATTATAATGGACCATTATTAATGAAAATAGCTGAAATAGGCGGTGGTAAATGGGCGCATGTTTCAGACACCAATGTGCTCACAACAATTGTAGGTGCACAAGTAACTGAAATGCAAAATACGGTTATATCGAATCCTCAATTACAATTAACCTTAATGAACGGTGCAGAATTAGCATCCGCTGCAATTACAAAACCAACACTTCAAGAAATTCAACCTGAATTTCGACAAACTATTGGAAACACGACATCTATTGGATTAAAAGATATCATAAAAAATGAATCACAAACAATTGCAATGCGTATATCTGTCCCATCTGTGGAAGGTAATGATATTTCATTTCTAACTGCAGTTATTACTGAAGGCGAAAATGAAATTGCAAACCAAACGGCGATAATATCTTGTACTGAGGATAAGGAACTATATAATTTAGAAATTGATCCTAGTCCTAGAGTATTATTATCCAGCACAGAAGCTACGGTATTATTGCGAAAAGGTCTTGATGGGGATCAAGATGCTACAGAATTAGCAAAAACCATTCTTTCTAATCTTGATGATCCTGAAACAACTCAGTTAATGGATGATGATGCACACGCTACAGTACTTAATGCAAAAAAGATCAGTGGTGATATTCAACCTGGGATGTCTGAATCAGACAAAAAAAGAGTTCTTCATGATACAACGGTTATTGGCGAAACCTCAAAAAATACAAACACCACGTTGACTTGTCCCAATTGCAATTCTACAGTTCGTCCAACTTCTAAAATTTGTGGGCAATGTGGAAAACCTATAAGAAAGACTGAATGAGAATTATAGAATATGGACCAATGCCCTCAATGTAAAACTGAACGTACTCCTGGTGAGATCTTCTGTGATAATTGTGGACACAAATATGCAATCTCCTCTGAATCTACTCCTCAAACTCAATCATCATCTAAAGAATCTCAATCATTTGAGGACTATGAAAAGGATTATCTTAATCGAATATCTACAGATGAATCACAACCAGAAACGACAAATAACAATCCAATTCGAGGAGTAATTTTAATTCCAACTGCTAATAATTCTGGTGAAGAAACAATTCATTTTGATGAGAATCCAAAAACAGTTGGTAGAGAGAATGTTTCAGAAGTCTTAAAATCACGAAACGCTGATCCTTTACAAGTTTCAAGAAAGCAATTTACAATTTTTAAAGAATCTGATGAGTATTATCTTGAAGATGGTAAAACATCAATACAAGATACCCCTAGTGGCAATCATACTATGGTGAATGGCATAGATATTACAGGAAAAGGAAAAATTAAACTAAATAATAATGATGTAATTGGAATGGCAACAGTATTGGATGTTACATTTCGTTTGGTCTAAAAGAAACATGTTTTTTAGATTAAATTCACAGAGACGATAGAAATGAAAATATGTTCTGATTGTGGTGAAAAAAATAATGATGATGATACGCGTTTTTGCATGTCATGTGGATCTGATCTAAATAAACCTGAACTATCACAAAATAATAAAACCGACGAATCAGATTTTGATCCAGAATTAAATGAACCTCAAATAAAAAATGAGTCTAGTGAATCTACAATACTTGTGGAAAAAATAGGTAAACTAATCTTACCTGATAAAACATTTTTCATTATAGATAATTCTCAGAAACTAGTGGGCCGAACTAATCTTAAACAATACACAAAAAATGATCTTGAATCCATTTCCAGATCTCATTTTACAATTTACAAAAAAGATGAAAAGTATTTCATCAAAGATGGAGTAACAAATGTTCAAAATAAGCCTAGTGCAAATCATACCTTTCTTAATGATGAGAAATTAACTGAAATTGAATTTGAATTGAAAAATAATGATAAAATTTTAGTATCTGATGTTGAAATGTTATTTGAGGTTTAATTCCTTGAATTTGAAGGGACAGCATTTTAAGGGAAAATTGGGAAGTTACACAACAACAAAACATCTAGCTTCTGGAGGCATGGGTCATGTGTATGAAGCGATAGATCAAAATAGAAAAGAAGTCATTATCAAATTTCCTACAACCCATATGCCTGATGGACGTTTAATGTCTGCTGGGTATCATACACAAGTAATAGAAAAATTAAGAGTAGAATCAAGAGTACTCAAAAACTTTGTTAATTCAAAACATCATTCTATAGTTCAATATATTGATGAGTCATATGATTCAACTAATTTTTTTCTTGTTATTGAAAAATTATATGGTGATACTATTACTAATACAGTATCTAGTGTACCATTACCTGAAAATAAAGTGATCAAATTTTCTTTAGATGTTTTACGGGGTCTTGAATTTTTACACAAACACAATACAATTTATCGAGACATGAAACCTGATAACATAATTGCAACAAAAAGTGGTAATTGTGTTTTAATTGATTTTGGAGCTGCAAAACAAGGAATGACTCAAACAAATCTAAAACAAGATGAAGGAAATGCAACAATGTTCAAAAGTCCTGGATGGACATGTCCAGATCAAGATGTAGGTAGAGCATCAGCAGAATGTGATTTGTATGCATTGGGACGAGTCATATTTTTTATGGCAACCGGAATAAAACCATTTAGATTAACTACACCTACTGGGAAAATGACTAAAACAATACGTGAAATTAAACCCACCATAAGTATGGGGTTCTCTGAATTAGTAAATGACATAATTGATCCTGAACACAACAAAATACATACTGCAAGTGATTTGATTTTTAAATTGACTTCTTTGAATACTGCAAGTACTGGAAGTTTTACCCCTCAGCGTTTACAATCTCAAAAATATACCCCGTCAACAAGTAATCGATCTCAACATAGCCAAATTTCACGAATTGTTTTACAGGGCACAGAACATAAAATATCTAATAATCATAGTGGCTCATTAATTGGAAAAGTACATGATGAATTAACATGTCGTAATACGGATAATGGTTGTAATAAACAGCATGAAGGAAGTAATATTTTCATAGGATGGGTTTGTCCTAGTGGCTGCAGATGTAATTATAATCCAGCACATATGCTTGATAGACACCATATGAGGATTTGGAAAGACAGTCAAGGACAGGCACATGCAGTTAATAATGATCCTAACAGAAGATCTGCCATCAATCGAACAGGTAAATGGATTTCAATGAAACATCACCAAAAAGAATTATTAAAAAGTCATGATCAAATAGCGTTGTTGTACAATGAAAAAAAGGGGCCCTTCTTGAGTTTTACATTTTATAGTCAGTGAGAAAACAATGGATTTCAAATTTTCTTCTCGTGACGGCTCAACTCCAAATAAAATACGAAGTGTTGCATCTTTAACAGATGTGGGAAAAGTTAGAACCGTTGATGAAGATTCAATTTTAGCTGCAAATTTATCATTTGGAGTTAATTCCAAAAGTACTCAGTTTCATTTGTTAGTGGTAGCTGACGGAATGGGCGGACATGCTAAAGGTGAAGAGGCAAGTAAAATTGCTTTAAACACAATTTCTAAAACAGTTATCCCTAAATTATTAAGTGAAACGCCTTTAACTGATCTTCTTAAATTAGGAATTCAAAATGCAAATCAAGATATTTTAGATCATATTGACAAAAATCCTGAAACTTCAGGTATGGGAACTACTTCAGTATGTGCAATAGTACAGGACAATGAAGTACATCTTGCAAATGTTGGAGATTCTCGAGCATATGTGATTAGTACTGATGAAATTCGTAGGGTTACTAAAGATCACTCTTATGTTCAAGAATTAGTTGATAGTGGAGAAATTACAGAAGAGGAATCTAGAGAACATCCAAAAAAGAATGTTATCACTAGAGCAGTTGGAATAATGTCCTCAGTTGAACCTGATATGATGAGACTGACCTTAGATCCGGATGAATCTCTATTGCTGTGTTGTGATGGGGTAATTGCACATTTGGATGATGATGACATACATAAAATAATTAATAATTCTGATGATCCTACAAACGCATGTCAGAAAATTATAGATTTGGCAAATGAACGAGGAGGTTCTGATAATATTTCATTGATACTTTTATCTTCGGATAACTAATACCCTAAAAATCCTCCAAAACACTCACTTCGCCTAGAGTCTATTACGAACTAGAAAATACTCTTTTTTTAAAATTAGAATGCTTTTTCAGAATTATGTTTGAGAATCTAATCCCCAATTATTCCAAGGTCTCTGAGCTCTATGATGAATGAAGAAATCATATTTTGAATATTGATACCTTGCACTGTAAATATTCCCAATAAAAAATGCAACTCGTAATCCAATTAGTACCAGTGTCATAATATAAAATGTATCAGGGGAGAATCCAAATCCATTCATAGATGGAATAAAACTTAGTGGTAAAAATGAAAAGTATGGCATCACTGTTAATAGAGTTACAAGAATTCCCGGTAGTATTCCGCCAATTAAAATTAACAATCCTTCAATTGGTCGATTCAGGTAAAAATGTGCAATACCATGAATTCCGAACAACGATGGGAATATAGCCCAAAATGTAGTAGCAGAACTAGATTTTTTTAGTCTGTCTACCTTTCTATCAAATTCTCTTTGTTTTTCAATAGAATTCATAGTAGTCAGAAATTTTGAAAATTCATCACTTTGAGACAATACAGAATTTAAAATTCAGATCTATATAATAGTAATATCAGAATCATATCTTATGATTGTCTTTTTTTAAAATGAGCATAATTTTCTGAACATCAGCCATGACTTTGTACCTATTTATCTAAATAATGATATGTTATGAGTTTCATCATGAAGATTTTAATTTCTAGTCTACTTGTAATATCATTTGTTTTACTAATTCCAATATCTTCAACATATGGTTCATCAAATTGGTGGAGTGATGTTAAATTCTATGATGATATTTTTGTTGAAGAAGAATATGAAAAACAAGTAAATACAGAATTTCCTGATTGGGTAGAAAATCCATTCATGTGGTATGGGGAAGATAAAATTTCTGACTATGAAATTCTAAATATAATAAAATTCTTGATTCATAATGAAATAATTCTAATTGATAAACTTCCCACTCCTGAATGTTCAGGGGATGCAAGATGTATTCCAGGAATTATAACTAAAATCATTGATGGAGATACAGTCAAAGTGTATGGTAAATCTGTAAGATTTTCATTATCATCTGCTCCAGAACTTGATGAATCTGGAGGAATAAAATCCAAAGAGTTCATTGAAAATATCTGTCCTGTTGGTTCAACTGTTCTAGTTGACGAAGATGATGAACAAACTCAGGGAAGTTATGGGCGAATCATAGGGGTGATTTACTGTAATGGTCTGAATCTAAATGAAGAATTGTTAACAAATGGTTTTGGATATCTATCATCAGGATTTTGTAATCAGAGTGAATTTGCATCTAATCTGTGGGCTAAGAATTATGGTTGTTAGATTCTAAAAAAACTCAATCCGCCCTAGAATACGTTACATACTGGAAAATGTCCTTTTTTAAAATCAGAATAATTTTCTGAAATTTCATAATACTCAGACCTTTTAGGCTCAAAAAAAGTACCAATCGACCGCACAGGTTAATAGATCGTAAATATCATAATTATTGAAGGTTAGAGATTCCCTGAAAGTGCACAAAAAACAGGCACATCTTGATCTTCTTTATTATTACAATAACCTCCTCTTTTAGGCTCAAAATATCTTAGATTCTCTCTTGTGATTTGTAATATGCTGAATTGTAACTCTGAAGCATTCACTCAGGTGATGTTTTATCATTTTGAAGATGGTATGAGAACACCATTTTGCAAAGAAATAATGAGATTTTGTATTAATCACGCTAAAGAAATTTCAAGAGACGATTGCCATGTCAGGATTCAAGTGTTGAATTGAGGAAAATAGAGATTGGAGTTAAAGACAAGGAATACTATGATTTTCTGTCTGTCTGCATTGATGAGGAACTATCAGTAGAAGATAAACTCAAAAATATTATTCGATATCATGTGATTGTATATCGTAATAGACAGAAAATTAGAAATCAGAAAATTGATCGTATTTAGGTTAAGAAAAAAGATGCTAAGTATTAAACTAGATTACACATTTTTTATATTATTAGAACCTCCATCCTTTTAATATTGAGAAAAAATAAGGTTAACTCTGTCTCTTTTAGAAAATTTTCCTAGTCAATTCAGTCCTAGATCTATTCAAAAAGAAATTATTGGAGAAATTGAAGAAAAACTAAATTCAGGATTTAAAAAAATCATTTTATGTGCCCCTACAGGTGTAGGGAAATCCCTTGTAGGTGCAACCATTTCTAAATATTTTGATAGTTCTTTTACTGTAACTGCATCAAAACATCTACAGGATCAATACATCAAAGATATTCCTTTTCTAAAACCTGTTAAAGGAAAGCAGAATTTTCCTTGCCTAAAATTAATGTCTTCAGAAAAAGTTGACAATGATAGAAGAGCAATGAGATGGGGCTTAACATGTGACAAGGGCGTATGTCAAGAAAGAATTAGTAAAAATGGAAAAGAAATAGTTGAAGTATGCAAATTCAAACCTACCATAAAAAAAGTTGAAGACAATACAGTTGATTCCCAATCTTGTCATTACTATCTCCAAAAATATGATGCCCTTGTGTCAAAACATTCTTTGTGGAATTATCATGCGTTTTTCCAAATTATGAAATTTAACAAAAAACTTTTTGAAGATTATCTTGATAGAAAGGTTTCTGTTTTTGATGAGGCACATAAAATTGAGGACCAAATAATCCAATTTGTTGGATTTGATATTTTTGCAGGTCAGGTAGATGAATGCAATCTTAATTCTGAGAAATATGATTTCACTGATTTAGATTCCATGATTAAACTAACTGATGATATTGCCTATTCTTATGCAGATAAAATTAAAAATATCAAAGAGAGTACAATATTTAAAAATGACCCGGATTATGAATTGATTTCAAAATTAGAACGACGTTATGATAAAGCAGCTCAAGCAAAAATTGACATTGCAACTGATAAAGATAATTTCATAGTTAATGATCCTGTAAAAGATCTGAATGGTAATTTTAGAACTATTTCTGTAAAACCTATAGATGTGTCCAAATTTGCAAACAGTTTTTTTGAAACCGAATATCAAATTTTCATGTCTGCAACAATTGATAAACAAAATTTTTGTGATAATATGGGATTAAAAAAAGATGATGTTGCATTTGTTGATACTCCAAAATCCCCATTCCCAATAAATCATAGAACCATTGATTTGTTAAACATTAAACGACTCAGTTACGGTTCTACTGAAGATGATGAGATTGAAGTAATAAAAACAATTGATAGAATTTTAGATGAACACTCAACTGAACGGGGATTAATTTTAACTTCGTCTATTCCTAGATGTCAAAAAATTCTCCGATACCTCTCTCCAAAAAATACTAAACGTATTAGAATTTGTCACAGTAAAAATAAAGATGATAAGACTCAAGATGAGGTAATCACTGAACATGCATCTGATCCTACGGGAGTATTGCTTTCTTCGTCTCTTTGGGAAGGTGTTGATCTTAAAGATGATTTATCTAGATTCCAAATTATTGCAAAAGTTCCTTACCCTAATTATACAGAAAAAAGAACTAAAGCAAAAATGGCTAAATTTCCTTTGTGGTACACATCTCAAACTCTGACAAAACTGTTACAAGGATTTGGGCGTTCTATTAGAAGTGAAGATGATTGGGCAAAAACCTATGTTTTAGATACTGCTGCAAATAATGTCTTTTTTAAGGCTCAGCAGATGATTCCAAAGGCATACTATGATGTTTTAGGAATGGATGAATTATCTTAAATCCATTTCAACAAAACTGACTTCAATTTTTGATTTAGACACTATTGATTTTTTCAATTACTGTATTTGGATCTACTGGTTTGATTAACGTTTCAAATACTTCATATTTTTCTAGATTTTTTATACTAGATTCAGTAAGTAGACCTGTCAAAATAATTATTTTTACATTAACATTCGACTTTTTGATATTTTCCAATGCAAAGAATCCATCAAATTCTGGCATGGATAAATCAAGTAACAAAAAATCAGGTAAATGTTCTTTACAAAGATTTACTGCATCTTGACCATTATGTCCTACTCCAACAACTTCCATGTTGCTCATTTCACAAAAATCTTTTAAGATTTCAGTATAATCTATTTCATCATCAACGATAACTATTTTTTTCATTTTGTTATCTCTCTTGGAATTTTAATCACAAACGTTGTGGGATTATTTTCAACATGTATTGTACCTTGATGTTCGTGTATGATCTGTTTACAACTTGCCAAACCTAATCCTGTCCCTTGATGTTTTGTTGTAAATAACGGCTCAAATACTTTCTCCATCAAGTCTTCAGGAATATCTTTAGGATTAGTTTCAATTTCAGTTATCGTAATATCTGTAGCAAATACATTAACTGGAATTAATAAAACAAATACTATTGTGATAATTATTACAGGTTTCATTTTTTGCTTTTCTTCACTGTTTTACGACTTTCTAAAGATTTGATTCTTTTTTCTAATTTTAGAATTATTGATTTTTGTTGTTTAAGATCGTTTTCTAATTTTTTGATTCTACTATCCTGTTGTTTTTCATGCTGTTTATCTCCTAATACCATGAATTTACTAAAAGAATTATGAACTTAAGTATATTGAAATTTAGAATCTAATCTAAATTTTATTTTTGTTCCATTCTTTAGTCCATCATTA
>Ga0209667_1001840_pt1 | contig 14731 bp, 15 predicted proteins | sample SaaInlV_165m_DNA_2_FD_184682 | JGI IMG/M metagenome (GOLD analysis project Ga0209667, IMG submission 184682) | Marine microbial communities from expanding oxygen minimum zones in the Saanich Inlet - Saanich Inlet SI037_S3LV_125m_DNA (SPAdes)... | ecosystem: Environmental > Aquatic > Marine >... | reverse complement strand
CCGATCAAGCTGCTCAATTATTTTTGCACGACAATGCGCTGAACCCAGCGGCCTTTCCTTCGCTGGCCGGGCTGCAAGCTGATCTCTGCCAGTGGACAGCCAGCATGCTCAACGGCCCTGAGGCCGCAGGTTTCGTAACCAGTGGGGGTACCGAAAGCATTTTGATGGCTGTCAAAGCGGCTCGGGAACGTGCCCGGATTGAGCGAGGTATTACTGAACCTGAAATCGTTTTGGCCGAGAGCGCTCATGCTGCTTTTCATAAGGCTGCCCACCTTTTTGGGTTGACGGTTCGCAGCACCCCGGTTGCTGCTGACTGGACTGCCGACCCCGTGGCCATGGCTGCTCATGTTGGGTCGAACACTGCTTTGGTAGTGGCTTCGGCTCCGCAATACCCGCAAGGGGTGGTTGACCCGGTGGCTGAGATAGCAGCTCTGGCGGCGACCGTTGACGCCAACTGCCATGTTGATGCCTGCATGGGCGGCTTTGTGTTGCCTTTCGCCGAAAAAGAAGGCTGGCCGTCACCTCTTTGGGATTTTCGAGTGCCGGGGGTGACCTCGATTTCAGCGGATATTCACAAATTGGGTTACGCCCCAAAAGGGGTGTCCATTTTGCTGCACGCCAACAAAGAGCTCCGGCGTTACCAGGTTTTTATGTTTGATGACTGGTTGGGTGGCCGCTACGGGACTCCCAACTTGCAGGGCACTCGGTCGGGTCTTCCGATGGCTGCGGCATGGGCGGTGATGTCTTTTCTAGGCGAGGAGGGCTACCGGCGACTGGTGCGTTCCACGCTAGAAACCGCCGATCAGATTCGCGAGGCGGTGCATGCCATTGAAGGCATCGCTTTGCTGGGTAACTCCACCCATCATCTTCTCGCAATAACGGGCGATGGGTTGAACGTTCTTTCGGTGGGTGCGCTGCTTGGTGATCGTGGGTGGCACATCGATAGTCAGGGCCCACCTGATTCGCTACATCTCACGGTAAGCGCCGGCAACCAGGCGGTCGTCGAGGAGTTTCTTGAAGATTTGCGCTGGGCCACCAACCATGCTCCAGACAGCCCCGAAGCCACCCCCACCGACTACGCCGCTCCTTAATCCCGAGATGAAACGTGGGGCCTGGCCCCATGTTCACCTTGATTAGGTGAAGAGGCGGTCGGCGTCTTCGAAGTCAACCAGCCAGGTGCGGCCGCCTTCTTTGGAATGGTACGAACCCCACCCCAACAGCTGTCGAGCACGAGGCGGCAAAGTGGCGGCTCGCTCTTGCGTAACCACCAACGGGCTTGCTTCTTCAGGCCGCAACCAACCCACCACAAAACTTACGTGCATACCGTAGCGCCAACCATCAGTTTCGTTGGCTCCTGCGCCGTGAATAACTCGCCCCGAATACAACATTCCGCTACCAGCGGGCATAGCAGCGTAAGCCACTTCTTCTTCGGTGGCTTCCCAGCCCCGAATCACCTCAGGCGGCAAACCTTGAGTCCCTGGCACCACCACCGTGGCGCCGTTTTCTTTCGTAAAATCCGACAAAGCAAACATGCAACTCACGGTTATTTCTTTTCCCTGTTGCACCGCTTCGGGCCAGTTGGCTTCATCCCGGTGCAGATACTGGGCTTTCTCCCCGGGGCCTACCGCCATAACTTGGCCGGTGTTCAACCAATAGTCTGCGCCATTTTCCAGCAAGTAATGGTCGGCCACCGCATTAAGCACCGGGTTCAACAAAGCGTGTTCTACAAAAGCACGACTACGGGCCGCCAAGCCACAAAACCGCACCGTGTTGGCTCCGTGGAAAACCTCCCAAAGTTCCAGGTCGCTTTTCGTTCCGGGCTCTGCATCATCCATGGTGGCCGCCAGATCATCAACTATTTGTTGGCGGGCTTCCTCAGGAATGAGATTTTTTACAATAACCCCACCGTCAACATCAATATGGTTGAACACTTCGTTGAGTGAAGCGGATCGTTCTAAAGTTTTTAACTCTGGCATGGTTTTACTTTAAGAGATACAGGCGTCTCTTGCCACCACACTGAGGTGGGTCTCCGCTGTAGAAGAATTCCCTATCTCATCAGTTGCCGTCACCGTCACTGTTACCCGTACCGTTTCTCCAGTCGTTACGGAGTATTCAGGGAAGGTCCCCATTTGGCCGCTCCATTGACCAGCACCGGTTAACTCTGCAAGTTCAACCGATCCGCCTGGGTCATAAAAGTTAACCTGAGTTTCCCAAGAAATCTCTACCGAAGCAACACCCGAAACATCAGAAACCTCAGCGGTCAAGACTGAGAGTTGCGGCCATGCTGAGCAGTAGGGGCTATCTTCGTAAATTTCCGATTCTGACCAAGTCATTGCACCAAAGACCGGGCCAGAGGTGTCGGGGGCCAAAGTGGTTGTCGTGGTGGTTGTCGTGGTGGTTGTTTCTGGCGGCAACGTCGTGGTAGTTGTCGTGACTGGTGGCAACGTCGTGGTGACTGCCGGAACTTCCGTAGTCACAGGCGCCAGCGTGGTTGCCGGGGCCAACACCGTAGTGGTGGTTGGCGGGTTGGTTGTTGTGCTGGTAGTCGCCGGAGCCACTAACAAAACCGGTGCGGTGCTGCCTCGAGGGTCGGTCAACAACAACGACCCCACCACCACGGCGAGCGAGGCCACCACCGCCGCAAAAATAGTGCCCAGACCAAAACCGGTTGACGTTACGACCGGAGCCACCCATTGGCCGGTGGCCGCAAAGCCCCCAGTTGGTGGGTTGGCCACCGGAACCCCGTTGGCTGCCGAGTCAAATACCCGTTGACGCAAAGCCACCGGTGCTGCCACGAATGGTAAGGCTGCTGCCATACCGCCAGGAGCCATCATGGCTGCCCGGCGGCGCTTACACGTTGAACATTTGTCAATGTGGCGAGATACCCGTTTGCGCCAAACAGGGCTGAAGGTGCCGTCCCAGGGGGCAAGGGTTTTTTGCAGATCTGCACAGTCTTTGCGGCCGTGACGAGCCACCAGCAGGGCCCCCATGGAACGGCTTACCCTTTGGCGTACCCGTTGCACCAGCTTGTGGGCGTTGGCGGTTGATACACCCAGAGCAGCAGCTAATGCCTCTCCTTCGAGGCCATGACGAGCGTGGAGGTCAAGCACCTCTTGTTCTCGGTCGGTTAGGCCGGCCGCTGCTTCGTGCAGTAAAGCCTGCAGGTCGTTGCTTTCGAGTTGGCCACTCATCGCAGCGTCCGATTCAACGTCAAGGCCCGCTTCAGGGTCGAGCACCAGTCGATTGCGGGCTCGGTAACGGTTTTGTATTTGACTTCGCGCAATGGCGTAAACCCAGGCTCGAAAACGGTCAGGATCGCGGAGTTGGCCGATGCGTTGGTGGACCAACAAAACGGTGTCGTGCACCACATCTGCCGCTTCATCAGTGTCGTTAAGGCGAGTGCGAGCAAAGTCATGGAGCCGGTCGGCGTACTGATCGTAGAAACCAGCGAGCGCCGACGAATCTCCGGCCAACAAGCCGGCCACGATTTGTTGATCGTTAACCATTTTGCTGAACAGTAGCCGTCGGCGCACATGCTTTGCCTCCACGGAGAGCGGGTTGGGCCGGGCATCTGGTTTGATGCCCGGCCCGTTGAGATCCCGCTAGGGGCTTAGAGAATGAACGCGTTTGCGAACTGCGAGCAGTCAACATCTTCGTCAACTGCCCGCTCAAATGGGCTGTAGGTGAACGGAGGCATGCTGTCGATCTCTGTGGTGATGCCGAATTGTTCAAATCCAGCACCGGTGAGTTGATACATGGTCCGTTCGAAAGTGTTGGGGGTGAAGAAGAAGTTGTCTACCTCTTCGAACTGGACGATGACCGGGATGCCTTCGCTTACTTCACAAGCCACTGAGCTGTAGTGGCTAAAGGCGTCGCCGGTGTGGAATGAGCCGCCGTCTAACCTGGGGGCTTTTTCTATGTTGCAGTCACCCATGACCACGATGTCGTAGTTGCTGTTAAGAAAGCTGAACTTCTTTACCCAGAGTTCTTCTTGGCCGTCGAAGTTGAAGTCGGTGGCGAAGAGTGCTTGCCCATACCCGTCGAGGTTTATCCAGTGGTTTCCTACCGCCAGGTAGAATGCATCCACGTTGTTGTCCGAGTAAACCCCGGCCATTTCGAGGCTGCCGTCGCCGTCGATGTCAACTGGAATGGTGTCGCCGATCAGGGTTACTTCTTCGGGCATCTGGATACCCGGTGCGCAGTCCTGGAAGCCTGGAATGTTAAAGGGTGGTAACTCCAAGACTAGTTCAAACGGTGGAGGTAAGAGCAAGTCTCCGAGGCCGGGAAGGCCACCAACGGGTCCCTCTGCTGGAGCTTCTTCCTCTGCTGGAGCTTCTTCCTCTGCTGGAACTTCTTCCTCTACTGCTGGAGCCTCTTCCTCTGCTGGAGCCTCTTCCTCTGCTGGAGCCTCTTCCTCTGCTGGAGCCTCTTCAACTGCTGGAGCCTCTTCAACTGCTGGAACTTCTTCCTCTACTGCTGGAGCCTCTTCAACTGCTGGAACTTCTTCCTGTGCTTGCTCGGTGGCCTCTTCAACCAAGGCCGCAGCAAGTGCTTCAGCATCTTCGGTGCTTTCCGCTTGGTCAGCGTCGTCGTTGGTTTGTTCAACTGTTTCGTCAACCAGAGTTGATTCTTCGTTGTTTGCTTCGAGCACTGCTTCTGTGGTGGTAACGGCATTTTGCGTTTCTGGAACTTCAGCTAATTCGATGTTGCTTTCTTCGGCCACTACTACGGTGGCGGTTTCGCTGGTCTCTGCATGAGACGAGTCGCCGCGCAAGCCGATAGCGACGCCGGTAACGGCGACGATTATGGCCAGCACAATGGCTGCGGGGATAAGTGGGTTTTCGTTGAATCGTTTCATTGTTTTCTCCTTGTTTGGCGGGCCCCTTGTTGAGCCGTTCATGGTTAAGACGCAGAGAAAACACTTGGTGGACACTTTTTTACAAAAAAAAATGTCATGATGCTTTATGGAAAACTTTGGCCCTCTTATTTCTGCTCAAGGGCTTGAAGGTTGCCCTGAAGGCACGGTGCTGTGTGATGTGCGTTGGTACACCGATGGGCGTAGCGGGCGAGAAGAGTTTGAGAGCGGACACATTCCTGGGGCGGTCTTCGTGGACCTTGACCAAAGATTGGCTAGCCCCGACAATGGCGCCGAGAGTGGCCGCCACCCTTTTCCCGCGGCCCAAGATTTCGCTCAATGGTTGGGCTCTATCGGCGTCGGCCCCGCCACCCCGGTGGTGGCTTACGACAATGCTGGCGGGTTTAGCGCCGGCCGTTTGGTGTGGATGTTGCGCATTTTGGGTCACCCGGCTGCCTTGCTTAATGGCGGTTTGGCTGCTTGGTCGGGGCCGTTAAGCAGCGAGGCGACCTGCCCCCAGGCCGTATCTTGCCCCACCCGGCTTTGGCCCCAAGAGCAGTTGCCGAGCCTTGAACAAGTAGTTGCTCATGATGGCCAAATCATTGATGCTCGGGGCCATGACCGGTTCCGAGGCGATAGTGAACCTCTTGATGCGCAACCGGGTCATATTCCCGGTGCTATCTCTTCTCCTTTTGTTCAGAACATGGTGGACGGTTATTTTCTTTCCCCCGAAGCGTTGCGCCAATCTTTTACAAACCAAGGTATTGCCGATGCCCGGAACGTTATTTCTAGTTGCGGTTCGGGGGTAACGGCTTGTCACAATTTGTTGGCCATGGAACACGCCGGGTTGGGCCGAGGCCGCTTGTTCGTTGGTTCGTGGTCAGCGTGGAGTCGCTCTGACCAAGCGGTCGCTACCGGGGAATAATCGGCGTTTATCGTTGGTTTCTTAACTATGCCTTCAAACCAAGAACTCATGGTGGGGATTTTTGCCGCCGACTCAGGCGTGGCAGGCGAGTTGCGGTACGCCGCTAAAAAACTGACCGGGCAAACAAGTTGCTCTCTGTGCGACATCACCCACGGGTGGAACCCCAAGGGCCGGCCCGAATGGAAAAAGGCGTGCGCCGAAGCCGGTATGGAACTCAAGTTGGTTCACCGTAATCACGCCACCAAAAGCCAGCTTGAAACAGCAGGCGCTTTGCCCGTGGTATTGGTTGGATCAGAAAACGAGTGGCGGGTTTTGTTGGACGATCAGGCGTTAAAAGAACTGGCTGGGTCGCCGGGCCTGCTTGTTGAACGCCTACAAAAACTGGCGTAAATATGATGGCTGGCCGGGCAGGTATCGAACCTGCAACCTCCTGGTCCAAAACCAGGCGTTCTGCCAATTGAACTACCGGCCACTGGCCATCTTGGTTCTGAGGATAATAGGCAAAGTCAGCAATACGCCAAAAGATCCTGAAAACCTCACCTATGAGCCTCCATAATTTTTTACTCAATAGCCAAGGCGCAGATAACGCAGACTTTTTGCGTCGCTCTGCCGGTCTACGGTGATACCGTACCGCCCGATATGGGATCACTTATTAAAAAGCGCCGTAAGCGCATGCGTAAGAAGAAACACCGCAAGATGCTGAAGCGCACCCGTGCTCAGCGCCAACGCGGTAAGTAACCTCTTTTACTCGGCGGCCACTGTGTGGACCACCCGCCGGTTTTCTCCAGGAAACGCACCTTCAACAAACCACGTACTACCGCTGCCTGCCAAATGGGGGGTTAGCCCGCTGGCCTCTTCGAGAGCGTCACGGTAGGTCGTCAATTCTGGGTACTGTGTTAAAGCAGCAGGTTCTAGGTCGTTGTCTCCTTGCCCTCGTGGGCCGCCCATGGCATCCCAGCGCCCATATACCGCTGGCGTGGAGCAGCCAAACGGTGGGGTGAGCAAAGTAAAGGTACGGGGTTCAAAAGGCATCGGGCTTACTTCTTCCCCTATGCCGGTCACCCATGCTCGCCCGCCTCGCAAACAAAAAGCTACGTCGGCGCCCAGCGTGGCTGCCGCTTCTAAGTCGGTAAACCCGGCCCAGCGCAGTACCGCTGCCGCATTGGCTGAGCCGCCTCCCAGCCCGGCTCCGGCGGGAATATTTTTTTCTATACGAATTTGTGCTTGTCGGCCTACTAAAGCCAGGGCCTTGTTGACCAGGTTGTTGTCGTCGGAATCTACCGAAAACCCTTCTGTTGTTCCGTTCACCGAAAGCCCTTGGCCCGGGGAAACGAACAGTCGGTCAGCCAAGTTGAGGGTCACCATTTCTGCTTCGATCAGGTGGAACCCGTCGTCACGAACCCCAGTGATACGCAAGCCAAGGGTCAATTTGGCGGGGGCTATTAATATTGTGGTCATTTTTTGACCTGATCAGCGATGGCTGCCCATTGTTGGAGGCTGAGTTCTTCGGCTCGTGCGGTGGGTTCAACACCGGCTGCCTTAATTCCTTCTTCGGTGGTCATGGCGCTTAATGAGCGGCGTAACATTTTGCGGCGTTGCCCAAAGCCGGCACGCACCAGGGCGAACAGCATTTTGGCATCCGCAGTTACTGCTGGTTCAAGGCGGCGTTTTATGTGCACCAGTGCGGAGTCCACCCGAGGCCGGGGGTAGAAAACAGATGGCGGCACCTTGCCTACTAATGCCGCCGTGGCGTGATAGTTCACCTTGACCGAAGGCAGGCCGTAGGCAGCATCGCCAGGGCCGGCTACCAGTCGGTCGGCGACCTCGCGTTGCACCATGACCAGCATCGAAACCACGGCAGGAGTTTCGTCTAGAAGGTCGCAAATAAGTGGTACCGAAATGTTGTAGGGCAAGTTGGCCACCAAATGCCAGTGGCCTGTACCTAAAATTTCGGTCCAGTCTGCTTTCATGGCATCGGCATGCACGATACGCACCGACCGTCCGTTGGTCACCTCGGCGAGCACTTCAACCAATGTGTCGTCAATTTCTACTGCCGTAACCGCTGCCCCGGTATCACAGAGGGCCAGCGTTAGGGCCCCGATTCCAGGCCCGATTTCTACCACTTGGTCGCCTGCCCCGATCCCAGCCAGTTCTGCGATGCGGCGCACCGTGTTAGGTTCGACAACGAAATTTTGTCCCAGCGACCGCTTGGGTGAAATTTGATACCGGTCCAGGAGTTCCCGGACCTCCGTCCGAGTGAGGGTCATGCCTTGAGGCTAGAGCAGGAAACGGCCACATTCGGGCCATTGGCCTGGGCCGCGAAAATCGTAAAGCGTTTGAGCCATCAAATCTTGATCAGCGGGCGAAGCTTCAATGGGGTCAACCCCTTCAAGATGGTTGACGTGGTCGAAGATGCTGGCAATCCAGTCCCATGTTTGACGACTGAACTGGTAGGCCCCGCGGTAGCTACCGGTGGGGTTGACTGCTTGATAGTTGTTGGTTGATTCGCAACGTCGTAGATCATCCCATTGTTCGGCGGTTGGTCCGCCAGGAATCGCTGGGGTGGCGGGGGCCACGGTCGTTGGTGAGGCCGAGGTGGAGTAATCCAGGTCTGCTTGTCGTTGTTCTTCGGCCAAGCGGGCTTCTTCGGCGGCTTGGGCTGCCTGGTCGGCCTGGCGGTGTTCTTCGGCCAAACGGGCTTCTTCGGCGACTTGGGCTTCTTGGGCGGCCAAGAGTTCTGCTTGTTTGCGTTCTTGTTGAGCGGTTACTGCAAATTCAACAATGGCCTGGGCTCGTGCTTCAGCAATGATTTGGGCCGCTATTTCTTCGGCTTGAGCATTTTTGGCCGCCGCTATTGCTGAAGATATTTCTACGGTGACTGGAGGAAACTGTTCGCTAACTACCGAGCGCACCCGAGGCATCGTGGTGGGTGCGGGGGCAGCCGTCTCTAATGGTGCTGCCTCGTGGGGCAGCACCGAGGCGCCGGCCACTGCGGTGACCGAACCTATGGCGTCTGGGTTTTCCAAGACGAACAGGGGCAGCGCAGCAAGGGTGGCCAAAACCACCACCACTACACGCCACCGTTCGATGGTGGTGTCGGCGTTCAGAGCTCCGTCCCTTTCCTCTCTGGTGCTTGCCACTTATGAGGCGCGCACAGCCAACCGAAAAGTTACGAAGAGATGACAAAAGTTGCAACCGCACTCTTTATTGTCGCGCGCAACGCACCACTCTTCGCGCGAATAACAAGGTCTTGCTATTGAGCAGAAACCCCGTAAAAACGCTGCGCCGAAGCGGTAGTTGCGGCGGCTACTTCGCTAATGGGCAGGCCCAGCACTTCAGCAATTTTTTCGCCCACCAAGGCCACGTTGGCCGGTTGGTTGGTTTTGCCCCGTAACGGCACTGGGGCCAAGTAAGGAGAATCGGTTTCCACCATGATGCGCTCCAACGGGCAAAGAGCGGCGGCTTCTCTTACCTCGGGGGCTTTAGGGAAAGTCACGATGCCGCTAAACGACATCATGGCCCCGCGTTCTAGGCAACCCGTAGCTTCGTCGGGCCCACCGGTGAAGCAATGAAATACCGTGCGCTCCGGGGTGCCTTCAGCGTCTAAAAGGGCGAAGGTTTCTTCCCAGGCCTCACGGGTGTGAATAATCAACGGCAAGTCATGCTGATTCGCTAATCCGATGTGAGCGCGAAAAATCTCTTGCTGCTGGTCTCGGGGCGAATGATCGTAGTGGAAGTCCAGCCCAGCCTCGCCGACCGCCACCACCTTGGGGTGATCCAACAACTCAGCGATGCCTTGCATTCCGTCTCGCGCTTCGTGGGGGTGCACTCCGGCCGTAGCCCACACTTGTTCAAAGCGTTCCGCCGTCGCTACCGCCGCTTGGCTGTGCACCAGGTCGGTACCCACGGTGATCATGCCCACTACCCCAGCATCTGTTGCTCGTTCTATTACCTCTGGGGCGTCTTCACCCAGATGACAGTGGTTGTCGAACCAGTAAACTTCGCCCACCTTCTCATTAACTTTCTTGGTCAGCCAACAGTTCGCCCAAATCTACTTTGGCAAACAACGGCGAGGGCTTCCCTATGGGTGAGCCCGGGGTGAGTTCTTCTCGCTGCCAACCAGCCACCGGGCCAAAGGGGTCGTTCAAGGTTTTAGTAGAAAACGGCAGGTAGGGCGCTAAAGCTACTCGTACCCCGCCCACTGCAGCGAGCGCTGTCCCCAAAATAACTTTGGCTCGTTCGGGGTCGTCTTTAGCGACCTTCCAGGGTTCGGTAGCGTTGAGGTAAGCGTTTACGGCGGCCGCTCCGTCCATGCCGGTACGCAAGGCGGCCCGCAATTCAACTTTTTCCAGTTGTTGACCGGCCGTAATCAGCGACGCATCTATGGTCGCCAGCAGAGCAATATCTTCGGGCTGGCGGTCACCGGGTTCTGGTACTTGCCCGTCACAGGTTTTATGCACCATAGAGAGCACCCGGTTCACCAGGTTTCCCCAGGTGGCGGCAAGTTCTTCGTTAATACGGCGGGCGATTTCTTCTACCGAGATGTCAGTGTCACTTTGTTCAGGCAAGTTGGCCGCCAAGGCGTAGCGCAGACCGTCTGGTTCGAACAGGTCCAGGCCTTCGCCAATGGTTAAGCCCACTCCCCTGCTGGCGGAAGCTTTGCCACCTTTAAAGGTCACGTACTGGTTGGCTGGCACGTCAGTGGGCAGGTTCAAACCGCCGTAGCCCGACAACATTCCGGGCCAAATAATGGTGTGAAAAGGAATGTTGTCTTTACCAATGAAATACACACTGCGGGCTTTATCGCCCTCCCACCATTCGCGCCAAGCCTCCGGGGTTCCTTGGGTCTGAGCCCATTCTTTAGCCGCCGATAAGTAGCCGATAACCGCTTCGAACCACACATAAATACGTTTACCGTCGCCCAGGTCGTCAACGGGGATTTCAATACCCCAATCTAAATCTCGAGTTATTGCCCGGTCTTGGAGGCCTTCTTCAATCCATCCTTTGGAGAAATTAAGCACGTGACGGCGCCACCCTTTTCGAGTTTCTAACCAGTCACCCAACACCTCTTCGAAATCGGAGAGGCGCAAATAGAAGTGCTCGGTTGATCGCAACTCTGGCCGAGACCCAGAAAACTTTGACCGGGGGTCCACCAGTTCTTCTGGGTCAAGAGTGCGTCCGCAGTCTTCGCATTGGTCGCCTCGTGCATCGGTGTACCCGCAATGAGGGCAGGTGCCTTCAATGTAACGGTCGGGCAAAAACCGTTCGGCTTCGGTGTCGTAATATTGTTCGCTAATCCGTTTATCAATGTGGCCTTTTTCTAAAAGACGCAAAAACATGTCTTGCACCACGGCGGCATGATTTTCGGTTCCTGTTGAGGTGTAGCAGTCCCAACTAATGGCCAGGCGTTCCCAGTCGGTCACGAACTCGTTGTGATAGCGGTCAACGATCTCGGCCGGGGTTACCCCTTCAGTATCGGCGCGAACAGTTATCGGGGTGCCGTGCACGTCTGAACCACTAACCATCAACACCCGGTTCCCGACCAAGCGTTGAAAACGAGCGAAAATATCGGCGGGCAGATACGCACCGGCCAGGTGGCCAAGATGACGCGAGCCGGAGGCATAGGGCCACGCCACAGCAACCAGAACTGGTGAGGAAGAAGAATTCATGACTCGAGGCTACCGGTCGCCTCGCAAGTCGAGGGCAGAAGAATAAGCGCGACGGCGACTGACCCCGAGGCGGCGGGCGGCCTCATCGGCGGCATCTCGGGTAGAGACCCCGCTGGCTAGTATTTCTTCCAATACTTGGCCCAACCGTTGGTCATCTGCTTCGGCCGGCGGCGGGGCGCCGCCTAAGACCAGAACCACTTCGCCTTTTATTTCTTTACTGGCCCAATCGCTGGCCTCTTGGAGCGACCCACGAAATACTTCTTCGTGGAGTTTGGTGACTTCTCGCACGATGGCCATTGGGCGGTCTGGGCCACAGAGTTCAAGCAGGTCAGCCACCGTGGCACCTACCCGTTTGGGCGATTCAAACAACACGGTGGTGCGTTCTTCGACGGCAATTTCTGCCAAACGTTGCTTACGTTCTTGACCTTTGCGGGGCAAAAAACCTTCCATACACCAGCGCTGGGTAGGTAGTCCACTTATTACGAGCGCCGCAACGGGAGCCGCCGGGCCGGGAACCACCGTTACTTGGTGGCCGGCTGCCAGAGCGATATTTACCAACCGCTCGCCGGGGTCAGAAATCCCGGGGGTTCCGGCATCAGTGACTACTGCTACTTGTTGCCCTTCGTCGAGGCAAGCCACCACGCGTTGGGCGGCTCGATCTTCGGTGTGAGCATCTAGACGCATCAACCGTACGCCGTCCACTCCAGCGTGTTGCAACAACCGGCCAGTTCGGCGGGTGTCTTCGCAAGCCACCACGTCAGCGGCGGCTAGGGCTTCTACGGCTCGCGGTGAAAGGTCACCCAGGTTACCTATAGGGGTTGCTACCAAAGTCAAAACACTCATAGCTAGCGAACCTCCAGTTCGTCGCCTACGGCAAGGCCCCAACGCTCAAATGATCCGGACTCTGCTTCTACTACTGCTCGGGCGCCCCGCACCGGCCGCCCCAGCCGCCAAGGGGGCATGCTGGTGACCCGCAGCACTTTGAGTTCTTTATCAAGGTGAGCGACATCTATAGCGAACCGCATACCGAGCGTATGTACCGAGTTGGCGGGGCGCAGCAACATGGCGCCGTCAATACTCGCTCGGCCCAATAAGCCTCGCTGACGGTCCCCACGCCTTTCAGCGATCTCCACGGAGCTCAACACTTTTTCACCACAAACCAACCACGGCATAGGTAAGAGCGTAGGTCACACGTTGAAGCGGAACTCCAAAACGTCGCCATCTTCTGGAAAATAATCTTTTCCTTCGGATCGCACTAAACCCGCTTCGCGGGCTTTTACGTAGGAGCCTTGCTCGAGTAAAATGTCCCACCGGATGGTTTCGGCGCGGATAAACCCTCGTTGAAAATCGGTGTGGATGCGCCCTGCACATTCGGGGGCGGAGGAACCCACACGGAAAGTCCAAGCACGGGATTCTTTTTCGCCGGTAGTGAAGTAGGTCCGCAACCCCAACTGGTGGTAGGCCGCTTGCACAAAACGGGGAAGCGCACCTTCGCCCAGGCCTAAGCCTTCGAGTAGTTCGGTACGGTCTTCCAGGGGCAATAAAGCTGCTTCGGCTTCAAGTTGCACGCACATGGCGATGACGTCGGCTCCCGCAAGTTCTTCAATAACTGGGGCAATTATCGGGTCGGGGTTTTCAATTTGTTGCTCATCTAAATTGACGACCGCCAATACAGGTTTGGTGGTAAGCAACGAGAAGGGCTTTAACTCAAGGAGTTCTTCTTCGGTAAATTCAGCACGTCGTATCGGGGTGCCCTCACTAAGTGCTGCTTCAGCGCGTTCTAAAATTTTCACGATCCCCACCAAAGATGGATCGCTTTTAGTGGCTCGCCGATTTTTGTCTACTTGGCGCTCTACGGTTTCGAGGTCGGCCAAAGCCAACTCCACTTCGACAATACGCAAATGCTCTAACGGGTCGGTAGGCCCCGGAACATCGGTGTCTTCAAAGGCCCGTAACACAAAAACGATGGCGTCCACTTCTCGAATACCCGACAAAAATTTGTTTCCAAGGCCTTCGCCAGAAGCGGCGCCTTCTACCAAGCCGCCGATGTCTAAAAACTGCACGCTGGCCGGCACGGTCTTAAGCGAACCGCTCATCTCGGCTAAGCGGTACAGGCGAGTATCTGGCACTTTGGCTACCCCTATGTTGGGGTCAGTGGTGGCAAAAGCATAAGGGGCAGCTAAAGCACCACCGCCCGCTAAGGCGTTATAAAGCGAAGACTTCCCTGCATTTGGAAGACCCACAAATCCGAATTGTTCCACCGTTACTCCTTGATTTCTTCCTGTACTCAACCGAACGGTAAGGCTACGCCGGGAGTCCTCTGGCCAGACCAGAACTTTAAGAACTCTTTCAATGTCCTGGCCATTTATGCGATGAACCTGGACAAATTGCCGTTAGTCTCTGGGCTATGTCTAAGCGCACATCCAAAAAGAAAGTCAATGCTCGGCGGAAAAAGGCCAACCATGGCCGGAAGCCCAACTTGGGCCGCAACAGTTAATTTGATTCGTTTTCCCTGGTTTTCCCTATGACCGACCAGAATATTGATCCGGTTCTTGGCCGGGGAGATGCTACACCCAGCGAACAGATTGATACTTTTCCCGTTGACGGGCCAATTGACCAGATCTCGTTTCGCTCTTCGGAGTTGACTGCTGTTTGTCCAGTTACTGAACAGCCTGACTTTTATTCCATCATGATTATGTACCGGCCCGATGACCGGTGTATCGAAACCAAATCGCTCAAGCTTTACTTGCGCACCTTTGAAGGGGTCGGCATTTTTGCCGAACACTTAGCTCCAAAAATTGCTCAGCACCTGAGTGCTGCGGTAGGAGTACCGGTTGCCGTAACGCTTGAACAGCAATTACGTGGCGGCATCGTCACCACCGTGACTGCTCCAGGTTCGGCTGCGTAGCTTTCTTTTTTTTTGTTTCTCCTGTAAAGGTGCGCGCGATCTTGTTTAGTTCGTTAGAGTCAAAATTCCTTGTGTGACGGTGGTCTCATTCGTCGGCCAAGGATTAACTATTAACTAGGGTCCGGAGGGATTCATGAAGAAGCGTTTAAGTCTTTTGACTGCTGTGCTGCTGGGGTTCGCATTGATTGCGGGTGCTTGTGGTTCAGACAGTGTTGAAGAAGAGGTCACAGCGACTACTGCTGCGCCGACTACGGCTGCGCCGGAGGCTGATGCCCATTTGGGTGATGGTTCTTTGGGCGAGGTTCGTGTTGATGCTGGGGAAGCCATTCAGATTCGTTCTTTGAACGCTATTTCTGGCGATGTGGCTTTCTTGG
>Ga0209667_1001838_pt1 | contig 14737 bp, 12 predicted proteins | sample SaaInlV_165m_DNA_2_FD_184682 | JGI IMG/M metagenome (GOLD analysis project Ga0209667, IMG submission 184682) | Marine microbial communities from expanding oxygen minimum zones in the Saanich Inlet - Saanich Inlet SI037_S3LV_125m_DNA (SPAdes)... | ecosystem: Environmental > Aquatic > Marine >... | reverse complement strand
CCCCAAAACGCGATATCTTCCCTCCAACCTTGCTATGACTTGTGTATTTCCTCCTGATACATACAATAAGACTGGGTCATCACATCCACATTGGTCTCTGCCAATTTCGATATGTGCTACACAGTGGTTAACTCCAATTAACGGGACCTCAAGTTTACTTGAGATTCCCCTTGCAATAGCTGCACCAACTCTCAAACAAGGACCCAATCCAGGACCCTGTGAATAAGATACTGCTCCAATGTCAGTCATTGAAATATCATTTTGAATCAGTATTTTTTCAAGCAGTTGAGGAGCCACTTCTTTGTGATGGTCAGCAGCCTGGCGCGGATGGATTCCACCTTCATCAGGACTAACAGTGTCGGAACACGAAGGAAAGGGTTTACCACTAGAATCAACTAATCCAAATGACAAAGTATGTGCCGTAGATTCAATTCCGAGGGTCCATTTGTCCATCTCGCTCAGACACTCCTCATGGCTATGGTTCTTCAACCCTCACGCATAAGCCCCACCAATGCGAACCATATTGTTGGACCTTGGACCGATGGCGCATCTCTCTGGAAAGGGTTCTTTGAAGGGTAGAGGGATATCAGATATTGATGCTCTAACTAGTCCTGCAGGTAATGGAATTGTTGTGGAAAATGGAATAATAACACGAATTGATGACTCTAAAGTGTTAGAAGAAGAATTTGGTAGAGAAAATATCCATCAATCGAAATCATCTCTTCAGGAGAATAAAATATATTCGTTACAAGGCAAGGCAATAATTCCTGGCTTAGTAGATGCTCATACTCATTTGCTTTGGGCGGGCGACCGTTCTCGTGAAGTTTCATGGCGACAGCAGGGCCATTCATATTCAGATATCGCTTCAATGGGCGGCGGTATTGTTTCCACAGTTGATGCTACAAGAAATTCATCACAAAGCGAATTGGTGGAGTTGGGATACAAGAGGCTTCGAGGAGCCTTTAGAAATGGCTCAACCCACTTGGAAATAAAAAGTGGCTATGGCTTATCAACAGAGGCTGAATTAAAATTATTATTGGCAGGACAAGATCTTTCAAAAATGGACCATCTGCCGAGCATTGACCAAACTTGGCTCGGGGCACACGCTACTCCGAAAGGAAATACTCGTCAAAATTATGTTGAAGAAATCTTGAGCGATCAACTCCCCTCGGTAATCGACCAAGGAATAGCGCGTTCAGCAGATGTGTTTTGTGAACCCGGATGGTTCACAGTTGAGGAGAGCGAGGATATTCTAAAGCAGTCTAAACAGGGAGGTTTAGACCTCCGAATCCACATCGATGAATTTACTGATGGTGGAGGTGGAGAATTAGCTGCAGATTTGAAAGTCACCACCGCCGACCACGCCCACTATACTTCTAGCGATGCTAGAATGCGTATGCAAGATGCTGGCGTAAATTGTGGTTTTTTACCCGGAACACCGTATGCAATGGGAGAGCAATGGCCTGATTTCAACAATATTACAGAACAGGAATTCACCTGGTCAGTAGCAACAGATTTCAATCCAAATTGCCGCACATTAAGTCTACCATTCATCGCATCAATCCTAGTACAGCGCTGCGCAGTATCACCATTAGCCGCGTTAGTTGCATGTTCACGTAACCCAGCTCAAACAACTCCACATCCATCCGGAGCCCCGCATGGAGTGATAGAGGAAGGCGCTGTTGCTAATTTGAATGTCATTGATGGGCCATGGTGGCAGGCTTGGTGCCAACAACCTGGAGATTCCCCATTCCACGCAACAATGCTTGAGGGAGAATTAATCTTTCATTGAATAATTATGATTTCCAATTACTTTCTTTTTAGAAAACAAATAATATAAACTAACATCAAAACATAATAAGGTGGAAATCATGGTTGAAGCAATAATTGAAACTGTTGTATGTTCACCAGCTCAAGGCAGAGATGCAAGATTATTGAGAATGCTAAATGCACGTCAAGAGTTCAAGCGTCAAAAGTCTGGATGTCTCGCGGCTTGGCATGCTAAGTCAAGCAATGGAGATTCTCTCTTACTGGTTCAAAGTGTATTTGCTTCTCGTCAAGATTGGATCGACATTTCCAATCAAATAGTTGAAACCTTAGATTCCAGAGATGGAGGATTAGAATCTTGTTTACTCGGGCCACCTTTGGTAGGAGTTTTCACTGTCGAAACTGATGATTTACAACTAAATCTTGGCTGAACATCATTTTGGCTCAAATTATGTGTGATGTATTGTCGTATAAGGTAAGTTATACGACATTGACATTGAATAGCTTAATCTTTTTTGTCAAATATCATTGAATAATGGAGAGCAGTGTCACGTTTATGATACTAAAGGGAGCTAAAAATTTCAAACAATTGTAAAAAACACCCTCCGAGCCTACCCTCTAAGGGCCAATAATTTTGCAAAAACAAAATTTCTGAAACTCTCTTGACAATAGTAGGGTTCAAGTCAAGGATGTGATTGGAACATATTGATTGAGATGGCAGTTGTGGAAGGATTTTGTCTGAAGTGCAAAACATATGGACCGATTAAAGATGGTCAATTATTCAAAATGACCAATGGACGTACTAGAATGGGTGGACACTGTTCACAATCTGGCTGTACGGGAAAAATTTCTAAGATCGTTAGTTGATTCGAAATTATCAAACCGAATCCGTTTAATACAGAGCCTATGTGGCTCACTTTACCTAGGGCTCGTGGTCTAGGGGTTATGACGTCGCCTTGACATGGCGAAGATCGAGAGTTCAATTCTCTCCGAGCCCACCAATATTTTATCAAGCAATAATTATGATTTCTTCTTTATTTCAATTAAAATGGAATTAATACTAATTATCATCTAAAATACAACTATTGTAAAATCAAGATTTATGATTTCTTGTTAATTCTTCTGGATCAGGTAATACCAAATCCTCAGCAGATACTCTACTCATCGGCTTTTCCTCCTCCTCATCCATCGTAAAATCAGCAGAACCGCCTTCCCACTTTACGACAGAATCCGATTCTTCGAATGATTCTATTGGTATCTGGTCTACATCTGGTGCTAGTGAATATGATGTTGGGTCAACGATAGGGGATGGTTTTTCCATCGATGGCGGTGGTGCCTCTCTTTCCTCTAAATGAGCTACTGAATGGAATGTGCCACACTCTGCACATCTAACACTACCTGCTTTCTCAATGCACCCACATACTGGGCAAAAAGTCATCCCGCGTAATGCATTCAAGGGGTCAGTGGACATGTATTTACTCCAGGAACATTTCATCTTGGTATCCGGTGATTTCATCTCCAGTACCATCTTCCTTGATTGTTACAAGTCCATCTTCATCATCAAATTCAACGATTACTCCAAAGACATCTTCTTCTTCAACAGTTAGACCAATATGTGATCCAATGTCAATATCATCATCTTCTTCATCGTCATCCTCTTCTGATCCATCTTCCTCTGATTCTTCATCCTCTGATTCTTCTTCGGAATCTTCGGAGGCATCCTCTTCTTCGTTTGATTCTTCCTCATCCTCATCTTCGGAAACATCATCTTCTTCACTTTCAGAAGATTCCTTAGCATCCTCGGTGTCGGATTCGACTTCCTTCATTGCCTTGACACGTGCTCTCCAGCCTTTTGCAAGGACAAGGTGGGTAAACATTGAACCGCCCATTCCAATTGCACCAAGAAGAATAAAGATAATTCCATCTGTATAGAATCCCTTAGGCATGGATGATGCTCCATTTTCACCTGAGAATGGAGTTAGTGAATTAGCGCAGCCACCTAATTGTTCATCCGAATCACAAGGATATATCTCTCCTTCATCATAACCGTCAAGGCCTATTCCATAATTGCTCTCTAATTCAATTAGACCTCCAGACCCGTCAACAGGCCCAATAAACCCGTTAACGACCCATGCTAAGATGAATAGGAAGAATGTTGCATGTATTAGTGGCCACCAGACATCATTCCATTTCTTTGACATCATTGCAGATTGCATTGGTGATGGGAACTCTTTAGGATCTGTGCCATCATCATATTCCTCGTCATCGTCATCATCGTCATCATCATCATCGTATTCTTCAGGATTGTTTCCAATTTCTTCCTCAAGCGCTGATACGAATTCTATGATGTCAATATTACCATCAGAATCAACATCCAAGGTTGCAACAAAATCAGCAATACTTGATTCAGCGATGTCTTCATCTTCAAGAACATCACTAATCGTATTTGATAACTCTTCAGTAGAGATGAATTTATCTCCATCTTCATCTAATGCATGGAAAATAGTAGCAGGGTTTGAACCATCTCTGTCCATTACATCAATCATCTTCTTAATGATATCATCGGGAAGGATTTCGACAGGCTCCTCATCACTGGTTTCTTCGGATTCATCATCAGATTCCTCCTCTTCAGACTCTTCCTCTTCTGACTCTTCATCATCAGATTCTTCCTCTTCCTCTTCGGATTCTTCATCTACTGAATCATCCTCTTCTTCTGTATCCTCGTCGGAAGAAGCTTCAGCCTCATTTTCTGGTGCAACATAATCGGATCCAGTAACAGATTTCTCTAACTCTGCTAAGTCTATTTCACCATTACCATCAGCATCAATTTGTTCAACCAACCGTTGAACTTGAGATGGGGGTAAATCTGCTAAATTCAAATTTAGAAGGCCCTGTTTAAGTTCTTCAGAGTCTATCATTCCGTCTCCATTTGTATCGAATTTTTCAAACAGTGATTGAATGGTTAATCCAGTGCTTGAAAGCCATTTTCTCAAAACATCCATCACATCATCTGCTACAAAAATTACACCACAGCTACTGCAACTGGTTGATTCAAGAGGGACCAAAAATCCACATGCTCCACACTCACCAAGTTCGTCTTCTGACATACCGGAAAATTTGATATTACATTCAGGGCATTCAGTAGAATCGCTTGGAATTACTGCGCGGCAACTACCACATTCAGCCATCGTTGTTTCCTCATTATCAGTTTCAGACACAGGCACACCTATATGTGCCAAACAAACAATAGATATAATGCTTGATGGAGTTTATAGTGGCACATAGTAAATAGAGCAGTTCTTTCATAGTTGCATAAGAGGGAGTCTAGGCAATGGAGCAAGGAAGAATATTTTCTGCCGAATTGAGCGATAATTCGGACTTGTATTCGTGGATTGATTCACAAATAGAAGTTGCTCAACAAAGCATTCTACTCTTCAGCAGACAACCACATAAGAGGTTGTTAGAATACTTCGACGTCACCAAAATTGAGGCTTATTGGCTGTCTGAACGAGTTACTGCAGGCGCATTAGAACCAAGTCTTGAAAAAATCGCACACTTGATAGTTTCCAAATTGCAACATAATCAGGGGCTAATTGTCGTTGAAGGACTAGAGTGGTTAGTCTCCTTACATGGCCATGAATCAGTATTGGCATTTATCCGCCAAATTAGAGATGAAGTATACCAAACACAGTGGAAAGTCATTTTCCCGATAAATTGTTTGGTTTTTGACTCGGTTTGGCTAGCTAGGCTTAGGAGAGAGGCCCCAAATTTGGAAATTTTTGCGCCAAGGGATGAAAATATCAAGGTAAACCAAGAGGACAATGATGTTGAGGAAGATCTTTCGCAAGAAGTAAAAATACATAACTTTCAAGAAGTTCCTGGGGAAGAAATAGAACTTGATACTAGAGATGATGGGACCCCGAAATTGGTAATGTTGACTCGATTGCCATTCAATGGTTTTAGTAAATCGATTCTAACTAGGAGAATCTTGCAATGGAGAAGAATGGGTTTGGATGTTTCAGAGGTAGAACCAGCACTCTCAATGTTGGATGATAAGAGTTCATATGAACTATATGCTTCGGTTGAAGAAAAAGTTCGTAGGGCTGTTGAATTAGAAAATTACCTTGACAGGTATTCGGACAATATTTCTGCTAGTGAATTAGCAACTGCTCGATTTAGAATTAGACAATTAACGGGATTAAATGAAATTGAAAAGTGGATATTAGAGTTGTAATTATCTCGGCAACCTACCACATTCAGCTTCAATTCTTGCTAACCAACCACCTTGCCATAACTGAGAAGCAATAGTTTTCAATTCTTTACTAGTACTTCTATCTCCACTGAGTGGTGGTGAAATTGCTCTGACTCTTTGTTTTAATGACCGGACATGCTCAGCGGGTTGTATCTCTTCAAACTCTAGTGCTTCACATGCAACAAATAATTCACAGGCTAAGACCTCTGATAATCGTTCAGTTGCCATCAATAGATTCCAGCAAGCAGTAGCACCCATACTAACATGATCTTCTTGGCCCGCAGAAGTGGTTGTAGAGAACGCTGAGCGCGGCATTGCATGACCATGTAACTCGGCCAAAGAAGCACCTGCGACATATTGAACGATCATTAATCCGGATTCAAGTCCGGAGTTTTGAGCTAAAAATGCAGGCAAGTTGCTTCTAGCAGGATCTAGTATCTGGTCAATTCGTCTTTCACTAATAGATGCTAATTCAAATAACGCGTGTGACATTGAATCTGCTGTTAATGCCAATATCTCTCCGTGGAAATTTCCTTGAGAAATAACTTCGTGAGGACCTGGTTTTGCAGGGTCTGGAAACACCAATGGGTTATCAGTAGCACTATTCAGTTCCACATCTAATGTTTCTTGCAATTGCAAAAATCGTTGTAGTACAGCACCATGAACTTGTGGAGTACATCTAAACGAATAAGCATCTTGAACCTGTTCACAATTCTCATGAGATTTTAGGATGGGTGAATCTTTCATTATCCTTCGCAAACGTGATGCAGTGGTCAATTGCCCGATATGCGGACGCGCTAAGTGAACTCTTTCATCTGCAGGCCTAATACTGCCTTTTCTTGCCTCTAATGAAGTACACATAATAATGTCAGCAAGAGGGATTAATTGACTTAATCTTTGTTCAGCAGCGACCAATAGTGATAACATCTGACTTGTACCGTTAATCAGAGATAAGCCATCTTTCGCCTTCAAACTAATACCAATCAATCCATTAGCAAGCAGCGCATCACGGGTCGGCCCAACGCCTGAATCAGTGAGAACCTCACCTTCACCAATTAGTGAAAGGGCCATGTGTGATAATGGAGCCAAATCACCACTCGCCCCTAAACTTCCGATGCGCGGAATTGCAGGGCAGATATCGTTATTGATGAATGCGAGCAGTTGGTTAATTACATCAGGATGCACTCCCGAACAACCTTTTGCAAGAGAATTTGCTCGCGTCACCATCATAGCCCTTACCAATTCCTTTGACATTAGATCTCCAAGAGCGGTAGCATGTGAGCGAATTAGATTTCTTTGAAGGTCTGATAAATCGTCATTAGAGATTCGTTCCTTGACCAATGCTCCGAACCCAGTATTGATTCCATAAACGGTTTCACCTCTTTCCAAAATACCATCCACTACTGACCTTGCAGCATTTATTTTGACCCAAGAATCTTGAGAAATATCTACTGAGGCTTTTCCTTCTGCAATCATTTGTACTTCAGAAGAAGAAAGTGTTTCACCATCGAGATAGATTATTTTTTCATTTTTCATCTTATCACCACATCATAATGAGTTAATTATTTCGTCGTCGACAATTGTCGGCAAAGTTACTTGTAAATTTGGTTGGGACTTCATTGCTCTGCGAGCCGCAAAAATGGCACCATCGTTACGCCCCCAAGCTCTCCTAGCCACCCCGTTATTTACATCCCAGTGTAACATTGATTGTAATCTATTTTCAGAATCTTCTGAACCATCTAGCATTAGGCCGAAACCGCCGTTGATTACTTCTCCCCAACCTACTCCGCCTCCGTTATGCAAACTAACCCAAGTAGCGCCTCTAAAAGAGTCTCCAACGAAGTTATGAACGGCCATATCAGCGGTAAACATTGAACCATCAGAAATATTTGCAGTTTCTCTATATGGTGAATCTGTACCAGATACATCATGATGATCTCTACCCAATACAATTGGAGCAGAGATTCTACCTGATGCAATTGCCTTATTCATAGCAGAAGCAATTCTCCGCCTCCCTTCATCATCGGCATAAAGAATACGCGCTTGAGAACCGACTACCATTTTATTTGAACCGGCTTGCTCTATCCAGCGAATGTTATCCTTCATTTGCTGTTTTATTTCATCAGGAGATTCGAGAATCATTTCCGATAGAACTTCACAAGCGATGGCATCGGATTCGGCCAAATCTTGCGGGTTGCCTGAACAGCACACCCATCTATATGGCCCGAATCCATAATCAAAGCATAATGGGCCCATGATATCTTCAACGTATGAAGGATATCTAAAACTGCCATCATCACACATAACATCAGCACCAGCCCTACTTGCTTCGAGCAGGAATGCGTTTCCATAATCCCAAAAGTACATTCCTCTATCTGATAATTGGTTTATTGCAGTGGCCTGTCTATTTAGACTATTTTTTACTTCATCGCAAAATTTCTGAGGGTTTTCTGACATCATTCGCGAAGCACTTTCATAGTCAAATCCAACAGGAAAATAACCTCCTTGCCATGGATTGTGGAGCGATGTTTGATCACTTCCTAAATCTACATTGATATTTCTCTCCACCAGTCTCTCCCACAATGTAACAATGTTGCCTACATAGCCAATGGATATAGATTCCTTATTCTGTGCTGAAAGAACCATAGTATCGATCGCATCATCAACATTTTCGGCAATAGTACTCAGCCAACCTTGCTCCTGTCTTTTCCTAGCTGCATGAGGATTTACTTCGGCGATAATACAAGAAGCACCTGCAATGACTGCAGCCTTGGCTTGAGCACCAGACATACCACCTAATCCTGATGTTACGAAAGTCACGCCTTCAAGCCCTTCATCACCCGACAAACCAAGTTTCACTCTCGCTGCATTTAGAAGAGTTATTGTAGTTCCATGAACAATTCCTTGTGGACCGATATACATGTAAGAGCCGGCAGTCATCTGCCCATACTGACTTACACCCAAAGCATTCATTCTTTCATAATCTTCAGGCGATGAATGGTTAGGAATTACCATTCCATTGGTGACAATAACTCTTGGTGCGCTTGGACTTGAGGGAAATAGTCCCAAAGGATGCCCCGAGTACATCACTAGGGTTTGTTGTTCAGTCATCTGTGAAAGATATTTCATTACAATGCGATATTGGGCCCAGTTTTGAAAAACTGCTCCATTTCCACCATAAGTAATCAATTCATGAGGGAACTGTGCTACACGTTTGTCCAGATTGTTTTGAATCATTAGCATTATTGCTGCTGCTTGTTTACATTTTGCGGGATAATAGTCGATAGGGTATGCCTTCATTTCATATTCAGTGGGGCGATAACGCCACATTATTATTCGACCAAAAGTATCCAATTCTTCAAAAAATTCCTTCGCTAGTACCGCATGCAAATTTTTTGGAAAATATCTCAAAGCATTTCTGATTGCCAATAGTTTCTCTGGTTGAGTCAATACTTGCCTCCTCGCAGGAGCATGGTCAACAGACTCATCCCATGTAGGCATTTCAGGTAGTCCATTGGGAATGCCGGTGATTAGGTGGGAGGCGAGGATAGCAGCGACCTCTTCCGACATAGTACAGGGTCATCTCCGCCTGTCTTTGAGCATTGTTGCTCTTATGACTGCATAGCGGGTATTGAATTGCCAGGATTCCATACTGTGAACATTATTCCAGATAGTACCATTATTGAGCCAAACATCATTATTCCATCAGAAATACCGAGATTATGATTTTCAACTAAATATCCTGCAACCGAGGTGGAAATTGAAAATGCAATGGACATAAACAACATATCTATGGAGAATACCCTTCCTCTCATTTCATCCTCAACCCAACGCTGTGTCAATATTGTTGAGAGAACCCAATTAGCACCACTAGCAGCATGTGCAAGAAGAACAAGGATTACAGTTAGCAATAGATGTATTTCAAGTGTTAGAGATGCCATGATGTAAAAAGCCCCACTTACAATAACCAATTTTCCAATCAGGCCTGGCCATTTTGATTCATCTTTCAAAACATTACGTGCAATAATAGGGCCAAGTCCAGTTCCTACGCCCCTCGCAAAGAAGAATATTCCAAATCCCATAGCAGCGCCATATCCATCAGTTTCAGCGCCTAATAATACCAAAAACACTCCAGCTAATGCCCCTCCCGCAATATTCCAAGATGATTTTGCGAATACAATCCGCAATAATCGCGATTCAGTATAGACTCTCAACCAACCGCGCTTGATATTTGTAAATGCTGTTTTGAATAGTGGTGCTTTCATATCATCGCCAATATTTTGCTTGATCTTTACAGGAATTAACAAAATTGTACCCAATGCGAATGTAGCGGAATCGATAATAAATGCCGCATCTGTACCCCAATAAGATACCACAACCCCGCCTAATAGTGCACCTACGCATAATGCTGTAGACCAAGATGCGGCATCAAGTGCATTCGCAGTAGTAAGGTTCTGTGGGCTGACAACATTTGGAATTGCAGCCCTTTCAGCAGTCATGTATGTGCCATGTAATAGCATCATCAGCCCTGACAAACCGATCATCCACGGCACATCGGATGCACTATCTACAAAAATAAATCCGAGTGCCAAAAATACCTGAGCGATATTTGTTATTACCATCATAGTTTTTCGATTATATCTGTCAGCAAGCAAACCGATAAATGGTTGGAAAATTGCAAAGGAAATCATTCGTACTGTAAATAAAAATCCTAATAAAAATTCAGACCCAGTATATTCTAAAATTAAGAAAAACAATGCGATGGTGTTGAACCACTCGCCCAACATAGAAATTACTGATGCAAGCCATAAATTGCGAAAATTACCATTGGTGCGAAGTAATTGAACATAACCAATATTACCCATTAGTTTCCCTCCAATTATGATGACTTTGCTTATGCAGGTCACCTGAGTCTGTTTGATTTACCAATTACTACACCCTTGTCTGCGCGTACGAAGGAGAAAATTGTGATATTGGATAGTCTTGCTGATTCAATTGCAAGTGTAGAAGATGCTCCGATACTAGCAATTAACTGACAATTCATTGTAGCAGATTTTGCAACAATATCCCATCCACAACGACCTGATAATAATAGTGCATGTTGGTTGATATTGAGGCCGGTTCTATAGGCGTGGCCAAATATCTTGTCTACAGCATTATGTCGCCCAATATCCTCTCGTACGGCAATTAAGTTACCTTCGCCATCCATTAGACCTGCTGCATGAATTCCTCCGGTAACGGAGTAACCTATCTGTCGTCGCTTCATCTCTATTAAGGCTGCATTAATCGCATCGGCTGAGAAATTAGTGGGGGATATATCCACGGATGGAATATTGTGCATAAGGGTAAGTATTCCATCTCTATCACAGGCGCCACAACTGCTGGTGATAATTCGCTCACTGAATTTCAAGGAAGACATATCACTTGAAGTAGAGATGTCTAAGAAATGTGTACCTGTTTCATCGGTTGAAACATCAAATGCATCGACTACTATTTTTCCACTTTTTGCTTCAGTGATGCAATGACCAATCGCTAAATCTTGTAAGTCGGCAGGTGATGCCAATAAATTTGCAACAATAGTATCATTCACTCTAATCGTGACTAGCGCCTCAATAGCGATACAATCTTGGTCCAAAATGAAATCTCTTCCATTCCAGCGAGATACACCAACCTTTCTATGTAAATCACTCATGCCGATTCCTCATTATTAGTTTCAACTAATGACTCATCTATGTCAAAGAACTCAAATTGCAATGCCACTAATTCTGCACTAGATTTGGCTGCAGCATATGCTTCTAAGGGTTCCTTATTAAGTTCAAAAAATCTTTCACCCCACCTAAAAGCACCCAATACTTCTCTTGCTTGTTTTTCTCTTCCAATCAAAAATAGAATTGTTGCTAATGCTTCTGCCGTTGTAAGTTTACTTGGCTTACCCCAGTTTACAGGATTTGCAGCTAATAGTAATGGCAACATTCGCGGTTGTAACCTTGTTCTCTTCATTACTTGTTCAACACTATCTTCGATATGAGCCCAACTACAATCTAAGCCAACTATCGCCCCTCCCTTGGTGAGAAGTGTATCATGGTCTTCAGGACCAAATACCTTGCCGCATAATGGTTCTAAGATGAATCCTTTGCGCGGCACAGTGTTGAATCGTTTATGCATAACAATATCACCTCTTTTAGACGCCCTAACAACTGTGTTTTTCTTAGGGTCATCTTGCGCCAACCAAATCGCATGGACTGGTATTTGTTGCATGACATCAACTCTCTTTGTTGAGGTAATCTCCTAGTGTCAATCCTCTGCTGGATTGGCTATTGTTCAAAACTCTCGTATCAACTGATTTATGTTCTACCATCAATGTAATTCCTAGTATGCGTTCAAACTTTTTTATCACCGAATCAGTAGGCCTTTTGCCAGATTCTGCCGATTTGATGACGTTTACTGTCTCGGCCATTCTCTTTCCCAATTGTGATTGATTCCAGTTCTTTTGTTTACGAGCAGAGGAGATTCTCTGTGAAAAATCATCGGCCAGATCTTTTTCACCACGTGACATTGGATCATGTTTTTTGTAATTAGTAGAACGCTTGGAGATATTTACTTGACTAGTTCTTGGCCCAGAAGAAAACGCACGAGCCAACCCCGGCGCCACAGGTTTTGGACCCAGATTTAACTTCTCGATACATCTGCTACAGGCAGCAACTTCAGTTCTGCCGGTTTTGACATGCTTTACTCCAACTTTCATTGCCCCACATAACTCACAATCTGCCATCATGTCACATCCGTCACAGTCGCCTGCAATGCCTAATAATAGCCGCAATACTTTGAAGCCTTCGGAACAGACATTTTCTTGTATAGTCAAGCGAGTAGTTCATACGGTGTCGCCATAACCATTGGTTGTTCGCATGACTAGTGAAGTTGAAAGAAGTGGTGGCGCTGAATCAACCAATTCAGATGATGAGTTGAAAAAATTAGAATCTGATTACCGGATTTTACAGGAAGAAGCACAAACTCTCATCAATGATAGAGCTCATTTGGAATCTGAAGTTAGAAATCTAAAGAAGAGAGCAAACCGGTTGGATGAAGAGGTCAAATCGATGAGGAATCCACCTCTGATTATTGGCACATTACAAGATGTGCTAGATACCGATAGAGCAATTGTACGCTCATCTAATGGGACTGTATTCCAAGTATCGCTGAATCAAAGGATTGAACCAAGTAAATTACAACCTGGAACTAGAGTTGCACTAAATCAAGAAACACTGGCAATTATCGAAGTATTGCATGATGCATGGGATCCGATGGTCAGCGGTGCTGAAATGGTAGAGAAGCCAAATGTTACGTACGATGAAGTGGCTGGGTTAGATGAGCAAATAGAAGCGGTAAGAGAAGCAATAGAATTACCGTTGACTTCACCCGAATTGTTCGAAAAAGTTGGAATTCAAGCTCCAAAGGGAATATTGCTCGTAGGCCCACCTGGGTGTGGAAAAACATTGCTTGCAAAGGCTGTAGCCAATTATACCGATGCAACGTTCATACGCATGGTAGGTAGTGAACTAGCCCAGAAATACATAGGTGAGGGTGGCAGGATGGTTAGAGAATTATTTTCATTAGCGAAAGAAAAGTCACCATCAATTATTTTCCTTGATGAAATAGATGCTATCGGTGCGAAGAGATTGGATGGATCTACAAGTGGTGATAGAGAGGTTCAGCGTACACTGATGCAATTGCTCGCCGAACTTGACGGATTTGACTCCCTACAAAATGTCAAGATAATAGCGGCAACAAATAGACCTGATATTTTGGACGACGCACTATTAAGGCCTGGGCGCTTTGACAGAGTGGTGGAAATACCAATCCCCGATGATAAGGCACGAAAGGCAATACTGTCTGTACATATCAAAAACATGAACACAAAGAGAATCAATATTCAAAGAGTTGTTGAATTAACAGAAGGATATTCTGGTGCAGAATTAAAGGCTACATGTGTCGAAGCAGGGATGATAGCAATTCGTGAAAAGCGTGATGTTATTGCCCAAGACGATATTTTAACTGCGGTGAAGAGAATCAACAATAAAAGGTCAAAAGGTGGAATTTCTACTTCTCCTGATGCCCTTTACGGTTAATTATTGAAACAAGTCCTTGTCAACATTGAAAGTCCTCATCGGCCGACACACCAACATGGCGGCAACTATTGTTGAATGTGTACCTAATATTTCAGAAGGTATTGATACTGACAAAATCGAACTAATAGTTCAAGCTGCAAGAGAAGTTACAGGATGCGCTGTATTAGGTGTTGAACCGGATGCCGATTACAATCGCACAGTCATTACTTTAGCAGGAGAACCAATTCCAGTTTCTCAGGGAGCCTTTGAGTTGATCAAGGCTGCAATATTGCACATTGATATGAGCCAGCATAAAGGGGAACATCCTCGCCTTGGAGCAGTTGATGTATGTCCATTTGTCCCATTGCAGGGAATTACAATGGAACAATGCTCTGAATTAGCCAAGGAATTAGCAATAAGAGTAGCCAAAGAATGTGGAACCCCGACATTTCTGTACGGTTCCGCTGCAACTCACCCCGATAGAACACTATTGTCTTCATTGCGAAAGGAGCAGTATGAAGGATTACAGGCGAGGATGAGTGGCGGGGAAACCGGACATGCAGAATCTACGCGCCTGCCAGACTTTGGACCAATGTCTTGGAATGAACAATGT
>Ga0209667_1001830_pt1 | contig 14781 bp, 9 predicted proteins | sample SaaInlV_165m_DNA_2_FD_184682 | JGI IMG/M metagenome (GOLD analysis project Ga0209667, IMG submission 184682) | Marine microbial communities from expanding oxygen minimum zones in the Saanich Inlet - Saanich Inlet SI037_S3LV_125m_DNA (SPAdes)... | ecosystem: Environmental > Aquatic > Marine >... | reverse complement strand
ATGAAAAATTGGTAGCCAATTTTCCAAACGAACTCTCTCCCGCCTCGACATTTAAGAGGCTCTTTGACGAAGCAGAGTCGGCAGGGCAAACAGCTCTAGCCTTAAGGATGAGAGCCATGCTGGAAAAGGTGGGCGCCCCGGTGTCAGGCACCTATGTCCCTAACCGGGGCGATTTCCCAAACGCAAGTCCCGGCGTACTTGTGTGGATGGGCAAAAAGCTTCTTGCCCAGAACCAAACCGAGGATGCGATTGCAGCGATGGAACGCTTGGTTAATATGTATGGGGAAACAGGTGGTGAATTTCTTTTCGATGCTCATTACGTACTAGGGGAAGCAAGTGAGCGAGAACGCGACCACAAGGCTGCCGCCAACCACTATGACCAAGCCTTGGCCAACTCTTCTTGGCACGAGAACGCAGGTTCCGCCAGAATACGCATGGGAAGAGCTTATTTCGAGGTGGGAAAAACGGATAGAGACAAAAATTCTTTCGAACGCGCGGCTTCCGCTTTTGAACAAGTTCGCAATGACGCCGACATGGCTCTAGAACTCCGTGCCGAGTCCTCTTTCATGATGGGTGAATGTCTATTTGCTCAACGAGATTCAGGAGGTGCCGCTTACTATTACATGGATACGGCATTGAACTTCCCGGCAAGCGTGACTTGGGCAGAAAAATCTTTTTTGCAAGCTATTCGATGCTTCGAGCAAGCGGGAAAGGGAGACGAAGTCACCAAAGTCGAAAAGCAGTATAATTCTTGGTCCGGTAAATATAAATGAGCTTTCCCTTTAACATTCTTCGGGCATCACTAGTAGTTTCAGCATTAGGAACGGCTAGCTTATCCGGGCAAGACTACTTCAAAACTTATGCCCCAAAGCAGGGCTTGCCAGTTAAGGTTTACTATGTGAACAACCCGAAACCGATGGAAACTCGGTTGCTAAGCGTAGACGATACCAAGGGCGTACTTAAAACAAGCCAATCAGAGTACAGCTTGAGGGAGTTGAAAACTCGAAACAATATCGACCGTTTTGTTTACACCTTCCCCCCCCAGACTCTACAACAATTAAAGTTTCTCTCGGACGAGCAGTACGACCCTCGCCTTCTGGATGCAATTAGGCCCGTCATATACCAAATATTTCCTTTCCACGAAATCAATCCGGAGTTCTTGTCCATTCACGACAATTGCCTAATATATGTTAGAGCTCTCATTGGGATGGAACAGTTCAATGAAGCGTTCACTCTACTTTATAAACTAAACCTTAAAAGACTGGATGATTTCCAATATCGGGAATTCTCCGATTCGGCTCTGGAATTGGCAGGAAAGATGATAGCGGCTAATCCAAAGTCAGCCAATCATGTCAGAACTCTTTTAACCAAGATAAATATTAGAAATAATGGGGCCGACCACGAAGCCTACCTCAAGCTTTGCGACTCCCTTAGGAGAAATAAACTGTTTCCAAATGCAATCGAAGCCTATGTCCGCTTGGGAGCAAACCTTCAAAACGCTTCAAATAGTCCCCTCAAGGGTATTGTAGCTATTTGGCCAATCTATTGTCATCTAAAATTATACGAGGCATATGCCCCTCACGCCGCTTCGAATCCTCAATACGCAGCAGCGGCTAGCCAATCCTTCAATACCGCCGCCCAAGGACTAAAGAAACTCGAGGAGAATCCTCCAAAGCGTCAAACCAATGAATACTCTCTCTATAAGCTGTTGCGGGCTTTGTTGCGAATACAGTATGCCAAGCGTTATGAAACTCAAGGGAGCAAGGAGCAAGCCGCAGAATATTACAGGCAATCAGTGCTTGAAGTAACCGAAGGCATAGTCATGGCGCGCGTCGGCTTGGATTGGTTGCCCGAATCTTTGCTCATGGCCGGAGGCGCCTATGAAAAACTTAATCTTAACGATGCAGCCCGCAACGTATACCGACAGGTAGAAATTTTCTATAAAGATTCAAATTGGGCGACCGAAAGCAAGAAACGCATAGCTGCCTTGCCACCGTCTTGAAACATTTTACGTATTTGACCACAACGGCCCACCTATGACATCAGGTAATAAAATTAAAATTATGAAAATAGGAAGTTTACGAAATTTACTCTCAACGCTTGTCGCGTTCGTGGTCGTGTGCCCTGGCATGCTGGCAACAACGGCTCACGCCCAAACGAAGTCCTTCGGTCAGCAACTGATGGAGTCGCTGGGTTGGACGTTCCTCATCCCTTTTCTCCTCATGATTGTGGGAGGTATCACCCTTATCATCTACAACGGCATCGCCATCAGAAAAAAGGCATTCGTCAAGGAAGAGGTCGTAGAACCCATTCTGCAAGAAGTGAGCAGACTTAACATCGATGGAGCACGAGCACTTTGCGAGCAGTACAAGCTTCCCGTAACTGCGGTACTGAAGGCAGGCCTTGATAGAATTCAAGACGACGAACTAGATACCGATTCTATAGAAAAAGGATTGGAGGAAGCCTCGGCGATTGAATTGGCAAAACCATATACTTGGATCAACATGTTGAATACCATAGGTTCCATCGCTCCTATGATTGGGTTGCTCGGAACCGTTACTGGTATGATTGGAGCCTTCAACGTACTTACTGAGTCTGGTATGGGAGGTGAATCCAGTCAGAAAATGGCAGGAAATATCGGCAGTGCATTATGGACTACTGCTTCCGGTTTGATTGTCGCCATACCCACCCTTATCGCCTATTTTGTATACAAAACAAAATTTGGTACCATTGCCGCTGAAGTAAATCGTGTAGCCGGCAACATGGTATTTACATTAGTTCGTGCAGCTCGTGGAGGATTCGATGAAGAAGAAGGAGAAGAATATTACGAAGAGGCAGATGACACTTTAGCTCCCCCTCCACCAGGCATACCCTCTCCACCACCGGCTTGATATTAATTGATGTCCCCTAAGGTAAAACCGACTCCTTCATGAAAGGGTTTCAAGCCGAAGAGAGCAACGATGCTCCTGATTTGACGCCAATGATCGACGTCGTCTTCTTGCTGATCGTTTTCTTTATGGTCGTTGCACAGCAAATGTCTGAGCAATATGTGGAACTCGAACAGATGGCAGTTGCAAGCCGATCTCAAGTAAAGGAACAACCACCTCCTCGCACGATAATTACGATAGACGACACTCCCGATGGACAAAAGTTTTACTGGGGAGAATCTGAAATCGATCTAAATCAAGTTGGCTTTTATGTAAGTAAACATCCGGAGTGGAAGGTCTTTTTGAGGGTTCATCCTAAAATCACTCACTCTTTGGTTCAGGATGTCTTGAAAGAGATAGGTAATGCGGGCCAAGCCGATATAATTTTTGGTACATGGCAAGTGGCAAACGGAGGAGAAGGGTAACCATATGGAATTCTTTAAAAAGCTTTTAAAAGAAGAAGATAGCGTAGATCTCACCCCAATGATCGACGTAACGTTCTTACTCTTGATCTATTTCATGGTGACCACCATGTTGAAACAGCCTGAGGCTGAACTTTCCATTCAACTCCCGGGTAAACCTGCGAATAGTGATCTCAAACCGATGCCGATGCTTAGTGTCGAAATAGGAGATTACGGTCAAATCATTTTAAATGGATCAGAAATTGAACAAGCCGAAACTTCAACGGGAGCTCCAAATTACGAAATGCTCGATTTGGTCGCCAATTTGAAGCAGCAAAAGAGTATGCGGGATCAACTCATTGCAAGCGGTGCAAGATCCAAGGAAGAAGCCGAATTGAAAGTTCAGATAGAATCCTCGGGCATTGCAGAGCATCAATCATCGATAAGCGTGCTTAATGCTTGTTCTACAGCAGGTATCGAAAAAATCACCTTTGCTTTCGAATAGTACTTGGTTCTGAAGTTATGGAGGGTATCCCATTATTCGTTTTTTTGTAAAATCCCTCTTCCCACCTTTTTAGATGTCGATTGTAAAGAAATTTCTGCACACGCGGATGCGTGTAAACGATCTTGAACAAACGGTTGCCTTTTACCAAAAGGTTTTCGGATTGGAGGTGACCAAGCGGCACGAATCCCCGCGCGGTTCAAAACTCGTTTTTCTCGCCGTACCAAATAGTGATGAGGAAATCGAAATTACCTTTTACCCGGATTCAGGATCGGTGGAAGTGCAGGAAGACCTTATGCACCTAGCGTTTGAGGTAGAGAGCATGGACTCGTTTGGGGATCACATTCAATCGTTGGGAGTCGAATTCAGTGACGGTCCCACGCAAAGTTCCACTGGTTCGATTTTCGCCTTTGTAGATGCTCCCGAAGGTTACGAAATAGAAGTTATCCAACGACCTTAGAAGCTTTTTAGACCCTAACCAAATACTGAGGCTTCACGGATATATGATCTGGAATTCAAGCCTGTCTCTATGTATTTACTGGATCCCGTAATAGTTGTCATGGGTGTTTCCGGATGTGGGAAAAGCACTATCGGTTCCGCTCTCGCCGAACGCCTCAGCTGTCCGTTTCTTGAAGGCGATGATTTTCATCCACGAGACAATAAAGTCAAAATGGGCGATGGCATCGCCCTCAATGACAATGATAGAAAAGGATGGTTCACGGCGATTAGAAACGCGTTGGAGAAGAAGTCCAGCCTTGTTGTAGTTTCATGTTCCGCCCTCAAGCAAAAGTACCGAAATTTCATTTCGGAATTAAACCGACCAGTCTTATATCTTCATCTTGTCGGGAATCGCTCATTGCTGAAGGAACGGATTGAGAACAGATCCGGACACTTCTTCGACTCAAAATTGCTGGATAGCCAAATTGAAACACTTGAATCTCCTTCGGATGATGAGCTTGCCGTAACCATCGAAATTTCCGATACTGTTGAAAATGTCGTGAATTCCTGCATCCACGGTTTAAAACCACACCTATCCGCTTCACAAAGTTAAGCCTCCATGCATCACATGAAAACTACTCTCATTCGCTATACCATCGTAACAGTTTTTTTATTTCTCTTCGGTCTCTCTTCGGGGTGTGTTACAAACTCTACAAATTCAGCAGAGAACAAGGGTTCGGCGGGTAAGGAATGGAAAACCGTTTTTGACGGCAAGGCCCTCGGTGCATGGACAGTCACCGACTATGCAGGCAGAGGTGAAGTTAGCTTCGATGAAAACGGGAGTCTCGTCCTCGGAATGGGTATCGAGTTGACAGGAGTCCACTTACCGGGCGGAGGTGATTACCCCACTGTCGATTATGAAATTGGCTTACAAGCTAAGCGCGCCCAAGGCGGCGATTTCTTTTGTGGTCTAACTTTCCCATACTCAGACTCAAACGCCACACTCATTCTCGGCGGGTGGGGTGGTGCTCTCGTCGGCATCTCAAGCATCGATGACTTCGATGCATCCGAAAATGAAACGGGAGATGTTTATGTCTTTGAAGAAAATCGCTGGTACGATGTTCGTCTTCGTGTAACCAAGGCGAAACTGGAGGCATGGATAGATGCAAAGAAAATTATCGACTGCGAAGTCGACAATCGAAAGATCAGCATGCGTGCCGGAGAAGTGGAACTCGCCGCTCCTCTAGGGCTTTGCAGTTATGCCACTACAGGAGTCATTCGTAATATGCGCATCCGGGAATTAAACCCAGTGAAACCTTAAAACAAGAACATCAGCAACCTCTCGTCCACTAAACCCTAAACCTCAACTTTAATTAACTACCATGAAAACTATAAGTATTCTCTCTCTCGTTTCGTTCACACTCGTTGCAGCCCCGACATTCGCTCAAAAAAAGGACGCCAAACCTGTTGCAACCCCAGTACCACAGCAAAAACTGGAGCTCGTTAAGGTTGCCTCTCTAAATACAATTGAATCGAACCAAGAATTTCAGAAAAATGTACAGCTCGTTCAACAACAACGTACTTTAGCCGTTCAGTTGCTCTCCAAACTTCAGAATGAGCAAGATGAGGAAAAGCATGCTGGATTGAAAAAACAATTGGAAGATTTACAAGCCAAGTTAAATGAGAACAACAAGTTGATGTTCAAGACCTATGGCTTCACTCTTAACCGTAATTACGTCCTGACAGTTGAAAAGGCTCATGTCCACATGTGGGTTACAGCCGAGGAAGCTGCCGCGATAAAGTCCCGCACGACAGCAACAGATAAGGCTGAAAAAGGTAATGCAAAAAAAGACGATGGCAAAAAAGCCGGAGGTCTTCGCGGTCTTTTTGGCGGGAACAAGAAAAAATAAGTCGCTTTGCCCTAATTTTCTCTTGGTGAGGACTTAGCGACTTTTGGACTTCAAAATTTAGATCCTCTGAAAACTACTTATTTCTCGCCGATTTCCTCCCAAGCATAGGCACTGTATCGATAAAACCTTCGTGGAGATTTTGAGGATGTGTCATAGTAAATCCATTCACCAGCACCAGATTCTGATTGGTAGAGATTGGGATAAATGTAAGAACTGGTCCATAGCCAACCGATCGTAGGGTCGTAAAGCCAAATTGAGTTCGTATCGGTATTCTCACTTTCACGGTAAATCCAACCGTGGTGCTCGTGGAACAGCCAGCCTAAGTTAGTATCGTAATAGTTGCCAAACCATGTGAAGTTTCGCCAACCGTAATCCAAATTCTCGGCGTAATCCCAGGTGTGTTCAGCATGGTCGAGTACAAAAATGCGAACACTTGCGGGAGCGGTAGTAATGATACCGTCCGACAAAGTGACAAAAACTTGATAAATGTTGTCGGCGTCAGCATCTGCCGGCAACTCGAAGTCGGGAGAAATCTTAAAAGTAAGCAAACCTGATGTTGTATTCAAATCGAACAGTTGAAAATCGCCCTCTTCCTGAAGACTAAAAGTGATTGTATCGCCATCCTCGTCCTCGCCATTGAAAGTTAGGACTGTGCGATTATTCTCAATAACATTTTCCTGAACTGTACCTGCAGTAAGATTATTTAGGAGCCTGGGTGCAACATTTAGCTTAGAAAAAACTGCTGTTATGTTCCTATTATCGTTCATGGTCACAGAAATGTCTGTAAAACTACTATTTGCATCTTCCTTCCATTTTGTAAAAACATGCCCTGAAAATGGTGTTGCCACGAGAGTGACGTTTGAATCAACGGCATAAAGGAAACTTTCACTCGAGGAGATCAAATCCCCTCTGGAGGTAGAAACTTCGCCGAATCCCTCGACTGCGACAGTTAATATATAACTGGTTGGCAACTCGGAAGTATCGTCTAAAATAGAAATTATTAAGGTTGCTGAAGAGGTATTAATGCCATCGGAAATAGTTACTAACAAATCGTAAGCATGGTCAAGGTTGGCATCATCAGGTTTTTCGTAGTCAGGAGATATGAGAAAACGAAGAATGCCCGTGCTGGAATTTAAGTCGAAAAGGGCAGAATCCGTTCCGGAAAGAGCAAAGGTTACAGTGTCACCGTCCTCGTCGGAGGCATTTAGGTCTATTGCGACAGTTGTATTTTCAGTCAAAGAAATGGAGAAACTCTTTTCAGTCAACGTGTGAGAAAATTGTGGAGTGGAATTGATTTTATTGAAGACAGCGACAATCGTTTTGTTTGCGTCCATTGTAAACATAAGAGGATTTTCGCTGCCGTTGGCATCACCCGTCCACTTAGAGAAGACATAGCTTGTGCCCGGCGTTGCCGTAATGGAAGCAGTGTCGTGAAGTTCGTAGGTACCCTCGCCAGTATCCGAGACTGCACCATCTCCTTCCGTTTGCGTGACAAGATTGACATAAATCGGTGTGTTGGAACCCGAATCGTTAACAGTAACTCGAAGCACTACCGAGTTGGCAGGAGCTTCAGAATCAGTGTAAAAAACGGTGAGGATATATATATTGTCAGAATTTGAGTCGGCGGGAGAAGCGAAACTGGGGGGGGTGAGAAATCGAATAACTCCGGTATCAGAGCCAACTGCAAAAAGTGATTCGTCTGCGGAGTCACCGAGGGAAAAAATGATAGAATCGCCATCCACATCGTCAACGGAAAGGGTCACTACCGACACATTGCCCTCCGTGACAGTAACTAAAAGCTCACCTGCCTCTGTCGAATTAGAAAGAACCGGGGCAGAGTTTATACGATATTCGTAAGCACCTAAGTCTGGACCAGAACCATAACGGGTTTTGCCTAGGGCGTCGGATACAGAATAACCGAGAACTGAAACAGAAGCTTGATCGATTGCAGGAGAAGATGCCTGCAAGCCAAGATCATCATCTTCTGTACCAACTAAATTATCTGGTCCGTCAGCATCCGTGAAGAGAGGATCGTCCGAAAGGTTTGCGGTACCGCTTGGCAACCCTTGGGACTGCGAGGATAAGAAAATAGAATTATTAATCCGAGCGGTTCCCGTGTTTTTGTAAATATCCGGGACTGTATTTGCCGAATTATTCCAAAGAATGGAGTTCTCTATCTCAAGAACATCGCCGTCAAACAGGAGTGAAATTCCAGCCGTGTCCGCCGAATTGCCGAAAATTGAACAGTTCACAAAGCGAGTCGTGCCATCAGCTTTAAGGACACCGCTCTGGTCGTTTGCTTTATTTCCGGAAATGACACAGTTGACAAAAGAGGTCGATGTGGTGTCGTTTACCAGCATAGCCATTCCCCCAATAGAACCGGAACTCCCATTCGCCTCGTTACCGATAAAACGACAATTTGTGAAAGTCATGCTCGTAGTCCCCCAAGCCGAAATTGCACCTCCAGAATTACTATAATTACCAAGAAAGAGATTGTTCGTAGCATGAAAATTATGAACTCCTGAAATATAAATTGCCCCACCGTAAGCATCAGCAGAATTATATCGAAATTCGTTGGCACTGAGCACTGGAAGAGAAGTCGAGTCAATTGAGATAGCACCTCCAGAATTCGACGCAGCTGCATTCGAGGTAAGAACACAATTCGAAATCGTAGGTGAGGCATTATTTAAATGTATGGCACCACCGTAGTTATTGGCATTGGTAATGTTGCCAGTAAAGGAGCAACGTAAAATCGTTGGAGACGTATTTTTAAAATAGATGCCCCCTCCCCCATTCCAAGAAAGGTTTTGATTGGATGTAAAATTGGAATCTGAAAGTGATCCCGTTGTTTCTTCCCATAGTATTGCTCCACCTTCATGGGTTGCCTTGTTCGCAGTAAAAGAGTTAAAGGATCCTGCTATTGAACCCCCTTTGAGCCGAATTGCCCCACCACCGTTCGAATTAAGACTTTGGTTGGTGGAAAAAGAACTAGAGTTGAGTGTTATATTCGAATTTAGGCTGTTAATAGCTCCACCGTAAAAATAGGAATGATTTGAAACGAAGCTACAGGAAGTTAAGGCAAGAGTAGAAGAATTGAGATCAACTGCACCCCCATCACCAGTCGAACCCGTGGTATTCCCCTTGAAAGTACAATTCTCAAGCGTGGCGTTAGATTCATTCAAAAAGATGGCTCCTCCCTTTTGGTTCGCAACATTACTGGAAAAAATGCAGTTTTTGACCGTAAAAGCTGAATGCTCAGCCCAAATCGCACCTCCTTTACCTCGATCGTCAGAATAATTTTCACTGGCATTTCCATTACTTATGGTAAAGCCGTCAAGGGTGGCATTCGTGGTGGGGATCACCACATGGTAACAATTGTCGCCAGAAACATTAGGATCACCGATCTCGCCAGAGAGAATAGTTAGATTCGCCGAGTGATCTCTTTGAATCAGGGAAGTTTCAGTCCCCGTAAAGCCTCCGTACACAGGAATGTCCGGGGGAAGCAGAAAGACCGATGGTCGAACTGTCCCTGGCTTATATATGCCTTCGGCAACCCACACCTCTGAAAAAGGATACGTTGATCGCAACGCAACAGCCAAATCCGTATAGGCATTAGCCCAACTTGATCCATCACCAGCACCAGATGCATCAACGTCGACGTACAGAATACTTGACCGGCTAGCGATAAAGTTGTGAGCAACTGAGTCTCCAGAAAGTGCAGTTACCGAAGTAGTCGCAGGTAGAAAAGTGTGACCTATTTTACTGGGTGTCATAACTCCACTCCAACCCTCGGCGATTTGATTCCGGAATGTGCCATTTGCGTCGGTAAACACGGATCCTCCTCCATTGGAGAAAGTCAAGGTGACTCCAGAAATTCCGGAACCGAGTGAGTTGGTCGACACACCGGCAATAAGGTGAGAAATTGTGGTTGTGTTCCCAGTATCCACTTCGTTTGCCAAAACCGTAGTAGAGTTGACCCCTGATGCAGAAAAGTTGATTGTGGCACTCCCGTTGACCATATCAGAATCCAAAAGGGCAGAAATTTGCAAAGGGTGCGGAAGATTCCAATTCGTCGAGTCAAAAATCATCGATGAAGGACTGGTTATGATCAGGTCGGCATCACCACCGGCAACAAGAGAAATGTTAACCGCCAAGGGAGAGGAAGGCTTTACCGCAAGTCGGACGCCTAACGATGTTGAATTTCCTTCTTGGATCGCCACTGAAAGGAGAGAGGGGACAATGGCCTGCACAACTGCGGAACGAAAATTGGCGACATAAGGGCTAGAAAACTTGAGAACCTGCGCGTTATCCTCCGAACCTATGTTACCAGTCGCTGTTCCAAGATAAAAAACATCGGGATTGGAGAAGAAAGGTATTGTGTTAGGAAAGGTGGAGGTAGGTTCAGTATCGTAGGACATCACAGTAGCGTATCCGGGATTCCCCGAAAGCCATCGCTTACCATAGGAGAAAGATCTGAATTCATAACCGTCGTCCACACCACTGGAATCCTCGCGATTGTGCAAGCATCCCATGTTGTGACCGAGTTCGTGAGCCAGGGTGTATGAAGGAGCACCGATTTGATCCCAAACGCTTACACTGAATCCTTGAGAAGCGAAATCCAAACTGGGGTGCATCATGGTATTGGCTAATCCTCCCGAGCTACTCTCTGTAGCAAGCATAGCCACGAGATCGGCACCATATTGATCGCGGAGGTCATGGACATCATCCATATAGCCGTCATTCGGATTCTCGAGACGTGCTAAATCCGTTTCTAAATTTCCTGTTTCGCTATAATTAACTTCTGAGAAATGAACTAGGCGAAGTTGCAGGTTCACACGACTGTTGCGATAACAAAGGTTGGCATCAGCCACAGCCTTGACTGCATCAGCTTCAAGAAGAGATAATCCACCAGCGGCAGTTGCCACAGAACTAGGATAGACAATTAATAAATCAATAAGATTGCCATCCCCATTACGCCAAGTCTTGGTTCGACGATTCCGTCGTGGATCACTCGGCAAGTCTTTCTGGATTAAGCAACCACCGCAAGGGAGTTTCTTCGACATGACTTGTTTAATCTCTGGCTGTCTACCTTGCCCCCGAAAAGAATAGGCTCGCCCATTAGAAAAATGAATCGAACCACTGACCATGTCATCAACCTTGGCAAATGTCACAAACCCCGCACTTGTCTTCGTTAACTGCCCTGTCCAAGAAAAATCTCCTTCTCCTAAATCAATACTGGAAATCCAATGGGCTTCGACATTTTCTCCATTAGCCAATCGCAAGACGATCTCAGAAGAGAGGAGGTTCGCGTCATCAAGCGAATCACTCGCGAACGTGAAAGATGAAAATGTCGCTATGAGGAAGCAGCTACCAAAAAAATAAAAAAGGGGTAGCATTGCCATAAATCTGTGCATGGAATGATTCACCTTCATACGAAATCTAAAATTCATAAAAACATCACTTTATTTACTAATTCACTCCACTTCGGAGAAAAGCAAGCAGATCGAGAACTTCGTCTGGATTCATTGAGTTGATCAAGCCTGGCATCATAGCGGAGAGCTTGGATGGTTTAGTTTCCTTGATTTCTGTCTTGGAGATTTTAAGAACATGATCAGGAGCCATGGGCGTTGGCATAATGAGAATGTGATCATCTTCCTCGTTCAAGATGCGACCGAACTGCTCGGTACCGTCTTTTTTCAATACCACGCTGTTATGGTATTGATCCGAAATCACGTTATTTGGATTAAGGATGGCGTCCGCGAGGTCGCGAGGCCCAAAACGAGTTCCTGCTCCAGTAAGATCAGGACCTCCCAAACCTCCTTCGCTGCCAAAACGGTGGCAGTTCGCACACAGGCCTGCCAGAAACATAGCGTGTCCATTTTTTAGGTCTCGATCATTTAATCCCTCTTTTTCGGCAAGCTTGCCAACAGCCTCAACGGTCCACGAGCGGCCAGGACCCTTGGGGCGGGGAAGCACCGCGGCGACAGTAGTAGTAGTAGTAGTAGTAAGTTCTTCACTTAAAGCTTCCAATTGCGATCTTTCCTCATCGGGAACGTTTTTGAGGGCTTCCTTCTTTATGTTATTGAGAAAGCCGGAGAAACTGTTACCGCCACGAAAGCGCTTGGCATTGTTAAACCAACTAAAGAAACTTTTGCGCAGACTGGGAGTCCAACCGGCCTTGGCGACGCGGAGACAGTAAGCATAGTTGATTTGTTGTTTCTCGGGTCGCGAGTCCAAAGTGGCAAGGAAGGCATTGCCATAGCCACTTCTTACTAGAAGCTTCGTGTCTAGGTATTCGTCTTGCTCATTGCGATTTTGTGCCAGTAAAGGAATCGTTTTAGCAGGTACTGAATCGGATTCAAGATAAGAAAGTATAATGCAAAGTTCACGATTAAGAGCATCTGTGGCGGCAGGATAGTGAGGGTCAAGTTTACCGATTAGTTTTGTCGCAGCTTTCGGGTTAGGCCGACCCAGGCGGATAAAGACAAGACCATAGTTACGCAACAGGTGTAATTGCTGAACCTCGCTTAGCTTCACCCACTCAAGACGGTCGAGTGCAGTTAGAATTTCATTTTGCAAGTCAGAAGAACCATTACGGGCAAGCGCAGTGACAGCAGACAGCAATGTTTGAGGGTCCTTTGCCGACAATGCCTTGGTCGACCATGTGTCAACGGGTTGGTGCTCCAGCGCGATGCGGGCGGCATTACGAATGAAGCGATCTTCGCTGCCAAGGTTCTGCCAGATTTTGTCAAGATCTCCTTTGTTTCCCGGACGCTGCAAATCTTCCATGGAGCGACGAATAGTTCGGAGATCTTGTCCTTCAGCAAATTCTCCTGAAACGGACTTGGTTGATTCTTCGCCCGTGTAGGAAACCCTGTAGAGAAAAGATTTAGATCCACGGCCACCAACCGCAAAATACATAGAACCGTCTTTCGGATGGATTATGGCATCCGTCACGGGGAGCGGTTTCCCGCCCACGAACTCTTCCCGCACCGCCTTGTAAGAACTTCCTTCAGGCTTCAGATGAATGGCCCAAATGGAACCATAAGTCCAGTCGAGCGCATAGATGGCCGATTGATACTTGGAAGGAAATTTCGCACCCGATCCTGAAATGACGCCCGTTGGAGAGCCGGGTCCGATATCAACAACGGCGGGCAAAGTATCGGCATAGTAAGATGGAAACTTGCCGGACCCATTTCGCCAACCAAACTCTCCACCATTTACGGCATGACAAATTCGCGTCGGGCGATACCATGGTGAGCCTGCATCCCATTCCATGTCGGAATCGTATCCAAATAATTCCCCATCACCATTGAAGGCGATTCCATAGGTATTGCGAAATCCGGTACTCACCAATTCCCACGATTTACCCTCGGGATCAGTTCGGCAGATCCACCCACCGGGAGCCATGACGGATCGAGCATGCCCACGAGCATCGGGCATCCGAGGCAGCAACTGATCCTCCTGCCAGACCTTGGGCACCAAAGAACCTTCAGGTGATGGCAGTCTAGTCATGTTACCGGCGACGACGTAAAGTTTCTTTCCGTTCGGCCCTAGCTCCACGTCATGGGGACCATGCTCCCCGCCTCCGGATAACGCTCTTAACTTTTCAAGTTTATCGAACTGATCGTCGCCCGTGGTATCCTTTAGGCGATAAAGACCGCTTCCAGGGCCGCCATTAGCACAGACGTAAAGGCTATCAAATGCCCATAGCATGCCTTGTCCGCCAGACATTTTTGCATCCATTTTCTCGACTGAAATTTCTTTTTCTCCACTTGGCAAAGTGATGCGAAAAAGACCCGCACGACCTTGATCACTGGCGTAAATTCGACCTTTATCATCTACGGCAAGGCTCACCCACGAGCCCTGAGAACGCGGGACGTCATAAATCATTTCCACCTTAAATCCATCGGTGTGACGAAGTGTATTGTTGGCGATCCCTGCGGGCCTAGATGCTGAGGGATTTCCACCTCCACCTGAAAATACATTGCCCCATGGATCATCCCCAATCGTACCGACTACAACAGGTTCTTTTCCGTTGGGAAAACCATCCATTTTCCAGTTGGTCGCCTCTCCAAGAAGATCCTTGGGAGCCTTATCGACAAAACGCCAAGAATCGTCGGTTACGATCACAGCCTTCTTGCCATCCGCTTTAGTGACTTCCAATTGCAACACAAAACCCGCGGGTCCACCGGCGTTTTGGGCTATGACCGCAATCACATTGCCACCCTTCTTCAGCAGTTTCTTGACATCTGCAGATACCGCCGCATTCCAATTTCCACTGGAACCGATAGATTTACCATTAACGAATACCGTGCTGCTGTTATCGCAAGTAAAGAGAATCTTGGCTGCTTTCGGAGCACTTGCCAAATCTACCGTTTTGGCAAAATAAAGCGGGTTATTGGGCCGATCACCTCGAGCATCCCAAATCCATTTGGCTTTGGGTTGAGCAGCTTTCACCCCATGATGAAAAAGAAAAGCTAACGCTAGGAGTATAGAGAGGATACGATAAGAGAACATAGTGAAAAAAGAACGATAAGTGGTGAAATCGGCAAAGCTAAAAGCTCCACCATTACAAGCTTTTGTTCCTAGGGAAAAGATGG
>Ga0209667_1001819_pt1 | contig 14841 bp, 17 predicted proteins | sample SaaInlV_165m_DNA_2_FD_184682 | JGI IMG/M metagenome (GOLD analysis project Ga0209667, IMG submission 184682) | Marine microbial communities from expanding oxygen minimum zones in the Saanich Inlet - Saanich Inlet SI037_S3LV_125m_DNA (SPAdes)... | ecosystem: Environmental > Aquatic > Marine >... | reverse complement strand
ACCAGATTTGATTACAAAAGCTGCAATGGCAGTTAAAGATTCAAAAAATAAAACAAAACTGCTTTGCGGTGCAGGAATTGTTTCAGGAGAAGATGTATCCAAAGCAGTAGAACTAGGATCAAAAGGAATTCTGGTTGCCAGCGGGATCATTAAAGCAAAAGATTGGAATAAAATAATTTCAGAATTTGCAAAGGCATTGGTTTAAAAAGCCAAAAAATTTAGAAATCTTCGTAATGGCAAAACCAGTTTATGCATTCGAAGAGGCAGACAGTAAAAAAAGAATGCTCCTAGGCGGAAAAGGTGCAGGCCTTAGTGAGATGACTCGACTAAAACTTCCAGTACCTCCAGGATTTATCATTACAACTGAAGTATGTAACAAGTATTATGATAATAACAAAAAACTTCCCAAAGAGTTGATGCCTGCTGTAATGAAAAACATTACAAAGATGGAAAAAAAGACAGGTAAAAAATGGAATTCAACAAAAAATCCACTACTAGTTTCAGTAAGATCAGGCGCAGCAATTTCCATGCCAGGTATGATGGACACTATTTTGAATTTAGGGTTAAATGAAAAAACAGTAGAAGGGTTTGCAGAACAGACAAAAAATCCACGATTCTCATGGGATTCCTATAGGCGATTTATTCAATTATTTGGTAAAGTGGTATTTGGAGTAAATGATGAAAAATTTGATCATGTATTAGATTCTGCAAAAACCAAGCAAGGGGTATCTGATGACAGTAAGCTAAACGTGGAATCACTAAAGACAATTGTGTCAGAGTATAAAAAAATCTGTGAAGCACATACAAAAAGAAAATTTCCAGATTCACCTAAAGAACAACTAGAATTATCAATTGAAGCTGTTTTTAGAAGTTGGATGGGAGAAAGAGCAATTGTTTATCGTGAAAAAAATAACATCACCAAAGACATTGCAAATGGAACAGCAGTGAATGTTGTAACAATGGTGTTTGGAAACATGGGAGACGATAGTGCAACAGGGGTAGTATTTACAAGAAACGGACATAATGGTAAAAAAGAGATTGAGGGAGAGTATCTAATCAATGCCCAAGGTGAAGATGTAGTTGCAGGAGTTAGAACTGGAAAGAACATAGAATTATTAAAAAAAGACATGCCAAAATCTCATAAAGAATTGAGTAATGCATGTACAAAATTAGAAAAACATTTCAGAGAACCACAAGATATTGAATTCACAATTGAACAAGGTAAATTCTATCTGCTACAAACAAGAACTGCAAAAATGAGTGCAGCAGCACTTGTAAAAACATCTGTAGATATGGTTAAAGAAAAATTAATTGATAAAAACAGAGCACTCACAAGAATTCCTGCACAGCAATTAGAAGCATTACTCCATAGAACAATGGATGAATCAAAAATTAAAGACCACAAACAGGTAGCAAAAGGAATTGCAGCATCTCCAGGAGCTGCAAGTGGAATTGTAGTATTTGATGTGAAAAAGACAATTGAGTTAGGAGAGGCAGGTAAAAAGATCATACTAGTAAGAAAAGAAACAAAGCCAGAAGATGTTCCAGCATTCTTTTCAGCAGAAGGGATTTTGACTAGTTTGGGAGGAAAGTCATCTCATGCAGCAATTGTCTCAAGAGGTATGGGAAAACCATGCATAGTAGGATGTCCAGAATTAAAAATTGATTATGATAACAATACATGTACAACAAATGGAATTACCATAAAAGAAGGAGAAACAATCTCCATTAACGGTAGTGAGGGCACTGTATTCATAGGAGAGGTTCCAACAGTTGAGCCAAAAGTGACAAAAGATTTTGAACAGATTTTAGAATGGGCACAAAAAACAAAAACTTTAGGAATTAGAGCAAATGCAGATACACCTGAAGGGGCAAAACTTGCAAGACAGTTTGGAGGTAGAGGAATTGGATTGTGTAGAACAGAAAGAATGTTCAACGGTAGTGATAGAATTAATTTATTTGTAGAAATGATCATGGCTGAAAATATAGAAGAGCGAAGTAAAATATTAAAAAAATTAGGAGAGTTACAAAAAAGTGATTTCATTGAAATTCTAAAAGCAATGGAAGGGTACGAAGTAACAATCAGGCTATTAGATCCCCCATTACATGAATTCTTACCAAATCCAGAAGAGTTAGTTGAGAGAATACAAAAATTAGAATCAAAAGGAGAAACAAATGAAGTCAATAAAGCAAAAGTAGTTCTAAAAAGAGCAAGAGAATTAGCAGAAGTTAATCCAATGATGGGACATAGAGGCGTCAGAGTTGGGATCACATACCCTGAAATTTATGAGATGCAAATCCGAGCAGTTTTTGAGGCATTAGTAGAATTAACAAAGAAAAAAGTTAAAGCTCACCCACAAATTATGATTCCACAAATCAGCAGTATTGCAGAATTAAATCACATAAAGAAAATTTATGATGCAATCAAAAAAGAGATGGAAACAAAACACAAGATGAAATTAAAAATAAACTTTGGAACAATGATTGAAGTAGTAAGAGCAGCGTTAACTGCAAATGAACTTGCAACTACTGCCGAATTCTTTAGTTTTGGAACAAATGATCTAACACAAGGAACATTTAGTTTCAGTAGAGAAGACGTAGAAGGTAAATTCTTACCAGAATATATGGAAAAAGAATTGTTAGAAAGAAATCCATTTCAATCAATTGATGTTAGCGGCGTAGGTAATTTAATTAACATAGGAATTGCACATGGAAGAAAAATAAGAAAAGGAATGGAAGTAGGAATCTGCGGAGAACATGGCGGAGATCCAAGTTCTATCAAATTTTGTCATGGTGCAGATTTAAGCTATGTTAGTGCATCACCACATAGAATTCCAATTGCAATTGTTGCAGCAGCACAAGCAGCAATAGAACAGCCAAAAAAGAAAAAGACCAAGAAAAAATAATACCTTTTAAAATAGATAATACAGATTCTAAGTGAATTGTTACCAAGAATTGAATCAATTAAGCAAATTAGACTAAAAATGGGGATTACTCAGAAAAAATTAGCATTAATGGCAGGAGTTAGCACATCTATGATCAATCAAATAGAATCAGGTAGAAGTCAGCCAAGTTATGAGACTGCAAAAAAAATATTCAATAATCTTGCAAAATTAGAGGGAGAATCATCATCGCACACTGCAGGAGATTTTTGTAGTAAAGATATTGTAAAACTAAAACCAAGTAATACGCTACATGATGCGATTAAAAAAATGAGGGATTTGTCAATCAGTCAAATTCCAATATTTGATAATTCAGAAGTTGTGGGGGTGATTTCTGAAAATGGGATTATCAAGCATTTAGCAGATTTAGGCGAAGCAGGATTAAAAAAGGCAAAATTAGAAGATACAATGGATTCAATTCCACCAATAGTAGATTCAGATACACCTGCAAATGTTTTGGTGCCATTAATCAGATACTCAATGTGTATTTTAGTTTCAAAAAAATCAAAGATTGTAGGAATAATTACAGCTTCGGATACTTTGAAAATGATGGAATGATTGTACCAACACATCTAATCAAAACATATCAAATATTATGAGATAACCATTGGCTCAAATACCTAAAATCATAAATCAAATATGGGTATTCAAGATCTTGAAAAATTATTTCAGATCAAACAACAAATAAAAAAAATAGATAAAAAAAGACACTATAATTTTATTATTGACACAGATACAAAGGAAGGAAGAACTAGAATTATCATAAATGAATTTGGAAAATGGCAAAAAGCGCCATGTTTAACAAAAGAAGAAGCTTATGCATTTCGTGAAGAAGGTTTTAAACAATTTGTACCCGATTTAATAGATTTTAAAAATAAAATAATAATAGAATACCAAGAAGAGTCAAAAGGCAGACAAGGCGTATTGAGAAGACATGGTAAAATCAACAAAAAAGGTCACGATGAATTTAGTGATGAAAATAAAGATATTTTTTATGATGTAGCAAAATTTAATCAATTAAAAATATGGGAAAATACACCTCTGAAAAAACAAAATGAGGAATTAAAGGAATTTTTAACAACATTTTCTAAAAATAGGCGTGAAATATTCTAATTAGGACAAAAATTTAGCATAAAATGTCACTAGCGGCACTTTATGATGAGGATCTAGTAAGTGTCGTTAGGGACATTATCAAAAATAATAATTTTCTTAATCACAATCAAGCACTAGAAACACAATCAATCAAATATAATTTGAAATATTTGATAAGGTGATTCAAGCATTACAGATTATGGTAAAGGTGCATGACCGCGTCTAAACCCACTCCATTTTCTGTATTCATAATCAGTCAATGGGGTATCGCAACCGCATTTACAATTTGTTTTCATACCTTTCTTAACAAGTATGAGATATTTTTACATTAAGTTTAGAGAGTGTTAACTAATGGTCAGCATCATTTCCAAAATATATCTAAAAACAATACAATAAATTAAAAATAGATCAAAAAAATGATCGCATTTGGTCCAGCATAATTCAAAAAAATAATCAAATTACATCAAGTATGTAATATACAAAACATACTTTCCAAGATATCAATGAGTATTCCTGACTCTTGCAGTATTGTATTGCATTTGCTTCTTGCAGAGAGTACAGTGAATAATCATTTTGACTACAATTATGATCAGTGTTTTGGATTAAAGGAAGAAGGTTATTGTGATGATCATTATGTGTTTTGAAATTAATAGTATTTAGAATCTAATCTTTGTGCTTTTCACTATCTTTTAGCATCTTATCTAAAGGCACAGTAATTGTTCTATCTGAACCCTTACAGTAATTTTTTCCTTTGAAATGCTTGTGAATTTTAACTTTGGCCATCATGACACTATCTATCCCATAGTTTCCTTGGTGGTCTGTAATTTCTTGACTAACGATATGGCAAGTTTTGAAAACACTGCACCATTTGCACATGATTTTCATTTTTCCATCATTAGCCATGAATTATTTGTAAGAATTATGAACTTAAGCTTATTGACGTGATTTCTAAAAAGACTTATTGGAAAATAATAAATTTAGAACATAATGGATTTAGAAGGATTACCCAACATAGCAAAAGTAGGATTAGTAGGCGGGATAGCAGTCATGTTTGTAATTGGTGCGGTTGCGATTATTAGTTGGTTCTTTGGATAAAATTTAGGCATAAAATTTATTCTGATTTTAAAAAAGAGTATTTTTCAGTATGTAATAGATCCTAAGACAAAATGACTTTTTTTTAATTCAAAATAGCCAATAACATGATAAGTAGTATTAAGAAGTGTGAACCATGGCACAAAAGAAGAAGGTATTGAAAGAACGCCAGAATCTAGCGTGTCACTGGCATTGTCCCTGTGAAGATTGTAAAGATAATGAATCAACATATTAGCACACTGACTCAAGTAGCTTGACTGTTCTCAAAAGAGTTTAGAATTGACTAAAGAGTAATCAAAAAGTGAAAGTCAAGACGTGCAACAATCTAGATATTGCTATCTCTAACCTTCAAAATTAGTTAGAATCAGCGATCTATAAACTTATGCTATTGAATTAAGCCCAGATGGAGTTTAGAAACACTACTTACAATTACAAATCTGTACTCAATGTTTTCAATGCAAAATTCCCACACTTTGGACACCGATGTTTTTTCAATAATTCTGTATGAGTTTGCATAGACTTTTTAAAATACGTGATGTGTTTCCCACAATCTTCACATATACCAGGTATGTCTCCCTTTGGAATCATGTCTTTCTAAAGTCTGTGTTAACTTAAGCGTGTTGGAGTTTAGAATCTAAGTTTTATCCCATACATACTAACTAGAGTTTAGGTAAATTTCCAGATTTATCTAAATTTGATTTACAAACTTTACAATAAAGCCTAACTTCAGTTGCTGGAAATTCGGCTCCACAATTTTTACAAGTATAAAATTTTGTATCATTCACAAGTTGTCTACAAGAATTATGAACTTAAGCGTATTCATTAGTCAAATAACAGAATTTTCAAGTTTTCACATCTAAAAGAAATTACCCAATCTAATCAAGTGTGTAAATGCCAAACACATTATCTATTTGCTAAAACACTAACTAGTATTATCAATGCTGAAACACCAGATAACAAACCACCTAGTAAAACAACTGCAAGTAAGGGAATAGTCATGCCAATAGCAATCACAACAACTCCAATAATGAATACCATCAAGAATTTTACAATACTTTCTGACATAATTCTAAATCAAAGAAAGAATCTATTCACTAAGTAGGCTTCTCTTGATCTAAGTTCTAAATTATCAATTATAGATAAACTCGTTTTGGTTAGATTATTCTTTAGGATGAGAGCATAATTCAGTTAAAACACCATGTAATGATTTTGGATGAATGAATGTGACTTTGGTTCCAGCAGAGCCAGGTCTTATTTTTCCTAAAAATTGAATTCCACACCCCTCCATACGCTCAACTTCGCCCTCTATATCGCCAGTATCTAATGCCATGTGATGCAGTCCTTGACCTTTTTTATCAAGAAATTTTTTGATAGGACTAGTATCATTTGTCGGTTGCATTAATTCAATTCTACCATTTTCCAAATGAATAATTGCGACTTTAACACCTTCAGACTCTACAGTTTCAAATTCCACATCAGATACACCTAATGCTTGTTGGTATATTTTTGCGGATTCTTCTACATCAGTTACTGCAATTGCAATATGATCAATTTTCAATTAAAATTTCTAGGAATTTACAGTATTAATGAGTTTAATTTTTCAAACAAAATAATGTTGTAAAAATCAAAGTATGAAAAAATTAAATATTTTTAGATTTTGATCTCACTAGTGCAATAACTGCAATAATAATCCCAATCATACCGATAAAAATTCCCACATATCCAGCATTAACAGAACTATTCATACCTTCAAGAGCAGATACAGATTCTTTCAGAGTACTCATATCTGAAATTAATGCAGTATGTCCATCAATCATTTGGGTCACTGTAAGATCCGATGGTTCTGGAAATTCAATGTACGCACGTTCAGCGACTTTTGGCGGATGCATAGATAGACTGATTGTGGTATCATCTATTTGTCCAAGCATGTTAGCTTGATAGAAACCAGATACTGTGGGATTTACAAATGCATAGTATTTTCCAGGAACATCATGATCAGGAGAAAGTGGCAGAGTAATGTTTTCATCTTTGAAAATCAATTGCATTTTTACAGTTTTTTTTAAACCCTCAATGCCATTTTGAAATTCTTGAGATTCGGCACATTTTATTGGTTTAGGAATTTCAGGACACGTAGTTAGTGGACTGACATAAAATTCAATGGCGTTAGTTTCTCCAGAAACAACGGGTTCATTCATCCAACCAATCTCCACTCTATATTCACCAACAGCATCAACCGTGTGAGCATGAGCAACACCAATCAATCCTGGTACAAATATCAAAAGCAATATCAAAAATTGTGATTTCAATGTTTGAGAAATCAAATATGATTTTAAAAATGTTACAGTAATTTTTATTCTGTACAATTAGTGATTTTTAATTTTTATTTAATCAATCAAAATCCCATTCAGGAATAAAAATAATTTCATCCCTTCCTAAATTTAACATAGAAAAAGGCATATCCTTGGTTAATTTCATAGAGGGCTCATACGAGTTTAAACAATTGCAATTTAGACAGATCCAGCTGCCGCCATCGACATGCGTCATGATCATTTGGAGATCATCACTATTGCAACTGTAGCATGTTTCAGGAATTTTATCTAACTGTTTTGCTCTGGAAATGATTAACCTGCCTGATTCATCATAATCTGCCATGCTATTAAAAATAAATTCATGAATGGTCTAACTAAAAGACTTCTTTTGGACGATACTCACCAAAGACTTCTCTGAAGGTGTTGCTAATCTCACCAGTTGTAGCAAAGGCTTTAGCAGAAGTTACAATGTATGGCATTAAATTCTCATCAGTGTCAGCTGCACTTTTCATTGCAGAAAGTGCTTTTTCTAATTTTTTATTATCACGAGATGCACGTAATTTCTTTATTGCCTTGTTTTGTGCAATCTCAATTCTTCCATCTACTCTAAGTAATTCAGGTTGTTCTTCTGGTTCATCATACTTGTTGACACCCACTATTACTCGCTCACCAGAATCTGCTTCTTTTTTGAGACGATATGCATTTGCTCTAATTTCTGATTGGAAAAATCCTTTCTCAATGGCTTTAACTGAACCACCCATTTTCTGTATTTTTTTAAGATATTTCCAAACATCAGCCTCAATTTGATCACATAGTTCTTCTAAATAGTGAGAGCCGCCCATAGGGTCTGCAGTCTTTGTAACACCACTTTCATTTGCTACAATCTGTTGTGTTCTTAATGCAATTTTTGCAGATTCCTGTGTAGGAAGTGCCAATGCCTCGTCTCTAGAATTTGTGTGAAGTGATTGAGTACCACCCATTACTGCAGCCATGGTTTGAATTGCAACACGAATAATATTGTTATTGGGTTGCTGTGCAGTTAATGATTCACCACTAGTTTGAGTATGGAATTTTAATTGAATAGAACGAGGATTTTTTGCATGAAACATTTCTTTCATGATTTTTGCATAAACTTTTCTTGCGACTCTAAACTTTGCTACTTCTTCAAAGAACTCTATAGTACAACAAAAGAAAAAGGACAAACGTGGTGCAAAGTCATCAATTTTTAGTCCAGCATCAAGACAAGTTTGGATATATGCAATTGCATTAGCTAAAGTAAATGCAACTTCTTGTGTTGCAGTACAACCAGCTTCTCTCATATGATATCCAGATATTGATACAGGATACCATGAAGGAACTTTTTCGGCACAATATGCAATCATGTCACCAATCAATCGCATTGAAGGTTGAGGAGGGTAGATGTAGGTATTTCTTGCAATGTATTCTTTTAGAATATCATTTTGGGTAGTTCCACGAAGATCATGGCTTTTGAATCCTTGTGATTCTCCAACTGCAATATAATATGCAAGTAAAGTTGATGCAGATGAATTGATAGTCATAGATGAACTTACTTTTCCTAAAGGAATGCCATCAAAAGCAGTCATCATATCTTTGATAGAGGTAATAGAGACTCCAACTTTTCCTACTTCGCCTTCAGCTTGTGGAGAATCAGAATCATATCCAATTTGTGTTGGCAAATCAAATGCCATACTAAGACCAGTTTGACCTTTTTCAAGCATAAATTTGAATCTCTCATTAGTTAATTTGGCATCTCCAAATCCAGAATATTGACGCATGGTCCAAAATCTTTCACGATACATTCCAGGATGAATTCCTCTAGTGTAAGGGTATTTTCCAGAATCCTCAACAGATCTTTTTTTAGGTGATTTTTGATAAATTCTTTTTACTTCAAAATTTGAATCAGTAAAAAGTTTCTTTGTAGATGTGGGTTTGGAGGATTTTTTTGTAGCCATATTATTTCATCAAAGATTTCGTAATCTTGTCTCCAGCTTCAAAAGGATCAATGTTTTTAGTTTGTAATTTTTTAAGATATTTTGAAAATGTTTTATCAGAATCAAGCATGCCATCAATCTTTTCTTTGATGTTCTTTAAAACAATATCTTTTAGTTCAGATTCTAGTCGTTCTTGATCTTTTTGTTTCTTTAATTTCTTTTTTGAAACCATCAAAGTTTTGAGAGTTTTAGCAAATTCTGAGATTCCAGAATTCTTTTTTACAGATGTTTTGAGAATTATTGGATTTCGTTCTGAATCTCCAATAAAATCACGTACAGCATCAAAGAGTTGATTGGTTCCAGCAAGATCACTTTTGTTAATAAGATAGATATCGCCAATTTCAGTTAAACCAGCTTTAATTGTTTGAATACTATCACCAGTGTTTGGATTAAAAACTACCACAGTGATATCAGCAATATTTGAGATTTCAACTTCTGTTTGTCCAGCACCAACACTTTCAATTATTATCGGATTAAATCCAGCATACTCTAAAACTCGGATACTGTTTCGAAGTGAATGAGATACTGCACCTGTTGCACCACGAGATGCAATACTTCGAATGTATGTTCCAGAATCAGTAGATTCAGTCATTCGCACTCTGTCGCCCAAAATTGCTCCACCAGTAACATGACTGGTAGGATCAATTGCAAGAACGGCAGGTTTTGTACCTAATTTTTTAAGAGCAACAGCAGTTTTGTTAATTAGTGAACTTTTACCAGCACCAGCTGGACCTGTAATTCCAATGATCATGGAATTCCCAGTGTCTTTGAAAATTTTTTTTAGTAATTTTTTTGCATTTTTTGGATCATTTTCAACTAGAGAAATAGTTTTTGCGATTGCTCCACGTTTGCCTTTTTTTAAATCAGTAAGAGAATCCAATACACAGTAAAGTTTTCAGAGGTGCAATAAAATCTTGTATAATATTATCAGATTAACAAATAGCAGGCGTGAATTAACTTAATGATGTTTTTAAAAAACTGGATAAGCAGTTTGGAACTAACTAATAATTTATTTTATTGAGGACTAGATCAATTGATCTAATTTGATTTAAGAAATCTGAAAGCTCTTTTGAGTTTGCTTTCATTGTTAGAAATTACAGGATCACCAAAATCGTTCTCAGGATTTGCAAACATTTGAATAAATTCATCATAGTCTCTTGGAGGTGTTGTTCTACCCATGACATTCATGGATTTTGTAGTTAGCAATACTACTCTTCGATTAACGGTATCTTCAATAAAATCAGATTTGGCATACTCTAAACTATCCAGATACATCACATCGACTTTGACATCTTTGTACTCCCTACGCAGTGTTGAACAAAGTTCCTTTAGATACATGGAGTTTTCTTTATTGTCGTATAGTGTTTTGATTATTTCAAATAGGTTAATTCCGATAATTTTAGGATGATTTATGGTCAATGATTAGTGTGTGAAAATGCTTCTATTATATCGATTCATTAAAAAATTTAGCAATCCAATCTTGTATCCAATCTAAGGCCTAGAATAGATGACTGGAGGAACAGGTTGATCAGGAGGGTGAATCTCAGTTTTTAGCTGAACATGTCCAAATTCCAGATGTTCAATTTCTAAAACTATTGGATGTATTGCCCAACCATATTTTGGAGGGTTAGGAAATGAAACAGTTTCCACAAATTGTGAACCCCCAAAAGATTTTTGAAAAGATTCATCCATTCCAAGTATCTCCATAATTACAAAATCCGTTTTCCCAGAGGTGTCAAGAAAGGATATCTCGACATTTCCAGAATCATAGTAAACTGCATCTACTTGAAATGTTTGAGAAAGTATATCATTATCATCAGTTCCACCACCGCTAAGAAAGACTATTGCAAAAACGGTAATAATTCCAAGGGAAATCACAGGAAGAATTTTTCTTGCCATGATTATTTTTTAAAGTCTTTTTTCATTTTTCTCAAAAACTTGGAATGAATTCTAATTTTTTCAAGAGTCTGAGTTTGAGTTCTTTCAGTTCCAGGCGTAGGATTTTTCTTAAAGAATGTTTTAATGTCAGATTCCATCGAATCATCTGCAATCAAAGTGATACTTGCAACGATTCTATTAAACAAAGGATTTCCATAACCTACCTTTTTACTCATCTTGCCCCAATTTTTCTTTAGCCAAGGCCAAAGAATTTTTTTGCCATACGGATTAGCGGCAATTCTCATTATAGGTAATTGCATGTTTTGTGAACGTACCTCAGAAGTTTGAGAAAATGCTAATGTTTTTAGCAACAATCTTTCATTACGGAAACTACACAACGCACCTAAGAAACGTAATTTCTCCTCCATAGTAGTTGCTTTCTTATACAAATTTACAAATTGAGAATGTGTTTTTGCATTTCCAGTCCAAGCAACAAGAGAAAATACAGGTTCACGTATATCAGGATGTAGTGTTGAAGGGTTTTTCAAAAATGCTTTGAATTTTAAATTAGCTTGATCTAAAATAGATTCGTCACCTAATTTACCCAATACAGAAATAGAAAATCCTCTCAAAAATGCATCAGTATGTTTGTCAGATTTACTAGGCGCCCAACCAAGATTAGATAAAATTTTTCTGAAATAATTAATCGTGTATTCTCTAATCTCATCAGTGAAATCCTCAAAATACGTCAGCATGGATAGGGAACTCAGGTTGTGTGCGACATTTGTTTGTGGGAGATAAGAATCATCATCAAAATAGGCATCTGTGAAATCAAGATAGTTTTGAATGTCTTCTTTTCCTGCAACGCACAATGCAAACAAATCATTTTGAATTGCCCATCTGTCAACGGCTGAAATTTGTTTTTGATCAACTAGCATTTTAAGATCAAGTAAAATTCCATCATCATACTTTATTCTATAAAAACCAGTTCTGTTCATATTTGCAACAAACCCAGGACCGTCAGGGGTTTTGACAGTAGTGGATTTTTTTGTCAATAATTTAGTCGTAGTTTCATTTCCCAATCCATATGTTATTGGAACTTGCCAAAGCCCTTTCTGAGTTTTTGCAGTAGGCTCCATCAAAAACCTACTTTGTTTCAGAACCAGTGATTTGCCATTTTGAGTAATGTCAATCTGAGGGAATCCTGGCTGTTTTAGCCATGAATTAACCATTGCACTTACAGGCATTTTTGATGCCTTACCAATGGCATCCCACAAATCTTGCCCTTTAGCATTAGCGTATTTGAAAGAAGATAGGTATTTTTTCAGACCAGTTCTGAAATTAGTCTCACCCACATAATTTTCAAGCATCCTCAAAACACACCCTCCTTTATCATAAGATATGGCATCAAAAATTTCTCGAATTTCAGCAGGAGAGTTCACAGTAACATCAATTGGGTGTGTAGTTTTTAGAGCATCTAATCCCATTGCACTATTCATTGCGTCTTCAATGAATTGATCCCACAAATTCCATTCAGGGTAGAATTTATCAACAAACTTTGTTGCCATAAATGTTGCAAAACTTTCATTGAGCCACAAATCATTCCACCATTTCATAGTAACCAAATTACCAAACCATTGATGTGCAATCTCATGAGAAATTACTTCGGCAATGAATTGTTTTGTCCTAGTAGAAGACGTTTTAGGATCATAAAGTAAAATAGTTTCTCTAAATGTAATTGCACCCCAATTTTCCATTGCGCCTGCTGCAAAATCAGGAATCGCAATCAAATCTAATTTAGGTAAAGGGTAGTTTATTCCAAAATACTGTTCATAAGAAGTTAAAAGTTTCTTTCCCAAATCCAAAGAATACTTTCCTTTGGATTTATTCCCCTTTGTGGTAACGACACGGATTTGTACTTTACCTGTTTTACCAGTAAGGTATTCAAATTCCCCAACACCAAGATAAATCAAATAGGTTGAAACCACGGGGGTTTTTCCAAAGTTGTACAGAGTTTTGTTTTTAATTTTTTTCTTTGAGACAACAGGCATATTTGAGATTGCCGTGAATTTGTTATCTGCAATAATTGAAATTTCAAAGGTTGCCTTTGCCTCAGGTTCATCCCAACATGGAAATGCACGACGTGCATCTGCTGCCTCAAATTGGGTTGTTGCAAGATATTTGGTTTTGCCATTTTGTTTGTATTGACTACGATAAAAGCCCAATAATCTATCATTTAGAATTCCTTGAAATTCCAAATGGACTGTAGCTTTACCCTTAATTTTTTGTCCTAGTTTAATAGATAATTCCTCTTTTTTCTCGTTGGTTTTAGGAGTAGAATCAATTATTTTAGTTCCAAAAAGAACCTGACAAGATTTTATCTTTAATTCAGCACAATGCATAGTGATCAAATCAGTGCTCTTTTTGCAAGATACAGTGATGATTTCAGTTCCAGAAAAAATGAATTTCTTTAAATCTGGTTCAAATGTTAATTGGTAATTAATTGGATTTGTATCCACGACTGTGATAATTTGGTTAGGCTTTAAGTAGATTTTCCATGAGAATTTTAGAAAATCAAATAAAGGCTTTAAAATGTATAAAATAACAGTAGCATTATGAAACAAAAAACCGCATCTCGAAGTGTTAAGATCTTGGTTGCAAAATTAGGATTAGATGGTCACGACAGAGGAGCACTGGTGTTATGTAGAGCATTCAGGGATGCAGGAATGGAAGTAATCTATTCAGGTCTTTTTGCAACACCAGAAAGAGTTGCACAAATTGCAGAAGATGAAGATGTAGATGCAGTTGCAATGAGTTTGCTTAATGGCGCACATGGAACATTATTCCCAAGAGTTGTAAAAGAACTCAAAAAGAAAAAAATCAACGATGTGTTAATTGTCGGAGGAGGGGTAATTCCAGATATTGATCATAAAGATTTGATCAAAGCAGGAGTGGATCATGTGTATGGTCCAGGTACAACATTGCCTACAATTGTCGAACATATCAATACTGGCGTATCAAAATTAAGAAAAATCTAAAATTAATTTATGAATGTTATAGTGAATTATTTTTCAATGTAATCAATCTAAAGGAAAGTCAATTTCACAAGTAAGGCATCTTCCTCGTCTACCAGCATATCTCACCTCAAAGTATTGAACAATATCAGAACCACATTCCCAACAAGAAATAATTTCAGTACTTTTTTCTTCAAGAGTCATAAAAAGATCCTCATAGAATTTTTAGATGTAGGGTGTTTTACATCATAGATGATTTCAATTGCTAAAATATCATTTAGGAAAAATACGCAAGAGTTACAGAAAAGGTAATTTTCTGAATACACTATATTATGAGGTGCATTTTTGCTAAAAAAGAGATAGTGAAAGTCTCATTTTTGGGAATACCTCATCAAAATAGTAAAAATTTGAAAAATATAAGAAAAAAGATTATTCTGTGGAATCAGGCCACATCATTTTACGCATTTCTTTACCAACTTTTTCAATTTGGTGTTCATCATAT
>Ga0209667_1001809_pt1 | contig 14902 bp, 5 predicted proteins | sample SaaInlV_165m_DNA_2_FD_184682 | JGI IMG/M metagenome (GOLD analysis project Ga0209667, IMG submission 184682) | Marine microbial communities from expanding oxygen minimum zones in the Saanich Inlet - Saanich Inlet SI037_S3LV_125m_DNA (SPAdes)... | ecosystem: Environmental > Aquatic > Marine >... | reverse complement strand
ATGGGTGGGATTTACAGTTGGAGATTAAAACAACTAATTTAAATACTATATATCGAATAACATTTATAAGGGATATATAATGGCAGTACCAAAGATTTTCCAAACATTTAACAGTCTTTTAGGTGGTATTGTTCGTAAGCGAAATGCAACAATAGTTGGCCCAAGTAAGCAATTAGTCGGTGAATTTCCAGAAGTAGACTTTGAAAGATTATATCAGTATTATCATCATTGGGATCAAATTAAAACAGCAGTAGATGTAATGCACCAAAAATTCAGGGGAAGTGCAATATCAATAAAATCCAACAATGAATACTTTAACGTGTTCATAGAAAAATGGTGGGATGTTGCAAATGCAGAAAAAAAGTTTTCTCAATATATTTACTCATTATTAATTACAGGTTCTGCCATAATGGAGCTTCAATATACTCCTGACGGAAGAATAGGAAATATTGAACAGATTCCAATGCAGACAATTTATAGAATGTTCAGGGATCAATTTGGAAATGAATTGAAACTTGTGCAGATTGTAGACGGTGTATTCAAAGAATTGGATCCACAATTTTTCATTCATCATTCAATTAACAATCCAGACAGACAGGCATTTGGAAAATCAATGTTTAATACACTTGCAAGTCCAAGACCAATAACAGGAACTGTAGATCCAATAACTGGAGATGCAATAAATGCTGACAGGAATACAATGTCATTGTTAGATGCACAAGCCGTACTTCAAAATTCAGAAATTGAAATAAAGAAAAAAATGGCAAAACCAAGACTTGTTGTAAGTGCAAACGGTATGCCTAGAGAACAAATGGAGCAGATACAATCTGAAATGGCAGATGAGAATACTGACCAATATATTTGGATTTTCGACAAGCCAGTACAAAGTGCAGAATTAAAGGTGGAAGGAAGTGATAAATTTGGTAAGTATGGGGAGAATGTAGATGCACATATTGATATAGGAACAGTTTTTGCAAGTAGTGTTATTACACATCCACAAGGATTCAGTTACAGTGGAGGTCAAACACCATTGGATGTTTTAGATCAAAGAATGATAGATCTTCAAAGTGAACTTGCAGAAATAATGAGAGATAGATTGATCAAGCCACTTGCAGAGTCATGGGGTTTCAAAGAATTTGATTTGATGGAAGTCAAGATTACATTTACACCTATAGTTAAAAGATTGACAATGGAGGATATTGGAAGTTTAGATAGGGAAGCAGTTTCACCAAAAGAAAAACGTGAACTTTACAAAAAATTGAATATAGAATTGGATGACAATGTTTGGGAAGAAACACAAAATGAAATTAAAGAACAACAAAAACAAGGAGCAATGGGTGGTGGAATGGGTGGAATGCCACCTAATGGTCAACCACCTATTGATCCACAAAACCCAGAAATGCCAACAGTAACAAATCCTCCAGACGAACCAGATACAAATGAGGGTGGAATTGATCAACCAAAGGTTAGTAACCCAAAAACAGGTGTTAAAGATCAATTTACAATAGATGCACCAAAACCAGACAATTCTTCTCCACCAAAATTGGATCAAAGAAAACCTAACGGAGAAGTATTTGTAGATAAAATGATTAAACAGATTGCAAATGAATCAACCTTGTCAACTGTAGAAAAACTTGATATGTTAAAGGCATTTGAAAGAATACCATTAGCATCAAATGCAATCAATACTTCAACAGATCTATATGTTGGTCAAGGTGTTGATCAAGAAGGAGTTCCAGAAATTACTGATCCATCAGTAAGAGATGAATACGGACTTGGTGTTGATGAGGAACAGGAACAGGAATTACCACCAACAGATCCATCCAAGAATGCAACTGTAAATGACATTGCAAACTTACAACCAGAAGGAAACAATGCAGGTAGATTCACAAATACTGATGTAGAAACAGAAGATGTAGAAACAGAAGATGTAGAATTAGAAACTGTCAGCGAGGATGAATATAACAGACGTATAGGAAACTTTACTCAGGGTGGAACAGGAGATGGTGGAATTAGCAAAGACAGTGACGGTTCGTACAATGACCTGATTGATTCCAAACAAGAACTTGAAAGAACACCAGAGGAAGGAAATACTGCAATAGAAGATCCACACGCAAGACCAGTACAGGAACCAATGGTCAACATGAGTGGTGGAAGTGATCCAATTCCAGACAATACTAAAGATCAGATTATAGGATCAAATGACGATGACGAACAACCAATAGTTCCAAGTGAAGGAGATCCAAATGATGATGAGGAAGAAGATAAAAAAATAATTGGAGAGGCAGTGGAAGAAGATGACGAGGAATTTGAATGGGAAGAAAAAACAGGTGATAAGAAAGATGTAATATACGGAGAAGATCCTTTCACAAGTGGAACAAGTGAAGATCCAACACCAGATCTAGATCAACCACAGAAAGGTCAAGCACAGTTAGATGATACACCACTTCAAGAAGAACCAACAACTGACTTTGACAAAGACGTAGTTGGAAGCAGTGATCAAGTAAGATTACAAATGGATGAAGAAACAGGTGGCAATCCTTCAGAATTAATACCAAATGATTCAAGCACAATTATGGATAATACAGGACTTAACGTTAAACCAGAATATGAACAAGTTTCAGAAGATGACTTTATGAAACGAACTCAAGATGGATCAAACCCACTTGAAGAAGAAGGAGAGCCATTGCAAGACGGCATGGTTATGAAACCAGAAGATGTTCAACAAATGGAACCAGATGGATTCATACGTGGAACTAACATAGTACCACATGAGAAAGAGCCATTAGAAGAAGATGAAATTGGAACTGGTTTAACTGATGAAGATGCAAACGACCCAACTTTATCTGGAATAGACGAAGAAGAAGTAGATCCAAACTTGTTGCACCAAGATCCAGAAACTGGAAGAAATTACACTGACCTTACTGATGAACAAGGAAACGAGGTTCCAGATCTAAGATTTGACCAAAACCCAGATTCTGATGAACAGCAACCAGAAGTTGAATTGGAATTCGAGATTGTTACAAAAGAGGAATATGAATCACATTTAGATACTGCAATGAGTCAAGATGAGTTTGATGCAGAACTTCAAAATCCAACTGGAGAAGAACCAATAAATGATATGGTGGAACCAAAAGAAAATCCGTTTGAGGAATTCCCAAAAGAAAATATGCCAAAAGAAAATCCGTTTGAGGAAGAATCAGATGATGTTCAAGAACCAAAAGAAAATCCGTTTGAGGACAAACCAAAGGAGGACAAACCAAAGAAAGAGACACCAAAGGATGATGAAAAACCAAAAGAAGAATTCGATAAGGAACCAAAAAAGAAAAGTTCAATTAAGGATATAATTAATCGTGAAAAAGAACTTATAGAATCAGGAGTTGAAGATGAGGAATTATTGGATTTACTAGAGGAAGAATTTGGAGAAGAAAGAATGGACAAAGCCCAAGAAACCAAATCTTGGAGAAACCGTAAATGAAGAAAACCAGTGAAAAAAATATGAATCGACCAGAATGGGCGAGAAAAGTACCAAGATCAAGCCGTATTTGTTTCAGATGTGGACACAAGTATTCCAGTCATGTGCCATCATGCAGAAAGATAGTTGAACGCAAACCTGAAAGAAAGGAATGTGATTGCAGGACTTTTGTCAAGGATGAAGTGGAATTTGAGATAGTTTTAAGACAGGAAGCAGGGGAAGATAGACGTAGGGCAGAATGGGAAAAAGAAAAAGAAAATACTTTAATAGAAAAAAAGGACAAGAAATAATATGATTTTACCTTCAGATGAGACAGAATTATCAACAAAAGACAGACCTGAAGAAAATTCACTAAGCACTAAAGAATCATTCACAGGTAAAATAGGAGTAACAATAGGAGATTTGGATAAATATAAGAAAGACAGTTTGATTAATATATGGAAGGATGCCAATGCATATTACAGTTCAGGAGAAGAATGGACAGATGAAGATGCTGAATTCTTTGATGAGTTGGCAGTAAGAATAAATACTGCAACAGAAGAAGGAATGGCTTCCGTTTCAGGCCCAGCAGTTGGGATGGTTGCAAACAACCATGAAGATGAAACAATGATAATGCCACCTGAATCATTAGACCAAATAACACTTAACGAAAATTACATACAAGACCAATTCGGTATATTTTACAGACCAGTCTATGTTGGCGAGAATTACAAAGAACATGAATCGGACTTGGTTTTTGAGGGAAAATTATATACAAATGAGGGAGTAGGAAACTGTCCATTCTGCAAAGGTGCAGGAAAAATAACCGTTGAAAAATTAGGATTAAAAGATTGTCCAGACTGTGACGGCACTGGAGATTTACAACAACAACCACAAGAGATACCACAAGAAGTTCCAGTTGAAGAAGAACCTACAGATGTATTTGGAACAATATCACCTAAACCAAAAAAGGAACCAAAAAAAGAATTAAAGGAACATTATGATAAAGACGGAACCTATTGGTTTACAACTGACGGTGGTAGAAAAATTGGTGTCAAGAAAGGTCAGACTTTAGAAGATGCATTAAGTGATGCAGGAATACCAGATGACGGTACTGATCAATCTGATGTAACGGCAGAAGATATGGCAAAGAATGAAGATAAATCAAAAGATAAACCAAAGAAGAAGAATAACACAGAAGAAGATAAAAATGAACTTGATAGAGCAGGAATATTGGATTATTTAAAAGATGGAATAAAATCAGAAGGTGATATACTTTCAAGTGCTGATATTAGTGCTGATGATGATATATATGACATCTTTGAACAATTAGAAGCCGAAGGCAAAATAGAATCTGTTTATGATGACGATGACAAATTACAAGAATTCCCTAGTTATAAATTAACTAAAAACAATGAAGAAGATGATTCATCAAAAAAAGTTTGGGGTAATGATGAAGATATGATTGATGACATACCAAAAGAAGATAAAAAAGCAGATGGTAAAACTTCTATGGGAATGAAAGATATAGATATTCGTGACAGAAATATTGGAATGAGTTCAAATGATGAAGGTGGATTGGATTTATCATTGGATCAAGATGGTTGGTCTTGGAGTGGAGATGAAACTGATCTCATTGATTATATAAACAGAGTAGCAACTAGTTCAAAATCTGATGAATTTTTAGAACAGTTAAAGGATGTTCCATTTGACAAACTTAAAGAACAGATGGTAAAAAATATTGATGACAATCCAGATGCATTTTATTCACTAAGTGGAGATTCTAGAAGATGGAAATTTGGAGAAACTGAAGATGGAGACATGAGTTATATGATTGACGAGGAAATAACACAAGCAGAAGAAGAACTTACAGATGAACAGATACAAAAAGTAAGCGATGATGTTTGGGATAATTATGATGGTGGTTCATATGAGGAATTCATGGAAAGTTGGCATGGAAAAGAATTAAAAGGTCAATTTACAAAAGCACTTGAAGAATCTGATAGTTTGGAAGAACTCTTTGAACAATTTACACAAGATACTGGATTAAGATATGACAGTATAGTTGCACAGTCTGGTTATGATGACGATTTAAAATACAATGCCATACGTGAAACAATTCAAAATGTATTAGGTAAAAAAGATTCTGGAGAATCAAAAGCAAGTGAAGATATTACGTTTGGAGATAGTGATGATTTAAAAAATAAAGTAGTTATTAGAGTTAGAACAACAGGAATATTTTCTCATGAACGAGGTAGATGGGGAAGTAGATATAGTGGTCTAGATCAAAGTAACATGGATGAGGTTATGAATTCTGTTGCTAATAAATATAATGCAACTAGTATTAGATCAATAGGTGGAAGTGGAGATGGCAAATATAGTTCTGGTGTAACTGCCATAACAATACCTAGAGAGTATGAATATCAATTTATTAGTGATATTAATTCAAGTCAAAATCAAGGAGATGACTCAAGTATGAAGGCTTCTGTTGAAGAATATATCACTGAATCACTTAATACCGTATGTCCAGAGTGTGGATCAAAAAATACCAGTCGTCAGAAAACCAAGTTTGGTGGTGGACAAGCTCCAGAACGATTCGATTGTAAAAAATGTGGAAATGTTTTTAAACCTAAATCAACTGAATCATGTGGTTGTAAGACAAAAGGATTAGAGGCAAGTATAAGCAAATATGAGAAATTTATTAAGACTGAGATTAACGTATTAAAGACTCGTGCAAAAGCAGGAGAAGCAGTAGGACTAATGTATGGACTTCCCACTGTAAGAAAGAACGGCAAGAAGATCAAAGGCACACTTGCATACGCAGGAGTATCACTAAACGACAGAATTTATCTTCCAGAAGAACTTGCAAAAGGTCACGGCAAGACACTTCCATTATTGTTAAACCATTCATCAACGGCAGGTGCAGAAGAAGAAATGGACAGACTTGACGGAGAAATGAGAAATCATTTGGAAAATGAGAAAGACTATGAAGTCGGAGAAGTTACACTTACATGGGATGCAGACAAACTTACACTGTTCTATGAGGGAGTAATTGAAAACGAGTTCTTCCAAAAAGAAGTAGATGACATGGACATGGCAGTATCATTGGGTATTTTCTATGATTCAAACTCTCCAAAGGTTTGTGACGAAGAATGTTACACATTAATCAAGGGAGCAGAATTTAGAGAAGTATCACTTGTATACCATGCAGGATTCCCAATAGCAACAATCGAAGCAGTTGAATCAAAATTAAAAAGAGCATCAATCAAGGACATTAAGGCAAAAGCAAACGAAGATTCACTTATCAAAGTAGAGGATAAAAATGATGACAATACAAAAGTCACGGTTTTAGATGAATGGAAAAGTAAGGGAGAAGCAATTGCAGAAGAAGAAGATGAATTACCTCGTGGTGGAAGCATTGATGCTGAACCAAAAGAAACTGATGTTGTGGAACAACCAGTGGTTGTAGACTTGGAAACTTCTAACGAAGTAAGATCACAAAGTGATTTTAGTGTCAGAGGTGTATCAGGAATGACAATATCAAACAGCAATGGCGTAGAAAAATATTCATTTGACCCAACTCAAAATTATTCAACCAATACAATTCATTTTTCCGTAACAGAAAAAGGTGGAACCATATTTGGAGAAGAAATTCAGATGCAACCAAAGATGACAACTCCAGATGAATTAACCAAAGAAATAGAGTCAAAGCCAAACGTTAAATTTACAGATGCAGACGAAGATATCTTAAAAAAAAACTAAAAATTCATGAGGCATTTCAGGAACAAGAACATCCACGAGATGAGGATGGCAAGTTTACAGACAAAGGTGGATCAGATGTTTCATACAAACAAGTAACACCTAAAAATAAAGAAGTAACACATGTAGTAAATGTAAATGGATATGACATAGACATACACGAAGATGAAGAATATTATGGAAATGTCCAACTTGATGCTGAAATAAATATAATAGATGATTTTTTAAATGAGAATGACTTGTGGGAAAACGTGTCATATAATGGCACAGGAGATGTTGTAGGAGATGTAGAATTTGGTAAATTACATCCAATGGCAGATGCATTAACAAGATCAGCAGAAAAATATATCGGCATTGTAGACGAACCAAATGGCTCATGCTACCTAACTAAAAACGGTGATTGGGTAGGAGGCATTGGGATAAAAGGATATGATGAGGATCATAGACCACAAATGGATAATGCATTTACTGGTGCAGGAATCAAACTAATTCGTGATCCAAATGACAGATTTTCTATGGATACAAAAGGATCACCTGTAAATTCATCAGAGCAAATGATCGCAGGAATGAAGATGGCAGGTATGATTAGAATTTCAGCAAGAGGTGATTTAGGATTGGACTTATACACGCCATTGACACGTATGCAGAGAAATACAATATCAGACTATATCATAGAACATGGATTGACATCTGATAATATAATCATAGATACAAACAATACTGGAATTAAGGAAAGAAATATTTTAAGACAGATAATAAATGAGAGTGCTAAACAAAAGACTAAAGCAAAGGAGGAGTTCCAAGAGCAGGAACATCCACGAGATGGTGATGGCAAGTTTGCAAAGAAGGGATCTAGTAAATCATCTAAAGAATTAAAAGATAATTATGGATTAAGTTCAATTTCAGATAGAGAGTCATTAAGTGTAGAAGATAGAAATACTGCAAACCAATTAATTACTAAAATGATTGATCTTGTTAGAGAATCATCTCCAGACTTTGATGATTATATCGTACATGATAATCTTAACGACTTTGATGGTGTGCAAAAAGTTTTATTTAATGCAGAAAAACACGGAATAATTAGTAAACTTATTGATGATAGAAGTAATCCTGATCCTACAAAATGGAAGTGGATACCACCAATTTTTTTACAAGAAAAAGGAAATATTGATAAACCATTCGATAGAAAACTGAAAAACTTAGATAGTCAAAATCCTTCTTTTGAAACTCTTGCAATAGAAAATGAGATTGTAATCACAATGATGTCACCTTTGGAATTTCTAAAATTGTCAGCACCACAACTTGCAAGAAACCCAGAAAAAAGAAACTTTGATATCAGGGGTACAGATAGAGCTATAAAAGTTATAGATACTCTTAAAAAAAGAATGTTGGAAGGAAAACCAGTCGATACTTGTTATATAAAAGTAGATAACACAATGAATGTATGGGGTCATGAAGGAAGGCATAGAGCATTAAGTGCAATACAAGCTGGTATAGAATTAATGCCAGTTTATGTTAAGGGTAGATTCAGTGATGAAAATAAAGAAAAAATAATGTCAGATCCATTAAAATATTTAATACCAGATAAAAAAGCAGATGAGGCATTCGTAGAACAGGAACATCCGAGAGACCGTGACGGAAAATTTACAAGTAAAAGTGGATCTATTATAAAGAGTGACAAATTGATTAAAGCTGAAACAATACATAATAATATAATAAATAATCCAGAAAACATAAAACCAGATTTAATAAAAATAGTCAATAAAGAAAAATATGATATTAAAACAAAACGAGCATTGAATAATATAATATATGATTGGGATAACATTCAAACAAAAATAGCAAAAGATAAAGGGTGTATTATAGAAGATGGTCATTATAAAACAAATTTCCCTATGAGTAAAAGTAAAAATAAAGGTGCTGGTAGACCAGATGATTATATGGAAAGTGTATGTGCATCATCAGCAACACAGTTGAAAATAATTTTTGATAAGTATGGGTTGGATTCAGAGGTTAAAAAAGGTGGTTATTGGGGGAAAGGTAAATCATACAACGTTGATGCATATCCATCACAACCAACAGACGATAAAAATGGTTCAAATATACATAAAAAATTAAATGATTTGGGATATGACAAACTATACACTCCAATAAAACATATGTGGTTAGAATTACGTGATGGAACAGTTATTGATGGTGCGTATGGTCAGTTCTTAGAAGGCAATGTAAAAAATATGTATCAGAGATTATCTATAGTAACTCCAAACGATCCTAGACAGGATTGGTATGTTGATGGATATGCACCAGAAGATGAAGATGATTGGTATTTAGCTGGACTTGAAAGTGAGTTCGTAGAACAGGAACATCCAAGAGACCGTGACGGAAAGTTCACAGACAAAGACGGTGGAGTTATTGGTTCTAAGGCAAAGGGAAAAGGAAAAACAAAAAGAAAAACAAAAAGAAAAAAGACTCCAAAATATAAACCTATAGAACACGATTCCAAATATTCTTGGAGAGATACATCAAAACCTCTAACTACAGCAAATGGATTTCATTATCGTAGCAGAATGCATGATATAAAGATACATAAATCAAGAGGTAAAAAACATCCAGAAACAGTTTACATAAGTGACAAAGTAAATCCAGAATATATAGAATGGTTTACAGGTTTTTGGAATAATAATCCATCAGTAAGAGCTATGATAAAACATATTGATAAATTAACATTTAAATATTCTGTAAATCCTAAGAATGGAGGTAGGTGGGTTACTGATGACAAGGAAGTAACTATAATGGATTATCCTAGACAAAATTTGCCTTTTTTTAAGAGTACCACAGTTCATGAGATAGTAGGTCATACTTTCTGGGATTGGGCTAGAGATTGGAATAGAAATGAACTTATCGAATTTAACGAACTTGCAAACAAAATGACACCAGTAAACCAATATGTAAAAGACAATGAAGAAAAATGGAAATCTTGGAATGATGAAACAGGTAATCAAATTAGAGCATTGGATAAAAAATATGGTATAAAGAAGGATGAGTATGGATATAAAGATGTTGGAGAACAATTATGGGGAGATGAATTAGATGAATATCAGAAAGCAATCAATAAAATTAATGATGGTAAGTTTATAGGAAATCCTAGCAATAAATTTATGAACAGGGATAGTTCTTCAATGACAAGGTATGCAAACGAACAGCATTCTGCAATAACAGAAATAATGTATGGTACTTTAAATGACAGTCCTAATCCATCAGCTATAAAAGTTTTAATGGGTGATAAAGATCTTGACAGATTGAAAGTATTATGGAAAAAACTACACCCAAAATTCGTAAAAAGTACAGGTAAGGGATATAATCTAGTAAATGAAGCATTAATATGTGATACTGTAGAGTGATATGTTATGCGTTGTATGAAAAAAATTGATGAAAACACCGTGGAAGAATTATCAATAATAAAACTGATATCATCTGAAGCATTCGTGGAACAGGAACACCCACGAGACGGTGATGGCAAGTTTACCTCCAAAGGAGGTGGAGGCATCAGTATTAAAGATCACATGGATAAGGTTGATGAATTAAAAGATGACCTATACATAAAGGAAATTTTAAAATCAGATGGCATTCCAAATGAAATGGAATTAGAAAAGGCAAGATTGACTAAAATTGTTGATGAAGAAAGAAAAACTGACAGTGATAGGGAATTTGAATACCATTCCAGTGATGGAAATGTTTACAAAATGAGTGGCACACAAGAATTTGAAAATTCTATGAAGGATCTAAGTGAATATAATGAAAAAATGAAAACACAACAGAAAGAATATGATAAAGATTACAGGGAATCATACGGTTGGAAGGAAGGAGATCCATTAAGATGGACAGAATACAATGACGATGACGGTGATTCAGCAGAGTACGGATATGGAGCAAATTATACTTACAAACATTTGGATAAAAAAGACAAAGATGTTTTAATGAGAAATATATGGAACAGTAAGACAAGAAATGAACGAGAAGATGAATATGACTACCTCAATTCACAAAACATTCCTTATGTAAATAAAGATGGTAAAACTCCCGAAGATCTACGTGATGATTTAGGAAAAGATAAAAGCATACCTTCCGATTATTTCTTTTTTACTGACAAGGAAACAAGAAACCAATTTAGTGGAAAGGGAATGACGGAAGAAGAAATAAAGGAAAGAGCAGATACTGGAATTGGAACCTATCATAATGTAGATGGAAGTATAGATGTGGTATATGACAGACCTCTTAACTATGATAAATTTAATTCTAAAAGAATAGGTGCAAATAATTTTGGAGAGAAGGGAGAAAAGACAGATAAGTTATGGGATGACTTGAGTGGTAGTGCAAAATCCAGTATAATTTCAGAATATACAAACTATGAAGGTGTACTGTATAATGAATGGCTTGATAAAGAAAGAGGAGATTACTATGAATGGAGAAAAGGACAAGATGGTGTTTTGTCTGAACAGGAAGAAAACCACAGTAAAATGTATTCAGAGTATGACAAGCCTGAAGAAACTGCAACCACATTAAACGATGAAGAAAAATTAGAATTTGCAAAGACATTGTGGAGACAAGAATATCTGGACAAACATACAGATGAGGAACTTATAGATCAAATTAAAGGAGAATATGAGAAATATGGATTAGAGGAAAAGGAACAAAAACTATGGCAGGAAAAAATACCAAAGACATACTTTGGAAAAACTTACGAAGAACGAAGTAAGGATGTTGGTAAATTATTTGATAGTAAATCAGATGCAGAGAAAAGTTCTATTTTAGATATTGATGAAATTGATGAAGATACAACATGGGATTACTTGGAAAAACATAAAAAATCTAAAATACAAAGAGACATGGAAAACGATGAAGATAAGTCAGATGAATTGGAGGCGTTTTCCTCTAATAACAAACAGATGAAAGTGATAGGATTTGATTATGAAAATGGAATACCTGAAAAACAAACAACAGACATATTAAAAGATTGGGGTTGGAGTATGAGAAATACAGGCAACAGACTAAGGAATTCTGGATATTTGGGTGATAATGCACCCATTGTGGAAATACCAAACTATCCAAAAGTTGAAACACGATCTTTATTAGATCACAGAAAACAGGTTGCAAAACTAAACAATGACATGCAAAAAAACCTGTCTTCAATAAATGATCCTGTATCAGAAGAAATGAGTGAAGTGACTGAATACATAAAAGACAATATTCAGACAATGAATGTAAGTAAATACCTACTGAACGGTTTCAAGATAGACTTTTCTAGTTATGTAAAAGATTCTACAGATGAAGATGTGTTGCGTATGTATGCAGTACAAGCAATAACTGGAAATTTATCAGTTCAAGACAATGTAAGTATATGGAACAGAGCAGAACAGACAACAATGTTATCACAACTGATAAAAGATAATCCACCACTAAGTAAGATGTATGATAAAGTTTTAACTAAAATGGATGCATATAACAAAGACAACTATGATTTGTTTGTAAAGACACCAGAATTTTATCGAGGAACTACCACACAGGAACTTGATGACTATTTAGCAGACGGTAAAATGAGTGGAGGTAAATATTCTTTTGTCAGTGCAAGTATGGATAGAAAACAGGCAACTGGAAACTCACAAATAAATAACAAGTGGACAGAAACAGAAGAAGGTGGATTTAGTGGAGGCAGAGTTGTTATTGTTTATGATGGAAACAGTACACGGAGCAAAGCAATACCAGTGCAGTACAATCCTGCTCCAATAGCAGTAAACTTTTCTTTTGGAGATCCTATAGAGCATGTAAATACTCCATACCAAAGTCAATTTTATAACGAAAGGGAAGTTAGAATGAATGTTGGTGAAAATCATCCTGAAATTATTGAACTTAATTTTGGTGAAGATACAACACCACAGCAACAAAAATTCCTGACAGAAAAGTATGGAAAACTTACAAAGATAATATCATTTAATAAATTTAGTTCCAATGAGGCTTTCCAAGAGGAAGAACATCCAAGGGATGATGACGGCAAGTTTACGGACAAAGGAAGTACCAGTCCTAAAACAGTTAGGGAATTTGCAAAGGATGTAACGGTATATTCATATAAAGAACTAATACAAAAACATTCAGACAGAGGCTATGGATTCGGAGAGCAGTGGCACAATGACCTAACAAACCCAATTCAATATAAAGGAGATCTAAAAACATTTTATGAAGCAAAACAAAAATGGGAAGAACTGTTGAAAATCGATGAACCGTTAAGATTGGGTTTCAATAAGATAAAAGAAGATATGACTGAATACAATGGCATGTTAAAAAACAAATTTGATAAAGCAGAGACATTTTATAGGGGAACCACAATGAAAGAATTGCAATCATACCTTGAAAAAGATTGTATTGGATGTGACTTTAAAAGTGAATACACTGGTGACAGTGGAAAAACATATAATTTTGTAAGTCTAAGTATGGACACTGATAATTTAAGATTGTTTTCAAGTGGAGCAGTTATAGAATTTGATGCAGAAAGTATAAGAAATGTTGGTGGTAAAAATACAACCTATTCGGCAGATCCTGTACCATTCAAACAACAGTCCACAAATAATATAAGTGGAATAGAAGATATAGACAAACCATACAGTATGAGATTTGCAGATGAACAGGAAGTTAGACTGCCAAAAATAAATCCAAGTAAAATAAAGATTAAACGAGTTCATATAGACATGTCAACTAGAGAACCATTACTTAGAGAGATTGTAGGATTGCCACCTCTTAAAAATGCAGATGATTTCCATAAAGGAGCAGACATGCAGGTAATAAAACAAAGGTTGCAAGAAAAGTTTGGTGGAATGGTAGGAGAGTTTATAATGCATGAAAAACCAATGAAATGGGGAGGAGGAAATGTAAATGATGAATGGTTTAAATAAAGAAATAATTGATAAATTCAATGATATTATTACACAATATAAATTTGATAAAAAAATAATTGATGAACTTGCAATTACAAGAATAATTGATAGAATGTCAGACACATTTAATGTTGATTATAATACATTGGAAAAACTAATAAAACAAGAATCAGGTGAAGCATTCGTAGAACATGATCATCCAAGAGATGAGGATGGAAAGTTTGCAGACAAAGACGGTGGAAGTGTATCTGGATGGAAAGAAACAACCATGAAAGATGTTGAAACTAAACCAGAGATAAAGGACAAGCAGAAAAAAATTGATAGAAATGTAACCAACAAGGTTGAGGATGCAATCAAGGAACTTGGCATAGAAGATAAAATTTATGACGTAGCCATGCAAGGTTCATACGAAAAGGGAACTGACTTACCAGCAAGTGGAAGTGACATGGACTTGTTCGTTGTATTCAATACAAATGTAAGCGAGGAAGAAAAGAATCAGTATGGATTGGAGATAGGCAGAAAAGTTCTCAACAAGGACTTTGCAGAATCTCAAGGTTGGACTGATTACTATGATGAGGAAGTAACTGCAACTTCAAAATATGTTCAGGCATTTTTCAAAGATGGTGAGCAAGAAGTAGAAGTACAGATAGTTCCAACAAAACATTTGACACTTGAACAGATTAGAGATAGAAAACTTGACGGCAAGGACATAGAAATTGGTATGGAGAGAACACCACATCAAACTGAATATATGAAAACAGCA
>Ga0209667_1001759_pt1 | contig 15172 bp, 11 predicted proteins | sample SaaInlV_165m_DNA_2_FD_184682 | JGI IMG/M metagenome (GOLD analysis project Ga0209667, IMG submission 184682) | Marine microbial communities from expanding oxygen minimum zones in the Saanich Inlet - Saanich Inlet SI037_S3LV_125m_DNA (SPAdes)... | ecosystem: Environmental > Aquatic > Marine >... | reverse complement strand
GGCGACGGCCCGGGAGGCTTATAAATGGAGCCGCACCCCCGAGCCGACCGTAAATTAGCTCAACCCTTCACTGCACCCGCCGAAATACCCCGCACAAAAAGTCGCATAGTAAACAAGAAAATCAGCACCAGCGGCAACGAAGCGATCGAATATCCCGCCATCATCTCCCCCCACTGCTTCACATATTCACCGTCGAGCTTGATCAAACCCGCCGCCAAGGTCAAAAGCGAGTCGTCGCGGATAATAATAAAGGGCAGCAGGAAATCGTTCCAGACGCTGATAAACTGCAAAATCGCCAGCGTCGAAATCACCGAACCCGACATCGGCAAAACGATATAGAGCACTTGCCTGAACGGACTCGCCCCATCGACATCGGCTGCGTCGAACATATCCTGCGGGATTTCCTCGATGAAATTGCGCAGAATAAATATCTGCACCACCTGCGCACCCGAAATCCCGATGATCACCAGCGCCAGCAAGCTATTGATCAAGTTCATATCGCGCAGCAAAATAAACAGCGGCACCAGATTCGCCACCCCCGGCATCAGCATCAGCACCAGGAAAAAGTACCACAAAAAAGTCGCGCCCGGCATTCGGTAGCGCGCAAAGAAAAAGGCCGCCGCGGTCGAAAAGCACAGTGCGAATACCACCGCCGTGACCGCGACGAGAATCGTATTGAAGATATAAGTGCCCACTGTGTCCCAGGCGACGATCCAGTTTTCCCAATGCCAGGTATCCGCTGTGCTCAACCGCACCACCGGCCACCCCGCGTCGCCCGGCTTTAGCCCCGCCTCCAACGCCTCGCGCACCAGAATCGTCTCCTTGGTGTCGTAAGCGCCCGGCGCCGCCGGCTTGCGTTCCAGGGTCTCCACAAAACCGCTCAACGACAGTGGCGAAAAAGGCTGGTTGTTAAACTGCTTGTTGCTCTTAACGCTGATCGCGAAAGTCACATAGAGTGGGAAAAAGGCGAAGAGCAGCACCGCCCAGATAAATAGGTGTTGGCCAGCAGTCTTCCAAAAGTTGCTCATTACTTCTCCACCCGCACGAAGCGATTGTTGATTTCGGTGAGAATCAGGATAAAGAAGAACACGATCAGGCCGATCGCGCAGGCCTTGCCGGCATACAACTCGACAAAGGCGCTGCGGAACATATACAGACCCGGCACCAACGCCACGCCCTGCGGCCCACCGCTGTCACCGAGCAAAATCAGGATCTGCCCATAGGTCTGCAAAGTGGCGATAATCATCAATACCAGGTTGATCCGCACCTGGGTCAAAATCAACGGAAACTCGATATAAGTGAATTTCTGCAGCGAGGTGGCCCCGGCGATATCGGCCGCTTCGTAGACGCTCTCGTCAATGCCGGCCAAACCCGTCAGGTAAATCAGCACACCCACGGTGCCCACCCACGGGAAACCCCAGAAGATCAGCGAGGGAATCACCAGCGAGGCGTCACCCAACCACGAAGGACTGCTGCCGGCGTGAAACACGCCCCAACCAACGAGGCCGTCGAACCACACCATCACGTCGTAAAAACCAGAGCCGAGCAATACGCGATTGAGGATGCCTTGCGTCGGGTCGAAGAAGGACTTCCACACCAACAGTCCCACCATCCCCGGCACGATCATCGGCACGACGAAAAGCACCCGGTAGATATACTGCCACCGCTCGCTCTTGAGCCGGTGGATCACTACGGCAGTAGCGATCGAAGGCACCATCTTGACTAAGTTGGCCAACACCAAAATGAAAATCACCCCGAAACCCGACCACAACGTCTGGTCGCCGGTCGCATACATCGACTGGTAGTAAAACCACAAAAAACCGTAGAGCACCAACACGCCCTGCACCACCTGGCTCCAATTGCGCCGCACGATCTGGTGCAAACCCACACCCAACACCGTCGCCCACATCGTCCGCCCATACCACTGCCACGCCTCGCCGGCGTTCATATGCAATACTGTCGACTCCGTACCGGCCGTAAAGAGCGCCACGCCCAAGCCGCAAACCATCAACAACAACCCCCACGGCGCCCAGCCCGCCAACCACATCGGCCGCCCCACCAGCAACGCCATCAGCAGCACTACCCAAGCCACCATCACCAGCCACAAAAAAGGCGACCAGCCCAACAACTGATGAAAATTATAGAGCCCTACAAACTCCTTCACATAGGAGCCGTTCCAGCGAAAAAAGGCGTGATAGATCGCGCTGGCGGCCGGAAAGTAGGCGAAGATACCTACCAACACCGCCGCCGGGGCGACGAAGAGGTAGAGCCGCCAATAGCTGGTCAGTCGCTTGATGCTTACATATTTCGGCATGCTAACTTTGTTTCCGTTCTAAGTCGATCTTGATATGCTGTTGGATCTCCTGAGCCTTCGGTTCACCCGCGTCGAGCAATTCTTGCCACTCCAACAAACGATAGGAATTGCGGTAGCGGCGCATGCGCATCTCCCACAAATAGACCATCTTGCTCTGCACCCGCTCGGGAGTCGGCGCGGCTTCTCCCCAGGTATCGCCGAAGGAATAACTGCCCAACTGGTGCGACAGCGACATTTCCTGCGCCAGCCGCTCCTCCCACTCGTTGTTGAGCAAACGCTCAAACTCCTGCGCCATCGCCCGCGGCATATCGCGCTCCAGCATATCGGCGAAACCGTCGAAATCTACCTTGTGCTCGACCAGTTCCCATTGCGCTTGGCTATAAGCGGCCGCGCAGGGACCGGCGCCGATGATACGGTTGACCTCTGCGGTCCAAAAACCCTCCGGCTTGCGCATGAAGGGTTCCATCAGTGGATGGGGTTTGGCGCCCTTGATGACCGGCGGCCAGCGCGATAGCTGGTTGAAACGCTGGTTGTTTTCGCGCGAGGTCAGAAACTGCAAGAAGCGCAACGTAAGATCGGGGTGTTTGCTAAACTTCGACACCGCCAAACGAAACACGGCGGGCGCATCGGCCTCGCTGATCCGCCCGCGCACATATTGCCCAAATTCCGGGTCGTCACGGGTGGGAAAGGGGAAATCGAGAATGCCCATCGGAAAGTCGACCTGGCTGTCGAAGCTCATCGCGTCCCAACTGCCCGAAGCGCAAAAGAGCGCCTTGCCCTGGGTAAAGCGAAACTGCGCCTCCATCCGGTCCATCGCCATAAAACCTGGCGCGAAATACTGCGTGAGATTGGCGATGGTCATTTCGTCGGCGCGAATCCTCGGGTCGTGGAAATCAAAGTCGCCGGCCGCATAGGCCAAGAGTACCTCGTCGTTCTGGCCGAAGACGCCGTCGAAGTCGCGGTCGTTTTCGAGCATCAGTTCGAAGAGCGTCGCCGCACGCATCGCACGGAAGACGCTGACCTGATATTTCGAAGCGGCCACCGGCGTCAAATCGCCGCGACCCTGTTCTTCAGCCCACTGTTCAAAGCGAGCGCACAAATCGAGAAAGGCGCGATACTCGGTCGGCGGCTCGATATCGCCAAAAACCTCTTTCAATAAATCGGCATTGTAAAACAGCCGCGTCGACGCAGTGCTCGATGCCGCCCCATAATATTCTAGGTCCGTTTGGTCCACGGAGCCGAGCATACCGTCGAGATAGGTGTCCATCCACGGCACGTCTTCTAAGTCCGTCCCCTTGTTATAGGGATTGGGCTTTTGCACATCTTCGGTATTGCTAATAAAAAAGCGCGGCACCGAGCCTAGCTCGTCGCGCCCCAACTGCACTAGGTCGGGCAGCGTCTTGCCGATGCCCTGTGTCTGCACGTATTGCTTGTAGACGCGTTCGGAAATAGCGTTCTGCACGATGCGCACGCGCTCGCCCGTCTCCGCGAGATACGCCTTTTCGAAACGGCGAGCGATATCGTCAAAGGCTTCGCGAAAACCCGCCTCCAACTGCCAGTGCACCACGCGAATCGTCGCCACACCGTCGGCCTGCTCCACCTCTTGCACCTTATAGACGCGCCACAGCGAAACGGAAAACGAAATCACCAGCACCACAATGGCCACATAACTGCTCCATGCGCCGAAATCCCTCTTCTGACCTTTGTCCGCCATTAGGGCTGCTCCTTTCCGGTAGCGTCTTCGACGCGCGGCGACAGCGGCGGCGCGTAATCGGAGTCGAGCTTTCCGGCCTTCAACTCATCGGCGCGCAACGTGGCGAAGTGGGCCTTTTTCGAAGACGGCACCTCCCTCGCCAACTCCCGGTAATACGCTTCTGCCTTTACATAATCACCTAACTCCACTTCGTTCAAACGCGCCAAGCGAAACAGCACCCCTTCTTTTACGCTCACATTGCTGATGCCCGCGCGATACTGCTGGTCAAGCGCTTCGGCCAATGCCGGGTAGTTGCCGGTGAAAAAAGCCATCTCGGCGCGCAAGCCGTGGAATACCGAGGCGAAGGGCGTGCCGGCCATCTGCGCGGTAAATTCGTCCGATGCCTCAAGCCCCCGTGCGATCTCCGCGCGGTCGGGCCGTTGCAAATAGGTCGCCAAGAAACGCAATGCTGTCTCTTGCACCATCAACGATGTTGCCGGCAAGATCGACAGCGCCTCGCGATAGAGCGTGCGCGCCTTGTCGATCTGCACCGGCACCACCTCGACGTGGCAGTCGGCTAACCGCGCCAACACTTGCCCACGCCATTCGGCCAGATCGCCTACTTCCGCCAAGAGCGCCTCATAGAGGGGGATCGCCGCCGCCGGATCGCGGCCCGGCATCTGGTAGTGCACGATCTGCGCCTCCCCCAGTAGTGCCTGCCAGCGGGTCTCGCCCTGCGCGGTTTCAGCCACATTGGCGAAGAGGTCATCGGCGGTGGAAAAAGCCTGTAGACCGTACTCCCTCCAGGCGAGGGCCAATTGGTCAGCCGTCGACTCTTGCGCGTTGGCCGAGTGAACAACAACGACGAACGACAGCGCCAATAGTATGACAATTCGGTTTTTTGGCATGCATATATAATCCTTAACAACTGCTTTTACGTCAAATTAAGACGCGCTAAAAAAAAAGCCTAACAACAAACCTCGACCTAGAAAAAAACCCCCACTCCGCATTAACTTCTTAACGCCCCTTCACACGCGGTAAAAACCGCTACTTCGGTAGCAAAACAAGCATCCACCGTATCGAGAAACTCCACCCCCGCTGCGCCATCGCCCACATGCCGTAGTCGCGGTTGAGGATACACTAGTTGGTCGCAAAACCCGCATAAATCAGATGCATCATCCCCAGCTGCCTGGCCAACTCGTGCAACGGTTCTCCTGTCGCCACCACAAACTCTTTTTCAGACCGCCAGCCTTTTAAGATCAGAGTGAACATAGGCCAATATCAACCGATATATTACTTATATACTGAATTGCAATCGAAACCCCTCGATCGCTCCCCAGCGAGGCCACTGCATGTCGATCAAAAATTTGTCCCTAATACTCTTCTCAGCCATCGCCTTGGGTGCCGTATTGCTCGCGGCGCTGATCATAATGCTCGTCGATAGCGGCAATACGCTTTTTGAAAGCACCCAGACGCGCTATCAATCCTACCTACTCGCCGACGAATTGCGTCAAAGCTCAGATGATCTGACCCGTTTGGTACGCACCTATTCGATAACCGGCAATCCCGCATACAAAAAGAGCTACTGGGACGTACTCGCCATGCGCAACGGCGAACAACCACGAGCGGACGGACGCACAGTGCCACTGCGCCAATTGATGAGGGATGCGGATTTTACCGAAGTCGAGTTTGCACTCCTGGACGAATCGCAAACCAATTCGGATGCCTTGGTCGCTCGCGAGGAAATGGCGATGGACGCGGTTAAACAAGGTGGCGAGGCCAATATGGCCAAGGCCAGAACATTGATGCACGATTCGGTCTACCACACCGAAAAAGCGAAAATAATGGATCCGATCGACCGTTTTTTTGTAATACTCGACGACCGCACGCAAGCCAAGGTGCTCGCCAACAAACAACGCAGTGCCAATCTGCTGCTAACCATCCAGATCGTGGTCGGTGTACTGATCCTTCTGGCGATAACCGCCGGCGCCATTACCCATAACCGCATCGTCAAACCCATTATCGCGCTCCAGCACCAGATGGAGCAGATCAATAAGGGCGATCTGCAAATTCACAGCGATCTGAGCACTCAAGACTCGCACAGCGAGATTGGTCGTTTGGCCGCATCGTTTAGAGCGTTGGTCGTTTATATCAAAGGGATTTCTGCTGCCGCCGACCAGCTCGCGCAAGGCAACCTGACCATCGCCATCGAACCGCGCTCGGACCAGGACGTGCTCTCCTATTCCTTCCAGCACATGGCCGATAACCTGCGCATACTCTTCGTGCGACTCAACGCGCAAGCCGACGACCTGGCCAACAGCTCCGCGACGTTGTCGACGGTCTCTGAAGAGATGGCCGGCAATATCGGTACCGTCTCGCAAAATACACATACTGTCTCGGCCGCCGCCGAGGAGATGTCGGCCAACATGAATAGCATTTCGGCTTCGGCCGAGCAATCCACTCGCAGCATCCGCACTGTGGCCGCCTCGACCGAGGAGATGAGTAGCACCGTGGCCGAGATCGCCAAAAACACCGAACAGGCGCGCGATGTGACGGACTCGGCGGTGACCACCGTCGATGGGGCGGTCAAGCAGATCGGCGCGTTGGGTCAATCCGCCCAGGAGATTGGCAAAGTCATCGGGGTGATCGTCGAGATCGCCGAGCAAACCAAGCTCTTGGCATTAAACGCGACCATTGAGGCGGCGAGTGCGGGCGAGGCGGGCAAAGGCTTTGCCGTAGTTGCCGGCGAGGTCAAAGAGCTCGCGCGCCAGACCAACGAGGCGACGTCTGAGATCCGTGGTAAAATCAAGTCGATTCAGCAATCGATGGGCGGTACGGTGCAGCAGATCGGCCAGATCCAGCAGGTGATCCAGACGGTCAATGAGTTGGTGACGCATATCGCGGCGGCGGTGGAGCAGCAGGCGGCGACGACGCGCAGCATGGCGCAGAATCTCGGTCAGGCGGCGCAGGGGGTGCAGGGGGTAACGGCGAGCGTCGGCGAGGCGGCGTCGGCTTCGCGGTCTATCGCCACCGAGATCGCGGGGGTCAACGCTGTGAGCCAGGACGTAAAACAGGCGGCTTCGGCGGTCAATATACAGGCCGAGGAGCTATCGAGTCTGGGCGCCGCCTTGCAAGAGATGGTCGAGCAATTTAACCTCAACGCGCAGCCCCGCGATAGTTAGTACAATGAATGACTGATTACGACGATAATATCCTACAGGCCTTCATCGAGGAATCGCAAGAACATCTCGACGGCATCGAAAACGACCTGCTGCGCATCGAGGCAGCGGGCGCCGAAATTGATGACGACCTGGTCAACGAAGTCTTTCGTGCGGTCCACTCGATTAAGGGCGGCTCGAGTTTTCTCGGTTTAGAGAATATCACCGAGCTGGCCCACGGCATGGAGAGCGTGCTCAATATGGTGCGCAACCGCCAGCTGGTGTTGGACGGAACAGGTACTAGCGTATTGCTGGCGTCGGCCGACGTTCTAGCAGGGATGCTCGCGGATACCGGTTCTAGCGACGAACGGGATATCGCCGCCGAACTCGAGGCCTTGCAAGCCATTCCCGACGGCGGGTCACCCGCCGCGCAATCTCCGACACCATCTCCTGTCGCGGCCAAATCTGTTGCCACCCCAACTATAGAGCCTACACCGGAGCCGACGGCGAGCCTACCCGTGTCGGTGGATGAAGCGGCCCTCGACGAGGCGTTGGAGATGCTGGATTATCTGTATCTCGTCGAGTACGGCGCCGATGAGGTCGACGAAGGCGTACTCGCGGGATTAGAAGAGTTGGGCACCGTATTGAGCCAAGTCGCCCAAGGTGCATCGCTCTTTGTGCTCTTCGCCACGGTTGCCGATGTAGACGTGGTCGCGTCGTTATTGGAGCTTGAAGAAGCCCAAGTGCGTTTGCTGGAGCCCGACCAGGTGTGGGCGGCTTCCCCGGTGGAAGCGGTCGATACCTTGGCACAAACGCCTGTGTTACCTGTTGCGAATGGCGACGATCTCGGTCCCGAAGGGATGCTCGCGATGGATGCGGCCGTGGGGCCTGCACCGGAAGTCATGCGTTTCCTGAATTTGACCTACGATCTGCTGAATAAGATGGACCAGGCCTTTGAGGTGCTCTTGCGCAAGCCGGGTGATGTCGATGCCCTGGCTAACTTATTCGACGCCGTTCACAGAATTAAAATCGCGGTTGGCGAACAGGGCCTGACCGATCTAGATCGATTGTTGGGCGCGGGCGAGGACGTGCTAAACCGCCTGCGTGCCGGTGGGTTCGGCGTCGAGGCCGCAACGGCTGAAATATTGCTCGATATGGCGAGCTTGACGGGTGAGGTTTGTGCCGAGTTGGAGTCGGACAGCTTGCCCGAGGAGCGGGATATTACGGCGCTGGTCGATCAATTGCTCGAACTTGCACCTGAGTCCGAACCGGAGCAACACCGCAATGGACAAGCGGACGCAATGCCTCCTGCAAAAAAGACCACCGTCGTCAAATCGCCGATTGTCGAAACCAGTCTCCGCGTCCATGTACGGCTGCTCGATCGGTTGATGAACCTGGCTGGTGAGCTGGTGCTGACCCGCAATCAGCTCAAACAAGTAGTCGCACTCGGTGACGGCGCGGCCGTCGAACGCACCACGCAGCGGCTCGACCAGGTCACGACCGAGTTGCAGGAGACGGTTGTCTCCACTAGGATGCAGCCGGTGGGCAGTGTCTTCGGCAAGTTCCGCCGCATCGTGCGTGATATTGCTCGCGATCTCAACAAGGATGTCGAGTTGGTGCTCGAAGGCGAGGAAGTGGAGCTGGACAAGACCATCATCGAGGCGTTGAGCGATCCGCTGACCCACTTGGTGCGCAATGCCCTTGACCACGGTATCGAAACCCCGAGTGTTCGTTACGAACAGGGCAAGCAGCCGACGGCCACATTGCTCTTGCGCGCCTTGCACGAGGCTGGGCAAGTGATTATCGAGATTACCGATAATGGCGCGGGCATCGACCCGGAAAATATTCGGACCAAGGCGCTGAGCATGGGCAACTACGACACGTCGCAGATCAATAGTATGGGGGATCGTGACCTGGTACGGTTGATCTTCCATCCTGGTTTTTCGACGGTCGAGGAAGTCACTGATATTTCGGGGCGGGGTGTTGGTATGGACGTCGTCTTGACCAACCTTACCAAACTTGGCGGCATCGTCGATATCGATTCGGAGGTCGGGCGCGGCACGACGGTTCGGGTCAAGCTGCCGTTGACCCTGGCGATTATCCCCGCGTTGTTGGTGGGCATGGGGTCGGAGCGTTTTGCGGTTCCGCAGGTTAACCTGGCCGAATTGGTCCGGGTGCCGATGTGGCGGCGGGAGGAGTTGGTCCAAGAGCTGGGCAATGCGCAAGTCTTGCGATTGCGCGGCAACCTATTGCCCCTGATCAGTTTGCGCCAGGTTTTTTCCGACGAGATCGTCGACGAAGATCATTCGGGGGCGCTGAATGTGTTGGTCCTCAAGGCCGGTGATTTTCGCTATGGCATGATTGTCGACGAACTACTCGACTCGGAGGAGATCGTCGTAAAACCGCTCGATGATTTTTTGAGCGCTTGCAAGATCTATGCCGGGGCGACGATCCTCGGTGACGGTCAAGTGGCGATGATCCTCGACGTAATCGGCATCAGTGATATCAAAGACTTAGAGGCGATGGAGGGGGCCAGCGCCGGGATCGAGGAGGATATCGACGACTTGGACAGCGACGTGCAGGAATTGTTGTTGGTGTACAATCATCCGGACGAGCAGTTGGCCGTACCCGTCAGTCTGGTCTCGCGGATCGAGCGCATCCACTGCGACCAGATCCAACGCACCGGCACTCGCGCTAGCATGCAGTATCTCGGCGGACACCTGGTACTCTTTTCCCTCGAAGACGCGGCGGCCGTCAGCCCCAGGCCGGAGACCGATTACCTCTATGTTCTCGTGTTTACCGTCGCCGACCACGAGGTCGGTCTATTGGTTTCGGAGCTAGTCGATATCACTTCTCAGGCCGTCGACGTATCCGTGGAGGGTTTTGTGCAGGCGGGTATTATGGGCTCGACCACCATCTCTGGCCGGACCACGCTTATGGTCGACTTGTACGACTTGGTGCGACGGCTCGAACCGACTTGGATCGAAGAGCACAATGCGCGCTACAAGGCCGAGTCGGAGCGGACGATTCTGATCGTCGAGGATACGGCTTTTTTTCGCAACCAGCTCGAACGCTTTGTCGTCGAGGCCGGTTATCGAGCGTTGGTCGTCGAGGACGGGGCCAAGGCGCTTGCCGAGCTTGAGCGTCGCGGTGATGAGATCGACCTTATCCTTACCGATATTGAGATGCCCGAGATCGACGGTTTGGAATTGGCCCGGAGAGTGCGCGTCGAGCCGCGTTTTGCGCATTTGCCGATTATCGCCGTGACCTCGCTCGGTGGTGAAGAGAACGAACGCCGAGGGCGCGACGCGGGGGTCGATGAGTATTTGATCAAAATAAATCGAGAGCAGATTTTGCAGGCGATTCGCCGCCGTCTTGGTACGGGGAGCCTGGCCTTATGACAGTGCCGATAATTGAAGCTGAAGACCGGGATCTGGTGCTTTTCCGCAGCGGCGATTTGCTTTGTGGGATTGATGTGGCTCGGGTGCGGGAGATCAACCGCAATCTTGATATCACCGTCGTGCACCGCGCGCCCGATTATGTGCGCGGCGTGCTGAACTTGCGCGGCCAACTCTTGACGGTGATTGATTTACGGCGGAAGTTGGGGATGGAGTCGGCGAGCATCGATCTGAATATGCGGGTGGTCGTCGTTCGCAGGGACGGGGTAGAAGTCGGGTTGCTGATAGACCAGATCGTTGATATTATCGCAGCCGACGGTTTGAATACGGAGCCTCCACCGGCCAATGTGGCCGGGGTAGGGGGCATTTTCTTTAGCGCTGTGTACAAGATGGAAACGGCTTTGGTGGCGGTGCTCGATTTGGATCGGGTGTTGGAAAAATAAGGAGAACGGGTTGGACAAATTGCGGGTACTGGTGGTCGACGATACGAGCCTCTACCGCATGATCGTTACCCACGCGCTGCAAGAGATAGAGGATGTAGAGTTCGTCGGTTCGGCACCCAACGGCAAAATTGCCTTGGACAAAGTAGCGCAGCTCAAGCCGGACCTGGTCACCCTCGATGTTGAGATGCCGGAAATGGACGGCATCGAAACCCTTGCCCGGCTCAAAGAGACGGTACCGGATGTCGGGGTGGTGATGGTCTCCTCGCTGACCCAGCAGGGGGCTGAAACGACGATGAAGGCGCTGGAACTGGGAGCCTTTGACTTTTTGGGCAAACCCGTCGGTGCCACCGCCAGCGAGAACAAGGATAGGTTGGGCAGCGATCTCAAACGGATCATCAACGCCTATATTACCCAGCGCTACCTGAGCTCGCTCAGGAGCAAGCACCCTGCCCCCAAGACTCCCCCCCAAAAACAAGCTGCCCCGCCGGTAATCGCCACCACCCCGTTGCAAGCGGTGGTGGTGGGCATCTCCACGGGTGGTCCCAATGCGCTAACTGAAATGATACCGCAGTTGCCCGGCGATTTGCGCGTCCCGGTGTTGTTGGTGCAGCATATGCCGGAGACCTTCACCGCCGCCTTGGCTCGTTCGCTGGACAACAAGAGCGCGATTCGGGTGGTGGAAGGACAGCACGCGCAGCGCGTCGAGCCGGCCACCGTTTATATCGCCCCTGGCGGCAAACAGATGAAGGCGGTGTCGATGGGCAACACAGTGCAGCTGATGTTGACCGACGACCCGCCCGAGAATTATTGTCGGCCGGCCGTCGATTATATGATGCGCTCGGTCGCCGATATCTACGGTGCCGCTGCGCTAGGGGTGATTATGACAGGCATGGGCGCCGACGGCAAGTTGGGCGTGCAGCAGATGAAGATAAAGGGCTCGAAGATTCTGGCTCAGGACGAAGAGACCAGCGTAGTTTTCGGCATGCCGATGGAGGCAATCAAGACGGGGGTGGTGGATTTGGTGTTGCCGTTGGGCAGTATTGCTGGTCAGATCGCGCGGTTGGTCGGAAGCTGAACGGAAGAGTTAAAACACAAAAAACCGGTCCGTATATTGCGGGCCGGTTTTTTTGTGGGTTGTAGAAAGAATCAAGAGAAAGGATTAAGAGAAGGAATTAATGTTAGCGCTTCTTCTTTTTGACCTTGGGGTTTGGTGAGACCTTCTTTTTTTTAGAGTTTTTCTTGCCCCCGTCGTCATCGTCGTCATCGTCGTCGTCGTCGTCATCTGAAGCCCCGGCCTGACTATCCATCTGAAAAGTGATCATCAGCGGTGCGACATAAGTGAGCTTTTTGAGAAAGTTGCGGCGGGTCTCGTCGTCTTCCTCGGGTTTTCGCTGGTCTTCGCGTTCTTCGTTCATATGTCTGCAATCCAGTTGTTTACCGGTGAAACTGTTACTACAATTAAACAACGAAATCCTTCAAAAACAAGCAATTTAAGACAAAAATAATAGATAGATCAGTTTATGCAAATGCCAACAAATCGAGTGATCACTTATCTGCGGGCTTGGGTCAACGCCCTAGCCGATTTGGATCCGCGCTCGCTCGCCTGTTTCCGTATAGGGCTAGGTGTCGTGTTGATCTACGATGTTGGCTTGGCTTGGGATGTGATCGACTTGTGGCCCGGCATGCAGGCCTATTTCGACGGATTGCCATTGCCGTATTGGGCGCAGCCCGCCGGTGACGTGGCGACGCTTAAACTGCTCTTTGGCCTTTATGCCGTGTTGGCTTTGGGTTTGGTATTGGGATATCAGACGCGTTTTTGCGCGTTGGCCCTATTGCTGGCGACGGGTATCCACCGCTGTGTATCGCAAACGGTGGATTACCACGACGACGTGCTCTTTCACGCGTTGTTCTGGGCGCAGTTTATGGATCTGGGACAGTACTTTTCGTTTGACGGACGTGGAGTCACTCGGACAGATCGTTGGAGTCGGGTGGGGACCTTCGGGCTGGTGTTCAACGTGGCCTATATCTACATCACCACCGTCGTAGAAAAATCCGACCCGGCCTGGTGGCCCGATGGCACGGCGGTGTACTACGCGCTCAGCGATGTGGCGCTGTCGGGGGTGTTGGGCCGTTGGGCCGTCGCGCACCTGCCGCTATTCGTTTTCAAAATGCTCAGCTATCAGGCCCTGCTGATGGAATTGCTTGGCGGCCTTCTGATCTTGAGCCCCTGGGCGCGAGCTCGGTGCACTGGCTGGATTTTGTTGTCGTTGTTGCAGGTCGGTCTATGGGCTTGTATGCGCCTGGAGAGTTTTCCCGCAACGATGTTTACGGTGCAGGCGGCGTTGGTGCCGGCGTTGCTGTGGGCGCGGTTGGGTGTTGCGGGTCGCACCTCCGTCGTTGTATCCAGACCGCACTGGCAGCGCAATTTGCTGCTATCGCTATTGGTGGGCACGGTGTTGCTCAATGCCGAAGGGCGGCGGCTTGCGCGGCTTATCGATGCGGAAGAGCCGTTGCCCTATCGCGGGGCGTCGTCGATTTATCAATTGCGCAAAATCTTTCATTTACAGGCTCGCTGGGCAATGTATGCGCCGTCGCCGCCGGACTATGTGGGTTGGTGGGTTTGCGTCGGGCGGACGCGGTCGGGCGCTGAGATCGATCCGATTACCGGGATCGTGCCGACTTTCAAACCGCCTAACAATGCCGGGTGGCCCTTTGGCGGTTTGGGTAGCGTCTACTGGTTTTACGAGCCGGACGAAGAAGGCTATGTGCAAGAGGAGTACACCGATTTTATACGTTGGAGGGACAAGCGCTACACACCGCAAAACGAGCAGTTGACGCACTTTCTGTTATTCTACGTATACGTGCCCTACGAGCCGGTCGCGGAAGGGCCCCACGAGCCGATGCCGATGTTGGTGACGCGCTGGCCGGAGGAAGATGCAGAAGCTCGTCCTGTGCTGCGACCAGATAGCGTTTTGCGGGAGGTCGAGTTATACGAGACGGTATATGATAAGTGGGGGGAGATGTTGTCGAAACGGATTGTGGTGCCAATAACGTATTGAAGGCGAGGTCGCGTTTGCGTCAAATTCGGCTGGTTATAATTGGGTCGGATGCGAGTTTTGAGATTGTCGCTAGTATTCATCGTATAACTCGCCAGGATCTGCATGGGGCAAAGGCAAGATCCAGTGGGTTGATCCCATATGGTATTGCTGCGTGGCCAAGTCGAGATGTGGATCGATAAGGGGGAAGTCGCGACGACCGTTGAGGGAGCAGTCGATATGGGCACGGACTTTGACCGGGCTCATATCGACTGATCGGGCATAGTCGACGAGATAATGGGCGAATTGCACGGCCATATAGGGGCGTGTAGCCATTTTGCGGGCCTGCCGGGACGTCAGATGGTCGCGTGGGTCGACCTGCCAGGTCTCGTTCGGGCTTTGCAGTATGAATACCGCCGAGCAGTCCTTGTCGCGCAGCTTCATATGCCAGGCGAAGCGGTGGCCTTCCTCGGTCCAGCTGACATTGCCCGGGTAGAGAAAGTGGCGCACAGGCAACAGGGTTTGCACAATGAGATAGGCGGTGAGAGCGAGCAGGGCCGGCGTGCGCAGACGGGAGAAAAGAGGTTGGGTGTCGCCGGGGTGCGGCCAATTAAAGAGTCGGCGTGGCCAGGTGGGCGGCAGGAAAAGCAGGGTCAGACTTGAGGCGAGCACGGGAAAGACGCCGATGCCGAACAATACTTTGTTCATGCAATGGAAAAGCAGAAGTGTGGCCAAGGCCCAAGCCCTAGTCCGTCCCCACAACAGCAGGGGGGCCGCCAATAGGTCTATCAACAGACCCGCGTAGCTGAAGAGCAGACAGACCCAACCCTCGTAGAACAAATCGGAAAAGAGCGGCAGGTAGAAGTCGGAACCGGGCAGCCAGTCGCGCAGCGGATAACCCTGCAGCCAATCGAGGTTGAGCTTGGCGACACCGCCGAAGAAGTAGACGATGGCGATCTGGGCGCGCAGCAGCCAGAGCGGCCAGGCCGGGATAAACGAAGAGCGAGTGTTCGGCCACAGCCGTGCGTCGACGGAGAGGGTGCGGTGGGCCGGGACGAAGATCATCAGCAGTGAGACTAGGCAAATAAGATAATAGTGGTTTTGGTATAGGGTCTGGTCGATGAGGAAGAT
>Ga0209667_1001741_pt1 | contig 15316 bp, 16 predicted proteins | sample SaaInlV_165m_DNA_2_FD_184682 | JGI IMG/M metagenome (GOLD analysis project Ga0209667, IMG submission 184682) | Marine microbial communities from expanding oxygen minimum zones in the Saanich Inlet - Saanich Inlet SI037_S3LV_125m_DNA (SPAdes)... | ecosystem: Environmental > Aquatic > Marine >... | reverse complement strand
AGTTTATGATAAATTAGAAGCTGCAAATAGAAGAACTAAACAAGAAAAAATGCAATTGTGGGAAGAACAAGATGTCTTCTATTAAAGAAAAATTTAATCAAATTTCTCCTAGTGAGTTCTTTTACAGCAATCGTGATTTAGCTGGATTTAGTAACCCTACTCGTTCATTGTATACTGCTGTACGAGAATTTGTTGAAAATGCATTGGATGCATGTGATCAAAAAGGAATTCTTCCTGATGTCCATTTAACGATTAAAGCAGTTGATCCTGAAAAATCTGATCCTAAACCGTATATTTTGACTGTAAAAGATAATGGTCCTGGAATAGATGCAGAACATATTCCACTTGCTTTTGGAACTGTCTTGTATGGTTCTAAATTTGGTCTAAAACAAGCTAGAGGAATGTTTGGACTAGGTGCAACAATGGCAATTTTGTATGGTCAAATTACAACAAACAAACCAGTTACAGTAAAAAGTTGTGCAGATGGAGCAATCCAAAATCAATTTGAAATATTATTGGATATCCAAAAAAATAAACCTGTAATTGTAAAACATACTACTAAAGAGGTTGCAAAAAAAGGATTATCTGTAAGTATTTGTTTAGAAGGGGATTATTCAAAAGCAGGAAATAAAATTAGAGATTATGTTTATGAAACTTCTTTGATTACGCCATATGCATCAATAACTTTTGATGATCCTAAAGGACAAAAATTCAGTCATCCTAGATTTGTAAAAGAAATTCCAGCACCTCCTACAATAATTAGACCTCATCCACATGGAATAGATGTAGAAAGAATACGCAGGATGATTGTTGAATCACAATTTGAAATCCCAGTCATAGATGATGCAATGATTGAAAAAGTCAGAAAAGATTTGAGTATTTCAAAAAATAATCTTAGTTTTACATCGATAATGGATAAAGCAAAGAAAAAATGGAAAACTCTTCCACGTCAAGTTAGAGTAGTAATTGCATTAATGTCATTTCTAAAAATGGATTTTGAAAAGTTAATCAAAATAAGAATTGAAGATCTTGATATACCAAACAAAAAATTGTTCTATTGGGATTTTGGAGATTCCCAATCAAAATCCGTAGATATGGATCCTGAAAGTGAATATTATAAACAATTAACAAATACAATTCAAGGTGAGCCACTCACCACATTTTTAACAAAAAGGTTTCAACGTATAGGTCCTACAACTGCAGTTAAATTTGCAGAATTTGCAAAATTCAAACCTGAAAGACGAATGGGTACTCTGACAAATCAGGAACTTGTGAATCTTAGTGATGCACTTCAAAAATTTGATGATTTTATGGCGCCTGATTCTAGTTGTTTGGCACCTTTGGGTGCAGAGCCTCTAGAAAAAGGAATCAAGAAATTTTTCAATCCTGATTTTACGGCTGTGGTCCAACGTCCAGCTTCAGCATATTCTGGTTTTCCATTTATTGTTGAGATGGGAATAGCTTATGGTGGCGACATAAAATCTGGTGGACCTCATGTTTATCGATATGCTAATAGAATTCCTTTACTTTATGATGAAGGAAGTGATGTGGTTCTTAAAGTTGTTAATGATACTGATTGGGGACGATACAAGGTTAAAGGCGAACCCCCATTCATTATTGTATCTCATATTTGTTCAACTAGAATTCCATACAAGACTGCTGGAAAAGAAAATGTTGCTGATAGACAAGAAATTGAACGAGAATTAAGATTAGGATTACAATTTTTGTCAAGAAAATTGGCATCATTTATGTCAAAAAGAGGTCAAGCTGAAATGGCAAAAAAGAGAGCAAATCTATACGCAAAGTATATTCCAATGATAGCAGAATTTTGTACAGAACTTGCAGGAAAGAAAAAAGAACCTAACTATCAAAAAATATTGGATGCTGAAAAAGCTGCTCAACCAAAACTAGTACCGGAGGAAAATGAAATTGAAAACAAGTAAAGCAAATGAAGCAAAAAAAATCAAAGAGCGCAGTAAAAAAGCTGATGAAAAACAAAAAACTATTCTTGAGATGCTTAAGAGTCACGGTGCAAAAATTTATGATGATTTAGATAATGGTCAATTCCCAAAATTTTCTATTCCTAGTAGATCTGTAAGTAACATAGTTTATGATAAAAAACTTCGACAATACATTTTGGGTAATAATGCTGCTTTGAGAAGTTCAAGAAATTCAGCTCAACTAAGATCTTTTACTCAATTAATGTGGTTGGCATTTTTTGCAAACAGATTGACTCATGAGAAAAAATCATCTACTTTAAGAGATGTCTACTATTCTTCTCAAGCATTTGCAGTTGAATTTGAAGATCAGTCTGAATCAGATAATATTATTGTAGATTTAGAAGCAGTGACTTCAAGAGCTAGAGAAGATTTTCATATATTTCCTGAAGAGCGAAGTTCTATTTTTGGTGATTTGAATATTGAATATACTATTCCTGGATATGAGGGTAAAACAATGAATTTGTCTAACCACCCTGATGGATATTCTATTGGACCTAGTTTGACTACTGCAGAATTAGTTGACACTAGTGCCGAAATTGTAATTGCTATTGAAAAAGGTGGTCTTTTTACAAGATTTGTTGAAGAACAAGTTGACAAAAAATTTAAATCTATAATCATCAATACTGGTGGACAAGCTCCACGTTCAACTAGAACATTATTGAAAAGACTTCATGATGAAATGAAACTTCCTGTAATTGTTTTAACTGACGGTGATGTGTATGGGGAACATATTGCAATGGTAATCAAATCTGGTTCTGCAAATGCTGCACATCTTAGAGAACTAACTGTTCCTGATGCAAAATGGGTTGGAGTTTGGGCAACTGATATTGAAAAATACAAATTACCTACAATACCAATGACTGAATCTGATATTAAGAGATGTTATGATCTTCAAAAAGATCCTAGATATCAAGATGGTGTCTGGAAAAAAGAACTCGATGTATTTTTGAGATTAAAAAGAAAAGCTGAATTAGAGGCCTTTTCAAAATATGGTCTTACAAATATCACTGACAAGTATTTACCACAAAAATTAGAACTAGCAAAAAGTCTTTAATTATTTTATTCTAAGTGTCAAGACACCGTTTCTGTATTTGAAATCAAATATTTGCATTTCACCTGCACCTTCTATTGGAATTTCTTTTGAAAATCCCATTGTTCCACGTACGTATAATATTCCATCAACTAGTCTTACTGCTATTTTATCTTCAGGACCTGGTACTTCAGCTACAAATACAAACTCTCCTTCATTTTTGATAAGATCATATACCCAATTCTTTGTTTCTTGTTCTCTTGCTTGAGTGTATAGTGGTTTTTGATCTTTTGTCATTTTCTTTAATACTTTAACCCAGTAAAACATTGTTAGGGTTGCAGCACCAATTAAAATAAAACTTACAAAACCTGAATCTGCACGCTGTGTCATGATGTAGATTATTCCTAAAAATAAAATCACGATAATTGGTATTACAAAGTTTAATGACTGTTCATTTGAATATGCTCCCTTGTAACTTGCCAAACAGTACAAATTCACGTTTACCAAATATAAAGTATCTTTGATTTTTATTACCATTTTCAAAATTTCAGCTATTGTCTGATGAGAAAATCAAATTATCTATTAAAGAAATTATTTTAAGAGGAACTCTAATTGCAGGAATTATCTCTATTCCTTCTTTGGTTGTATTTATTTTGGTGTGGATTATTCTTGATGATTTGATGACTGGGGCAATTGTAGGTGTTATAGTTCATTTTATTGCAATGGGATTTTCTCTGAAAATATCTAAAAAATTATTGCTTAGATGATTTATGAACCGATTATGTTTTATTTAATCAGATTTTATTTTAAAACTAATGGATTCATCAAAACTTGAAAATGATCTAGTTTCTGAACTTAAACTAGATCCTGTCCAGGCTAAAGTGTATTTACTTATTACATGTTATGGAAAAATGTCTGCAGATTTAATTTCACAAAAATTAAAAATTCCTTTAGTTGATGCTGAAAAAGCAGCTAAAGATCTTATGAGTTTGGGTGCTTTCATAGATATTTCTGAAACTGAATTTGAGGCGATGCATCCTAGATTCACTGCCGTTAACATGTATAGGAGAATGTGTGAGCGAGAAAATATTGAATTTAAACGAAATACGATTGCAGATGGTATAGGAGTAATTTTAGAAAAATTTTATGAGGATGCAAGAACTAAATAATGCTAAAATCCGTGAACATCATTGAACGTTGACACTGAAACATGTAAGCATCAGCCTGTTTATTTTGGTGTGATAAATATCAACATAGATGAACGAACTGTTGGTTCAGTTGATGTATGGCGATGTGGTGTATGTAAGAAACGTTTCTGTGAAGAAAAACAACTTGGTATTGAAGAGTTGGCTGATTTAGTTGGGATGCCAAAAATTGATGCTGATGCAAAATGGGCAGTTTCTGTGTGTAAATTACAGCAGGGAAAATACAAATGGAAATTAGTTAAACTAAAAGAAAATGGTGAAATTAAACATGAATGTCTTGATGAAAAAGTGATTCCATTAAAAATAAATGATTTTAAAATTGAAGATGATAAACATTGGAGCTTTTTGATTGATGATAATGTTAACAAGGCTGTAGAAATTTAGTTTTAAAAATGGAACTTAAAGTTCACATTAATAATATTCATGGAAGCCAAATGGCTGCAAAAATTACTGGTAAATTTTCTATAGATGACAATGATTTTCGTTTTACTGCAATTGCATTTGGAAGGATAGGAGGTCAAAATGTTGGAGCAAAAATTTCTAAAACAACTGAAACAGAATTAAAAAAATTAGGTTATGATATAGATGAGGTCATAATGACTCTACAAAATAATTTACTTCAAGGAGATTTGACTTTACCTGAAGGTCTCAAAAAAGAATCCTTTGTTGATGATTAGAATTCGGCTTCTGCTAGTGCTTTTTCACAAGAACAACTTCTATTTTTAGGAATTTTATCAATTAATTCTGTTAGAATTTTTTTTGTAATTTCTACATTTTTTGAAAGTGTTTCTAAAACTTCTTTAGCTGTAACTGGTTTATCTGCCCATACATCATAATCTGTAACTGTTGAAATTGATGCATAACACATTTGTGCCTCTCTTGCTAGTTGGCATTCTGGAACAAGTGTCATTCCAATAATATCTGCACCCGTTGTTCTGTAAAATTTTGATTCAGCTTTAGTTGAAAATCGTGGACCTTCAATGCAGACATATGTACAATCTTTATGAATTTCTATTCCCTGACTGCCTGTTACTTGAATAATTGATGATTGTAATTCTGGGCAAAAAGGGTCTGCTACTGAAATGTGAATTACTCTACCATTTTCTGAAAAAGAACCCTCTCTTGATTTTGTAAAGTCTATGAATTGGGTTGGTAATACAAAATGGCCTGGCTCTAATTCTTCTTTTAAACTTCCAACTGCTGAAGGTGCAATGATTCTTGTAACTCCTAATTCTTTGAATGCCCAAATATTTGCTTTAAAATTTATTTTATGAGGTGGAATGGTGTGTTTTTTTCCATGTCTTGGAAGAAAGGCAATTTTTCGTCCTTTGAATACCCCAACTGTGATTGTGTCAGATGGTTTTCCATATGGTGTATCTATATCAATTTCTTGTGCATTTTCAAGTAAACCTGAATCATAAATTCCTGTTCCGCCAAAAATTCCTATTTCTACATCTTTTTCCATTAATACTTCACCAATGATTTACAATTGTATTTACTAATCCCTTTGACTCCACCAAGATCAACTAGTTCAATTATGAATGCGAAACCTACAATTTCTCCTCCAATTTTTTCAATTAATTTCGCAGAGGCTTTTGCTGTTCCTCCAGTTGCAAGTAGATCATCACAAATTAGAACTCTTTCTCCTTCTTTGATGATATCTTTTTGAATTTCAATTGTATCTTTCCCATACTCAATTGTATATGCTAGTTTGGTAGTTTTCCCTGGTAATTTTCCTGCCTTTCTGATCATTATCATACCTTTGTTGTATCTTGAGGCTAGAATTGATGCTAGAATGAAACCTCTTGATTCAATTCCTGCAAATACATCAATATCTTTTGGATGAAATTTTTTTGCAAACTCATCTGCAATATAAGATAATGCTGATGGATCTTTTAAAACAGGACTAAAATCTCTAAATAAAATACCTTTTTTTGGAAAATTTGGATAATCTGCAATTTTTTCTTTAAGATTCATAATGATTCAAATTATTTAGTAAGATAAAATTGTTTAAAATTATTCTAATAGATAGGTTGTTTTTGCAGAATTAAATGCATCAACTACAGATATTGTATATAATCCAGGTTCTGTGTCTTTGGGAATTAACCATGGTAAATCAATTGCCCCTTGATCTGATGCTGGAAATGATAATGTTTCAATAACTTTCCCATCTTCTGCAATGATTTCAATTTCTACTGTCTGTTGAGCACCGTTTACTTTAATTGAAATTGTTTTTCCTACTCCTCCTACATCTACTCCTTCTTCAACTGATACTATCATTCCTTCTTCTAATGTTGCCAAAACTTCAAATTCTACAATATCAAAATTTGCTCCACTTTTTACATTGATTTTCCACATTCCGTGTTTTGCATCAGTTGGGATTCTAAGAGAACTTTCTGTAATTTTCCCATTTTTATCTGAAAATGATTCCTTTTCTTTAATTATATTCCCGTCTGGATCCATTAATGAAACTGTTAGTAAGACATTTTCTGAAGTATCCCCTAAGAGCAGAATTGAATCTCCTGGAAGATAATTTGGTTTTGTAATTTTGGCTTCAATTTCACCTGAACCTGTTTGTAGACCAACTGTGAATACCTCTTGACTTTCATCACCTGCTTTACTTACCACTGCAGTGTATACTCCTGAGGTATATCCTTCTAAATCTAATTGGTATGATCCTCTACCGTCTGGTTGCAGTGTGATTAAGATTGAATCTCCTTTTGGTTTATCTGAAGGATCAATTATTAGTAAACTGATTACTTCGGATGCTTTACCTGATAGTGCAATGTTTGCAATATCACCTGCTTTGTAATGCAAACTATCAAATTCTAATTTGACTGGAATTGAAGGTAATTGCCCTAATCCTGTGAAAATAAATTCTTTCTCTTTTTCTTGAGTTATTATGATTGTGTATGTCCCTTTAATTGAATTTTGAGTTGTTTGATATACAAAATTTACAAATCCTGATTCATCTATTTGTATTATGTCTGAAAAAATTTCTTTTCCAAATGGATCTTCTATGATTACTTCTACTGGCTTGTTAGGTAAAGCAGTTCCATTAAATTTCATTATTTCACCTAGTTCAAATTTTAAATTGGAAGGTATGATAATTATAATTTTATCTGATTCAACTGTCCACTGTTTTAATATATTTTGTCTACCATCCGTAATGGTTGCACTATATTTTCCAAACGGTGTATCTAACGGAATAATAATTGGTTCTGCTAATTTCCAATTACCTTTACTATCTACTTCTGCAGTTCTAGTGACATAAATTTCCCCTTCTTCATTTGTAACAGTTGATGTAATTGCACTATTAGGATCACCTGTTCCAAATATTTCTAAAAAGTCTCCTCTATGAACCATGTTTGGAATTCCTTGAATTGTCAATTTGGTAATTTCTGAATCTGGAATTCTATTCTCAATTTTTTCGATTCTAAGACTGACTTTTCTCTCTTCACCTTCTTTGTCTTTAATTTTAAAATCTACTCTCCCATCATTTTGTGTTTCTGGAATTTTCATTGTAGTCATAAAATGACCATTTTTATCTGTTACAAAACTACCAATTTTTGTAGTGTCAATGTAAAAATCCAATTCTTGAGATCCACCAAATTTATCCCCTGTCACTCTAATTGATGCTCCTACGTTTGGTTTTTCTGGAACTATTCTAAATACCGAATCTGAATTTATACTTGGTCCAGAATTTTCTGAATTTTGTTCTATTACATTTGTTGTATCTTCAGGAATTTCTATAACTTCGGGTAATTCTTTTGATAACACTTTACCCATTTCAATTTGGTTATCTTTGTTATCTAATACTTTCCAATTTATCCCTGTGCTTACTTTATCTGTTTTAACTCCAAATTTTGTTGATTCTCCTGGTTTAATTGATTCAGATGATGTGAAAATTACTACTCCTTGTGGTGTTTTTTCACCAACCCAATTTTTTTCTGTTTTAAAAGATTTAAAATTAAAATCACTTCCAAGCCAAATTCTAATTGTATTGATTTCTTCATTTGAATTATTTTCTACACTGATAATTGTTGTTTCTTCTAATGAGAAACTTTCCACATCAATTCCTTCAGCATACGCATTTGGTTGAATAATAATTAATGATAATGAAAATAATAATACAACTGATAGAAAAATCCATCTTGTAGATAACTTATTCATATCACTCAAATTTCATACATCTCCAATAAACCTTGAATTCTTTTTCCCATTTTTCTATTTTTTAGTTTAGTGTTATTCATGAGTAACCTTCTTAAATCTTAAGGCTTGGCCTTTTGAAATTTATCTAAATCTGGTTTTATCGTTACATTTTGATATTGTCTAATTCTTTCTGCAATTAGTCTGTACAATGATCTAAACTGGTCTTTTGTTTTATCTGATAGAAAACTAGTTTCTTCAAGTGTAATTTTTTCACAAATATACCTAGTAATTTCTTCATTGTTAAATTCCCCCCAATCATCTTCATTATGATCTTGCCATATTTTCTTTAATTTCTCCAAATTACCTTTTCCGTCACTAGATTTCATATCCTGTGGAGTGATATTTGTAAATCCTTCTTGTCTTAATTTTATTTCATAAGTTTGATTTACTGGGTGTAAATAATCTTCAAGGACAATATAATCTTCAATTGATTCTAATTTCTTACCTTCTCTTTCAAAAAATATAGTTTGAATGGCTGAGAATTCATTTGATACTAACTGTGCTGATATTTGTTTGGATTCCTCAGTATTATCCAATAAAACAAATGTTTTGTATCCATGGTTTCTATAAAAAATTGCTAAGGGTAATACTGAATTTTTGTTATATGCTGCAATTATGTTTAATGGATTCATAGAGATATTTGGATCTTGTAAAAATTTATCAAAAGCATTGAGATACATTGCATCAGACATTGTCTCTACAATAATTACTGGTCTAGAATTGGTTCCAATTTCTCTATCTACTATAGATTCTACTTGACCTCTTGATAATCCATATAAAATTGGAGTTAGTGTTTTATCATCTGCATTCCAATAATCATAAAATATTCTACTAAGATGTTTTCTTTTATCTAATTCTACGACAAGCAAATTTCCTGGTGTATAATCAAATATCATAAATGGTGAATGTGTTGCATACAAAACCTGGTTAGAACCTGCCAAATTTTTTAACAAATCTGAAATTCCCATTTGTTGAGTAGGATGAAGATTTCTTGCTGGTTCATCTAATAGTAATATTGCTTCTTTTAGCTCTGATCTTTGTGTTTCAGCTGCAAAGTTTACAATAAAAGAAAATGTCCATTTGAAACCTTCGGCTCTTCTGTTTAATAATCCTGTATTTGTAATTGTTCCATCTTTATGAACATCTGAAATTACAACACTCATAATATTTCCTGGATTATATCTCAAGTCTACGTGAATAGGATCTCCTTTCCATGCTGGATTTAATTTATTGGTTAATCTATTACTTGCAGTATTGAGAAGTTTAATGCATTTTGAAGGACTTTCTTTTACTTCTTCTAACTCCTTCATATCTAATTCGGCTAAATAAAATAGATTCCTTACAGTTTCAGCCTTGTCAAATTCTTCAACATATTCAATTGAATCTGCTCTTTCTCCTCTTTCTTCTTTGATGTACTCATTAAGATTGATGTTACCGTAAATTTTTTTGTAATCTGAAAAATAAACAAATCTTGGATGCAGCTCAGATGCAATAAAATTTTGTAGGGCTACTTTTTCACTTTCCCCACTTAGAAGGTTTGAGAATTGGTTTTCTGGATTCTCATATATTTTTCCCCACTCTTCTATTACTCTAGGTTCTTGTATTGCAATTACATGAAATTGATTACTAAATTCTGCCATCCCACTATCAAATACTTCCTGATTTTTTGGAACGGCTTCTTCAAAGAATTTGGTATTTACTTGTATTCTAAGATGATTTGGAATTGTATCTAAGAATTCTATTATTTGTCTTGAAAAATTCTCCCATGAGTTTAATCCATCACTTTCACTTTCACTAAGTTCCATATCTTCAAATTCATACTGAACTTTTTGATTTCGATTTGTTCTAAATAATTTTATTTTTTTTATTTCTGGTAAACTTGGAAATTTTTCTTTTAAAATCATTTTCTCATTTTGATTTAATTCAAATTCACCCTCTGCTAGTCTTATTTCATTTTTAAGTTCCTCATGCATTTCATCACAAAGATCTAACTCTGAAACCTGTTCGTTCTTATTCAATAATGTTAGTGCCTGAAGGATGGTTGTTTTACCGCTCTCATTTCTTCCTACAAAAGCTGCCAAATCGCCAACTGTGATTTCTCCAGAATCATGTATGCAACGATATGCCCTAGCTCTAAATTTCCTAAGTCGCATCTAGCGATATTTAGTTGGCTACGATTTAACTCATTCGTCAAATTGATATTTTGTTTTCAAATTTTGCTAAATAGATATAAGGGAATTGAAGATTTTAAAACAAAATGGTTAATAGAAAAGTTTTTCTTGTATTTATTTTACCTGTAATCTTTTCAATACTTTTTGGTTCTGTTGTTATGGCTGATGTGCTTCAAGAACCTAATAGAGAATTAAACATGTGGCCAATGTCTGGTGCTTCATCACATGATGCCTCTATTGGAATAATTGGATTATCTTCACAATATTCAATTTCTGAACCAGTATCAATTAACATCAAAATATCTGACACTTCATTTGATTGTGGAGATCTTTATGTCACGATCTATTCTTCTGGTAAAAATGATGTTATTACTCAAGGTGGATTTTTTGACCAGTGTTTTGGGAACACAAGCACATTACTCCCAATTGGAAATTCCTTTTCACAAGTAATTGATGTTCCTGGTTCATATGAAATAGTAGCAGAAATGGTTTCAAAAGAATTAAAGAACATTTCAATAAGAGGAGTATTTACTGTTAAATAGGAATGACTTTTTGTATGATAAATAAGAAACTAAATTTAAAAAATAGGGTGATTTGATGGCAAAGAAAAAAGATAGTATAATTGACGAAGCAAAAAAAGTCAAGGCAGAACTTGATGCATTAAAAAATAAAAAGAAATCTTTGGATTCTGCAAAGAAAACAGCAAAGAAAGTCGAAGTAAAACCTGCAAAGAAAACAGCAAAGAAAGCCGAAGTAAAACCTGCAAAGAAAACAGCAAAGAAAGCCGAAGTAAAACCTGCAAAGAAAACAGCAAAGAAAGCCGAAGTAAAATCTTCAAAGAAAGCCGAAGTAAAATCTTCAAAGAAAGCCGAAGTAAAGCCTGCAAAGAAAATAGCAAAGAAAATAGCAAAGAAAACAGCAAAGAAAGCCGAAGCAAAACCTGTAAAGAAATCTGAAGAAAAACCTGTAAAAGTAAAAAAATTAACTAAAAAAGAATTAGAAGAAGCTAAAAGAATAGAGGAATTAACTCTTGAAGAAGAATTAGAAGAAGAACTTTCTGATTCAGAAATTGAAAATTTCCAAATTGAAAAAGTTGACATGGAAAGACTCACAAACAAAGTTTGTGATATTTTAGCAGAACGTGAATCTGATGGAATGTTCCAAACTGAATTATGGAAAAAACTCAAACTTAGTGGCCGTGATGGTTCTCGTTTAGCTTTAAAACTTGAAAGAATTGGTTTTATTACTAGGGAAAAGCTTCTTGAAAATAATCGTTGGACTTACAAATTAATTTTAAAGAAAACTCCTATCAGTACCCAGTCAATTGTAAATGCACCTTGCTTGGTTTGTACTGTTGAATCCAAATGTTCCCTTGATGGAGAAATAAGCCCTACTACATGTCAATTTATTGAAGACTGGGTGATTGCTGAAATGAAAAAACCTGCGAAGTCTAAATGAAATTAATAGATGCACGCAAAGATCATTATAGAAAATTAGCTCATGAACAAGGTTTTAGAAGTAGAGCTGCATTCAAACTCAAAGAATTAAATCAATCTTATCGAATTATTGGCCCTGGTTTTAATGTATTAGATCTCGGTTGTGCTCCTGGTGGTTGGACCCAAATGGCTATAAAATTGATAGGCAATCAGGGCAAGGTGATGGGTGTTGATTTATCATTTGTTGAAGAAATTTCTGGCGCTTATATTATTCGAGAGAATATTGAAGATGAACATGTAATTGATGAGGTGTTGTCTTATTTTGGACGTAAAGTAAATGCTGTAATTTGTGATCTTTCTCCCCAGGTTAGTGGAAATTGGTCTGTTGATCATGCTAAACAAATTTCATTAAATTATGATTGTGTCAAAATCATGGATAAAGTTTTAGCAAATAAAGGAAATGCTGTTTTCAAAGTTTTTGATGGTGAATATTCAAGAGAATTCAAAGAATATGTTCAGAAAAAATTTGCACGAATAAATATGACTAAACCTAAAGCCAGCAGAAAACAAAGTAGTGAATTATACTGTGTCTGTCTTGGTTTTATTGGTTGATTTGAAATATTTTAATTACTTCATTTATTTTTGCATTGGTTCTAAATCCTGTTGGATTAAACGATGTAACACTGGCTGTGAAATTATTTTTTTGTAAATTTAATATTACATTTTCTAATTTTGGTGGAGATGATTTCATTCTTGATGCAATTTCATCTAGTGTAAAATATGTGCCAGGCATTTCTGATTCTACAAGACATTTGGAAAGTATTTTTTCACATTTTTTATCAACTGTTAATTTTGGAACTTCTGACAACATATTTTTAACGAATTCTTTATCGAAAATTTTTCCAATCCATAACGGCCCTGCAATACTGATTTTGGATTCGCATAATTCGCAATTTTGTTCTTGCTTTGTTGTAGTTTTTCTATGACCGCAATTTTTACAATGTAGGATATATCCAATATTTTCTTGTTGGTCAGGTCTGTTTAGGACTTTGACGTACGTTCTGTAATAATGCATTTCACTTTCTACAAACATGGGAATTACTTCTACACCTAATCTGGCTGCTACCGTCCTAAGACAGCCTAGAATTAATCTAATTGCCATTTCATTTCCATATTCCACTCTCACTGGGATGCCTCCATACTTTCTCTTACACGCTCCTTGGAATAACCCATTCAAAACTTGTAGATCTGTGGCTGCAGTAGATAATATTCCGCCATGCATGGTTGCTCTAATCCCACAATCAAAAAATGCTGCAGGTGATCCGAAAGGATCTATATCTACAATCGAACCTCTTTCTCCTTTTTTTGAATGTTCACTCAAAAATCTACATACTTCTTTTTCAGAAAATTCAATATTTTTTAATTCATTTAGATTAGCTGAATATTCTGCCATTTTTAATGCGCTAGGATTTAGATCATTTATTATTAAATTCTCTATTTTTAATTCGTTTGAAACTCTCAATCCTCTTGCCCCAATTCCTGATAACCCTTCTAAGAAAATTTTCGGATTCTGAAATTTGTTAAGAAAAGCAGAATATGCAATAATAGAAAAATCTCTATTTAATTTTGCTTTTGGATTAAAAAATGCTGGTTTCATTGGGGGAACTTTATCTGTGATTGATTTTTTTGGAACCAGTAATTTTGTTTCCCCTTCTATTATTTCTTGAAAAGTTTCATCTGGAAATTCCAATTAGTTTTCAATTCTTTCTAAACTTATAACGGTTTAATACTTGTGCATTGTGAAAAAATTTGTGCAAGTTTGTGGTATTGATGATGCTGGACGTGGTCCTATGCTGGGACCATTGGTAATAGCTGGAATATCTATAGAGAAAAAAAATATAAAAAAATTAAGTGCCTTAGGTGTAAAAGATTCAAAAAAACTCACTCCTAAAACACGTGAACATCTTTACAAAAAAATTATTAAAATTGTAGACAATTACTATATTGCAAAAATTCCTCCTAGGTCAATTGATGCTAGTGTAAAGAAACATTGTCTAAATGGCTTAGAGGCAAAATATATGGCAAAAGTTGTTTCAAAATTAAATCCTGATGTATCATATGTTGATTCATGTGATGTTAATCCCACTAGATTTGGAAAAGAAATTTCTAATCTATCTGATAACCATAAGATCAAATCATATCATCGTGCAGACAGTAGATTTGTTGTAGTATCTGCAGCATCTATTCTTGCTAAAGTAACTAGAGATCGGGCAATTATGAAATTAAGAAAAGATCATAATTTGGGCAGTGGGTATCCTTCTGACTCTGTAACTGTAAGGTTTGTTACTAAATTCTATAAAAAAAACCATCAAATGCCTAGTTTTGTGCGTAAAAGTTGGAAACCAGTTCAACGAATCATGGGAAATATCTAATTCTAGTATTTTGCAATTACCATTGCGTGATCTTTATCGTATGGATGCAAATCTATGGATTCTAACACTTCAAATTTTTCTCTTAACTTTTCAATTTCTTCTTCAACAATTCTTTTTGGAGCTTTTGTAACATCTATGCTTCTTGTTTTAATTACAAGGAAAAAATAACCTCCTTTTTTTAGAAATAATTCACAATTTTTTATTGCGATTTCTGTTTGATCTGGTTGTGCAATATCTACGTATACTACATCTACTTTTCCAAATACTGAAAAATATTCTTTTGGTCTTCTTGCATCTTGTAGAATTGGCATGACATTTGTTCTAAATGCTGCTACTCTGTCCAAAAAATCCCTTGCAACTCTACTTGCATGTTCAACTGCAAAAACTATTCCACTTGGACCCACAATATCTGAAATATGGCTAACTGTAGTTCCTGTTGATGCTCCTAAATACAATACCTTAGTTTTATTTTCAAAAGGGAAATTTTTTAAATCATTCATTATTGATGCTGCTAATTTACTTCTAAATGGATCCCATAATCTGTATTCTACACCTTTTTTTGTAATTAATTTCTCTTTGTAGACTTGATTTCCTGGAACTAAGTTTTCAGTAGCTAATTTACTTTGTCCTTCAGATTTTATCCAAAAATATGATTGATTATCTTCTATCAAACTTTTTTCTCTTTTTGTTTGAATTCGTTCTTTCTCTATCTCCGCCTTCTCTTCTATCGTTAAATCTTCCACCGCCTTCTCTTCTATCTCCGCCTTCTCTTCTATCGTTAAATCTTCCACCGCCTTCTCTTCTTCTATCTCCGCCTTCTCTTCTATCGT
>Ga0209667_1001738_pt1 | contig 15320 bp, 14 predicted proteins | sample SaaInlV_165m_DNA_2_FD_184682 | JGI IMG/M metagenome (GOLD analysis project Ga0209667, IMG submission 184682) | Marine microbial communities from expanding oxygen minimum zones in the Saanich Inlet - Saanich Inlet SI037_S3LV_125m_DNA (SPAdes)... | ecosystem: Environmental > Aquatic > Marine >... | reverse complement strand
AAAAAAAAAATATAATAAATATAAATAAATATAAAATTTTAGACAATTTTGAAAATAGATGTCTTTATTTAGAAAAACATGACTGAACTAATTTTTATTTTTTTACAAATATGTTTGTTAACTTTTATTTTTTCTCTAAATACAATTATATTTAATAATAGATACCAATTTTTTTCTTTATTTGAAAATATCTGTGTGAGTGTAGTTCTTCACGCTAATATGGTTTTATTCTTATCTTTTTTTAATCTTAATTTAAGTAAAATTGTTAATATTTATATTTTTATAATCAGTATTTTAATTTTATTTAATCTTTATAAACCAAAAAAATTTATTAGTTTTTTTGATTATAAACAAGGAAGAATTTATTTTTTATTATTCTTATGTGTCGTCATATTCTTGGATATTGCAAATAATGCTTCACTATCATGGGATGCAGAAAAATTTTGGTTTCTAAAAGTACTCAATTTTTATGATAATAATCCAATAGAAAATTTAAGTAATGTTGCTAATTCACACTATCCTCACTTGGGTAGTTTATTATGGACCTTTTTTTGGAAAATTAGCTTAATTGATTACGAGTATTCCGGCAGACTTTTTTTTGGTTTTATATTTATTATTTCAATTTTGTGTCTAGTTGATCTTTTAAAAACTAATAATATTTACAAGTTTGTAATTTCAATTTTTTGTATTTTTATATCATATGACTACGATATAGTCTTTAGCGGAAACCAAGAGGTTTTGATTTTTTCTTTTTTGAGTATAGCAATGAGTTGTTTTTATCACTTAACTGAAAAGAAAAAATTAAATGAAAACTTTTATTTAATTTTGATTTTGATGATATGTAACTTATTAATTTGGACTAAACAAGAAGGCGCTATTTATGCATTTTTTTTAATCTTAACATTATTATTTTGTTTTAAATTAGAACTCCAAAAAAAAATTATCATCTTTACAGTTTATTTTAGCCTTTTGTTTATTAGATTATTTATTAATAAATTTTATAATTTTGAAATGAATTTAAACTATGGATATAATGATTTTTCAATTCTTAGTATAGTTGACAAAATTTCATTCATAAGAATTATTTTGATTTTAAAATATTTTTTATTAGCTTTTTTAAAGAATTATTTATTAGCAATTGGATTTTTAATTTTTATTTTATCATTTATTGATAAAAAAATTTTTATTAAATCTTTTTATATTTACTTTTTTGCAGTAGCCAATTTTTCATTCATATTTTTTATTTCCTTATTATTTGACGGAGATTTGATTTTTTTACTAAAAACTAGCTTAGATAGGCTAATCTACTCAATCTCACCTTTTATCTTTTTGTTAATAATTAATTATATAAATCACTATAAAAAAAATTAATTTTATAAAATTATTAATATTTTTATTCACCCATGTTAACTAAAGTACCTTTTTCCCTTGCTTGATTAAAGGAATTGTAAAATACTAAAATTCCTAAAGCTAAATATGTTATATTTAGATAAAAAGCTTGAATAATATTTTCATAATTAACCGTCTGATTGATTAATATGCTTCTAGCTTCTTCAAAAATATAAACCAACGGAAGAGCAAAAGCTATAAATTGAAAGATTTCAGGTAGTGTTTCGACAGGATAATAAATACAGCCAAATGGTGCCAATAAAAACAAAGTTGACCAAGCAATATTTTCAAAAGACGGTCCAAATCGCAGTAAACCTGCTGATACAAGTAATCCAAGCGTGATTCCGAAAATATATAAGCTTAAAAAAAGAAAAAATAAAGGAATTCCTAGATCTAAAAGAGATATTCCAAAAATAGGAGATGTTAGCAATATTGCTGGTACAAGCCCAATCAGAGCTCTAATTAAAGCTGTAAAAACTAAAGAAATTATTATTTCACTTATTTTCATTGGGGCAATAAATAAATTAGTAAAGTTTCTACTCCAAATCTCCTCTAAAAATAACATATTAAAGCCAATGCTTGTTCTAAATAAAAAATCATAGAGTATTGCACAAGAAAGAATCACACCCACAGCACCATTGTAATAAGTGCTATGAGTAGTAAAAAAATTTGAAATAAAACCCCATAGAGTAATTTGAATTGAAGGCCAATATATTAAATCTAAAATTCTTGGAAAGGATCTTGTAATTAAAAAAAAATGTCTTAAAAAAAGACCATAAACTCTATTAAAACTCATTTGTATCTCTCGCAAGCTGTAAAAACACTTCCTCTAAATTTTCTCTACCATGTTTCTTTATTAATTGATCAGGCGTTCCTTTATCAATTATAAGTCCATTTTTCATCATTAATACATTGTCACATAATCTTGTAACCTCATTCATATTGTGTGAAGCAAGAAGAACAGAAATTTTCTTTTCTTTTTTATAATTTTCTAAAAAAGTTCTAACAAAATCACCAGTTTCTGGATCTAATGATGCAGTTGGCTCATCCAACAAAAGAACAGTTGGATCATTCACTAAAGCTTTCGCTAAACTGACTCTATTTTTTTGTCCAGAAGAAAGCTCTCCTGTGACGTTGTTAAGAAATTTCTTTATACGTAATTCATTTGCAAGATACTCAATTCTATCATTAAGATTTTTAACACTATATAATTTTCCATAGACAATTAAATTTTGTTTGACTGTTAGTTTTTTTGGTAGCTCAATGTAGGGAGAAATAAAATTCATTTTATGAAGTAATGAAATTTTATGCTTTTCAATATTCATTTCATTAATAAGAATTTTGCCGCTTGAAGGTTTTAAAAGTCCAAGTATCATTGCTATAGTAGTTGTTTTACCACAACCATTAGGTCCTAACAAACCGACAATTTCATTTTCATTAATTTTAAAATTAATTTTTTTTACAGCCTCTTTCGATTTGTATGATTTTGATAAATTGATAACTTCAATTGAATTTTTCATTTAAATTTTCAGAATTTTGAAGCTCTTTTTAATCTATCATTTATTGATTGTCCAATACCAATATTTCTAATTTTTTCTACTGCAATAGATTTGTATCCTTTATTTTTAATTTTTCTTAAAGATGAATACAAATTTTTTGCAGCTTGTTTTAAATTATTTTTTTTACTTAGATAGAAATAATTAGCATGGTTTTTTTTTCTTTTTTTTAACAAAAGATATGCTTCATTTTTTTTTACCTTAGTCACATTCATTCTTAATGGAATACCAGGTGAGTAGTGAAGACGAGATTGACCTGAAGAAAATATTTTTTTTGGATTTATATTGATTTTAATTTTTCCGCCTAAAATTTTTTTAATTTTTGAAACTTCTAAGCCACCCAATCTAAGTATTTTAGGTTCTTTTCTTATATCAATTATAGTTGACTCAAGACCTATCTTAGATTTTCCTCCATCTAAAATATATTTAATTTTGTTACCAAAGTCTTCTTTAACATCTGAAGCTTGTACTGGACTTAATTTAGAAAAAATATTTGCACTTGGTGCTGCTAATGGATAATTCAATTTACTTAACAATCTTTTAAAAATTCTGTGTTTTGGAAATCTTACTGCTAAACTTTTATTATTATTAGTAACAATCTTTGATATTTTTGAACTTTTTGATAAATTTAATATATACGTTATTGGTCCAGGAGAAAATTTTTTATAAAGTTTACGAAATTTTTTATTTAATATACAATCTTTTTTTAAATCAGAAATATTAGAATAGTGAACAATTAAAGGGTTGGATTTAGGTCTTTTTTTTAATCTAAATATCCTTTTTATTGCTTGATGGGAATAAGCATTGGCTGCAAGGCCGTAAACTGTTTCTGTAGGTACACCTATGCAGTAATTTCTATCAAGGTATTTTTTGGCTTTTTTGATATTTGATTGATTAAATTTCATGTATTAATAATTACTATTATATGAAAGATAAAAATTTACCAGACGATAATAATTCACAAAGTCTTGAGGAATTAACAAATGATGTAAATAACATTATTGAATCACTTGAGAATGAAAATGATCTTCAAAATTCTTTAGATAATTATAAAAAATTAATTAAACTGAACAATATTATTGAAAGAAAATTTCAAAAAAATTCAAAAGAAATAAATGAAAATACAAAAAAAAAAATTAAAGATATAAGCAATAAAAAAGATGCAAAATAAATTTATTAAAATAGCTAGAGATACAAACTCATTTTTAAAAAGGTTTATTAAGAAACAAAAAAAAACTAATTTAATCGCGCCAATGAATTATGGATTATTTTCAGGCGGAAAAAAAATTAGATCAAAAATTTTAATAGATATTGGTTATTTATTTAAAATTGATTATAGAATTTTAGTTTCTATAGGAGCAGCTGTAGAGTGTATACATGCCTATTCACTAATTCATGATGATCTTCCGTGTATGGATAATGATAGTTTAAGAAGAGGAAAACCTTCAACTCATATCAAATTTGGAGAGTCAACTGCGGTGTTAGCTGGCAACTCACTTCTAACAATGGCGTTTGAAATTTTGAGTGACTCAAACTTAAAAATAAGCCCAAGAGTAAAGATAGACTTAATTAAAAAACTATCAGAATTCTCAGGACATTTGGGTATAGCAGGAGGTCAATTTTTAGATTTAAGTTTTGAACATAAAAAGATTTCAAAAAAAAGAATTATCAATATGGAAATAAAAAAAACAGGTAAACTTTTCAGCTTTTGTTGTATGGCTCCAGCTATAATTAAAAATAAAAACATAAAAGAAATTAATTCTTTTGAAAAAATAGGTTCTGATATTGGTTTGTTATTTCAAATAACTGATGATTTAATTGACTATCAAGGGACATCAAAAATTGCAGGAAAAAAAACTAAAAAAGATAAAAAAAAAGGAAAAGCTACGCTTATAAGTTTACTGGGCCACAAAAATGCTATTAAATATAGTGATAAAATAAAATTAAAGATTATTAATGATTTAAAAAAATATGATCCAGACGCAAAAAATATTCATAAAACTTTAGACTATATTTTATCAAGAAGAAAATGAAAAAAAATTACAAATATTTAAAAGATATAAACTTTCCTTCAGATATAAAAAAACTTTCTGAAATAGAATTATATAAATTATCAGAAGAAGTTAGAGAAGAAATGATAAGTGTTGTTTCTGAAACAGGAGGCCACTTAGGAGCAGGTTTGGGTGTTGTGGAATTAACAGTAGCATTGCATTATGTTTTTAATACACCAAACGATAAATTGATATGGGATGTTGGACATCAAACTTATCCACATAAAATTTTGACTGGTAGAAAAGATAAAATTAGAACTTTACGACAGGGTAATGGTTTATCTGGATTTACAAAACGATCTGAAAGTGAGTACGATCCTTTTGGAGCCGCTCATAGTTCAACTTCCATTTCAGCAGCACTTGGGATCGCAGAAGCAAATAAATTATCTGATAAATTAAATAATGTTATTGCTGTTATTGGTGATGGAGCAATTAGTGCAGGAATGGCTTATGAAGCAATGAATAATGCGGGTGCTTCAAAAACTAAGATGATTGTTATTTTAAATGATAACGACATGTCAATTGCAAAACCAGTTGGTGCAATGAGAACTTATCTAGCAAAAATATTATCTGGAAAAATTTATTTTAGTTTAAGAGAAACCTTTAAACTGATTACATCAGCTTTTTCTAAAAGATTTAGCGCTAAAGCTGCTAAAGCAGAGGACTTTTTACGTTCAGCAGTAACTGGCGGAACTTTATTTAATTCTTTAGGCTTTTATTATGTGGGTCCGATAGATGGTCATGATCTAGATGCTCTTATTCCTATATTAAAAAATGCAAGAGATTCAAAACACGAAGGACCAATAATGATTCATGTAAAAACACAGAAAGGAAAAGGTTATTCTTATGCTGAAAGAGCAGGTGATAATTATCATGGTGTTTCTAAATTTAATGTGGAAACTGGAGAACAAGTTAAAAATAGCTCAAATTTACCAGCTTATACAAAAATTTTTGCAAATACGTTAGTTAAGCATGCAGAAAGGGATAGTAAAATTGTTGGTATCACAGCGGCAATGCCTGGAGGAACAGGCTTAGATATTTTTGGAAAACAGTTTCCTAAAAGAATGTTTGATGTTGGTATAGCGGAACAACATGGTGTTACTTTTGCAGCAGGTTTAACTACCGAAGGCTATAAACCATACGTTGCAATTTATTCAACATTCTTACAAAGAGCATATGACCAAGTAGTACACGATGTAGCCATTCAAAGTCTACCTGTTAGATTTGCAATAGATAGAGCAGGATTAGTTGGTGCTGATGGATCAACACATGCGGGTTCATTTGACATAACTTATTTATCAACATTACCAAACTTTATTATTATGGCAGCAAGTGATGAGTCTGAGCTTATAAAAATGATAAACACCTCAGTTGATATTGACGATCGACCTTGTGCTTTTAGATATCCAAGAGGAACAGGCATTGGTTTAGAGCTACCATCAATTGATGAGAAAATAGAAATTGGTAAAGGAAAAATAATCTTAGAAGGAAAAAAATTGGCTATTTTAAGCTTTGGAACTAGGCTTAATGAGTGTTTGTTAGCTGCAGAAGATTTAAGAAAAAAAGGAATAAACATAACAATTATAGATGCAAGATTTGCAAAACCATTAGATGAAAATTTAATATGGCAAATTGCAACCGATCATGAAGCACTAATTACAATTGAAGAGGGTTCCATTGGAGGATTTGGAGCACATGTATCTAATTTTTTATCTGAAAATAATTTATTGGACAAAGGATTAAAATTTAGAGCAATGATATTGCCAGACAAATTTATTGACCAGGATAAACCCGAATTAATGTACAAGATTGCAGGCCTAGATGCACAATCTATTAAAGAAAAAGTTTTAGATTTATTAAATTCTAATATTGTATTACAAAAGCAGAAGTAAAATATTAGCTACACTGAGCTTTATTCATTAAGTAGTGATCAAGTAGAACACAATTTAACATTGCCTCACCAACAGGAACTGCACGTATACCTACGCAAGGATCATGTCTACCTTTAACAGATATGGTAGTATTTTTTCCAAATTTATCTATAGTTTTTCTACTTTTTAAAATAGATGAAGTTGGTTTAACAGCAAAAGAAACTTTTATTTCTTGGCCACTTGAAATTCCTCCAAGAATTCCTCCAGCATTATTTGATTCAAATTTTAATTTTTTACCTTTTTGAGAAATTTCATCGGAATTTTGTTCACCACTTAATTGTGCTGAATTCATTCCAGACCCAATATTAACACCTTTGACCGCATTGATGCTCATCATAGCTGAAGCAATATCCATATCTAGTTTTGAGTAAATAGGAGCACCTAATCCAGCCGGAATTCCTCTAGCTCTTAATTCGATAATTGCTCCACATGAGGATCCAGATTTTCTTATATCTAATAAATACTTTTCCCAAAGTTTTATAATAGATTTGTCAGGACAAAAAAATGGATTTTTTCTAATTGTTTGATCATTCCACTTATTCAAATTGCACCCAAGAATGCCAAGTTGTGTTACCGCACCAACAACTTTAAATTTTTTTCCGATTTTATTTTCTAGAATTTTTTTTGCTATTGCACCTGCTGCAACTCTTGATGCAGTTTCTCTGGCAGATGATCTTCCTCCACCTCTATAGTCTCGAATTCCATATTTTTTAAAATATGTAAAATCTGCATGACCAGGTCTAAATTTATTTTTTATAGTTTCATAATCTCTAGATCTCATGTCTTGATTATAGATTATAATTGAAATAGGGGTACCAGTCGTTTTCCCTTCAAATACACCTGATAGTATCTGAACCTTGTCATCTTCTTTTCGTTGAGTGGTAAATTTTGATTGACCAGGTTTTCTTTTATTTAACTCTAATTGAATATCCTGTTCTTTTATAATTATATTGGGGGGGCAACCATCAATTATACAGCCAATAGCTGGCCCATGTGACTCACCCCAAGTGGTGAAACGAAATAGCTTTCCAAAAGTATTAAATGACATTATTTATATTATATAGATTATTTTGTTAAAATTATGAATCAAAAAAACCTTTTAGGATTGAATAGTTGCTTTTTAGATATAAATGACCCTATTGAACTGTTCAAAATATGGATGGAAGAAGCAAAAGTTAGTGAACCTAATGATCCAAATGCACTGGCTTTAGCTACAGCTGATAAAAACTCAATACCTTCAGTTAGAATAGTTTTATTAAAAGATTTTAATAAAGAAGGTTTTGTATTTTACACAAATTTAAAAAGTCAAAAGAGTGGTGAATTAAAAGAAAATCCTAACGCTTCAATGTGTTTTCATTGGAAAAGTTTATTAAGACAGATAAGAATTAATGGAAAATTAATAAAAGTAGCAAATGATGTAGCAGACGAATATTATGATTCTAGATCATACAACAGCAGAATTGGTGCTTGGGCTTCAAAACAAAGTTCAGTTTTAAAAAATAGAAAAGATTTAATTTCATCAATAGAAGATTATAAAAAAAAATATGATGATAAAGATAATGTGCCAAGGCCAGAGCATTGGTCTGGCTGGAGCTTATCTCCAACAAGTATTGAGTTTTGGTTAGATGGAGACAATAGAATACACGAGAGACTCAAATATATTAAAAATGAAAAAGGAAATTGGGATAAGTCTTTATTGAGTCCCTAAAAATCTCTTTCCAAACTAAAAGAAGTTAGATTTTCCAAAATTGTTTTCTCTTGGGAATCTTCAAATATACTTAAAGAGTTAGATGCAAGATTAATAAAGTGATCAGCTTTTTTATAGCATTCATTAATTATATTGTATTTTTTTATTAAATCTAATGTGTATGAAAGATCAGATGGTGACCTAAAATTTTGTTTAAAAAATTTATTTATTTTTTGTTTCTCTAAAGTGTCTGTTTTTTGAAATAGCAAAATAATTGGCAAAGTAATTTTTCCTTCAAAAAAATCTTTACCAATGTTTTTTCCAAAAATTTTTAATTCTGCGTTATAATCTAGAGTATCATCAGCTATTTGAAAAGTTAATCCAATATTTTTTCCATAAAAATCTAAAGCATCTTTTTTTCTACCTTCAGTGTTTGATAAAATTGCGCCAACTTTTGTAGCAGCTGCAAATAAAGCTGCAGTTTTAGAAGAAATAATTTTTAAGTATGTTTCTTCAAGCATATCAATTTCACCTTTGTGTTGTAATTGTAGAACTTCTCCTTGAGCAATTTGTGATGACGTAGATGATAAGAGTTTTAAAACTTCTAAATTTCCATCATCAACCATCATTTCGAAACAACGGCTCAAAAGATAATCACCTATCAAAATTGACGATGGATTTCCCCAAATTGAATTAAGTGTTTTTTTTCCTCTTCTCAAATCTCCTAAATCTATAACATCATCATGCATAAGAGTTGCGCTATGAATTAATTCTACGCACGCAGCTAAATTAATATCTCGACCTCCTCTGGTATAACCACATAATTTTGCTGAACCCAAAGTCAAAAGTGCTCTTAGTCTTTTTCCACCAGTTAAAATATGGTATTCAGTCATTTTTTGAACTAAATCAACATCACTAGTTAGTTTTGATTTTATTTTTTCTTCAACTAAGATTAGCTTTTCATCGACAGATTCTTTTAACTGAAAATAAGAATTATTTATTTGATTTTTAAGCTGTATGACTGTTCCCATATAAAATTAAGTTAGTATAATTATGTTTTATTTATTACTTATCAATTGACGCACCTCAATCTTCAACTATAAGTAGCTTTATATTAAATCAAAATTCTGTAAGGATTAACAATGTTCTCTTTTTTTAAAAAGAAAAAATTAGTAGCTCATATCAAGCTAAATGGTGTTATTGGCAATGCTGGAAAATTTAAACAAGGAATAGATTTTTCAAGTCAGGAGGAAACTATAGAAAAAGCTTTTTCCCTAAAAAAAGCAAAAGCTGTCGCTATAAGCATTAATTCGCCTGGGGGGTCTCCAGTTCAATCTCATTTAATTTACAAATTCATTAGAGCTCAGGCTAAAAAAAATAAAAAGAAAGTTATTGTGTTTGCAGAAGATGTTGCGGCTTCAGGAGGTTATTTAATTGCATGTGCAGGAGATGAAATATATGCAAACTCTAGTTCAATCATTGGATCTATAGGTGTGATTTATTCTTCTTTTGGTTTTACAGAACTGATTAAAAAGATCGGAGTTGAAAGAAGAGTTCATACAGCTGGAAAAAATAAAAGTACTTTAGATCCATTTCTTGACGAAAAAACAGAAGATATTGAAAGACTTAAAACTATTCAATTAGATTTACACAAAGATTTTATTAAAGTAGTGGAAGAGAGTAGAGGGTCTAAACTTAATAAATCTGAAATAGAATTATTTTCAGGGGAGTTTTGGTCGGGTAGTAAAGCAAAAGAACTTGGTTTGATTGATAAAGTGGGAAATGCCAATGAAATCTTAAAAGAAAAATTTGGTGAAGATGTTGTCATTAAAAAATTTGAAAAGTCAAAAAGTTGGATCAGTAAAAAACTTTCTTCATCTAATAATCAAATAGATCAGCTCGCAAATATTTTAGAGGAAAGGTCTATCTGGCAAAGATATGGCTTCTAAAAAAAAAAATATAAAACCTAAATTTCAATCTTTTCAAGATACAATTTTTAATCTTCAAAAGTATTGGGGAAAACAAGGTTGTGTTGTGTTACAACCTTATGATATGGAGGTTGGAGCAGGAACTTTTCATCCAGCCACAACATTAAGATCATTGGGACCCAAATCTTGGAGAGCAGCCTATGTTCAACCTTCAAGAAGACCAACTGATGGAAGGTATGGTGATAATCCAAATAGACTTCAGCATTATTATCAATTTCAAGTTTTGATTAAACCTTCTCCAGATAATATAAAAAAACTATATTTAAAAAGTTTAGATGTCATAGGTATTAACCATAAAGAGCATGATATTAGGTTTGTAGAAGATGATTGGGAGAGTCCAACATTAGGTGCAGCTGGACTGGGTTGGGAAGTTTGGTGTGATGGAATGGAAATTACACAATTTACTTATTTTCAACAAATGGCAGGCATTGAGTGCAAACCAATTTCAGTTGAAATTACATACGGTCTTGAGAGAATTTGTATGTTCACTCAACAAAAAAAAAATGTTTACGATCTTGTGTGGAACGATGATGGAGTAAAATATAGAGATGTATTTCATCAAGCAGAAAAAGAATTTTCAGCTTATAATTTTGATCACGCAAACACTGATAACTTATTCAAAATGTTTGATATGTTAGAATTAGAGTCTAAAACTTTAGTGGAAAAAAAACTATCATTGCCTGCATACGATCAATGTCTAAAAGCAAGTCATGTTTTTAATATTTTAGATGCGAGAGGAGTGATTAGTGTTGCTCAAAGAGCCGAGTATATTGGTAGAATTAGAGATATTACTAAAGGTGTTGCAGAAATCTGGTTAAGTAGTCAAGCAGAATAATGGCTGAGTTTTTTTTAGAACTTTTTAGTGAAGAAATACCTGCTAATTTGCAGAAAAACTCTCGAGCAACTTTATTACATAGTTTTAGAAAATTATTTGAAGAAAAACAGGTAACATTTAAAAAAGATGCATCGTATTCAACTCCAAATAGACTTATAATTTGCTTTGAAGGCTTAAAAAAAGAAATAACTCAAAAAGCAGAAGATATAAAAGGTCCTAATATCAATTCATCAGAAAAGGCAATAGAGGGTTTTTTAAGATCGAACAAAATAGACAAAAAAGACTTATTTAAAAAAACAACAGAAAAAGGTGAGTTTTATTTTCTCAAAAAGTTGTCAAAAAAAATCAATACCTTCGACTTATTGCAAGAACAAACACCAATAATTCTAGATAAAATACAGTGGCAAAAATCAATGAAATGGGGAAACTTTAGTCTTAATTGGGCAAGACCATTAAAATCAATATTAGGTATTTTTGACGGAAAAAACTTAGATTTTAAATTTTATCATTTAAAATGTTCAAATATAACTTTTGTAGATAAAGAATTTGAAGAAAAAAAAAAAATATTTAAAAATTTTAAAAGTTATAAAATTTTTTTTCAGAAGCTAGGAATAATTATTGATCAAAATTTAAGAAAAGATTTTATAGAAAAGAGGCTTAAGAAAATTTCTGGTAGAAGAAATATTATAATTGAGTCTAATAATAAACTTTTAGAAGAGGTGACGGATCTTGTAGAGCAACCAAATATTTTACTTTGTAAATTTGATGAGAAATTTTTAAGTATTCCAAAAGAAATATTAATTATTACAATGCAAAATCATCAAAGATATTTTCCAACATTTGACAATAAAGGAAATATTACAAATGAATTTTTAGTAGTTGCAAACAATAAAGATCTAAAAGGATTTATTAAATCAGGAAATGAGAGAGTTGTTGAAGCTAGATTGAATGATGCGCAATTCTTTTGGAAAAAAAATAAATCGCAAAATTTGGTTAAACAAGTTTCAAAATTAAAAACAATGAATTATTTTAAGGGATTAGGTAATTATTTTGATAAAATTCAAAGAATGAGAAAACTTGGTGGAATGATTTCTGATGAATTATTAATAAGTAAGGAAAAAGTAGAGTTATCAGCTTCTATTTGTAAAGTAGACTTAATTTCAGATTTAGTCGGTGAGTTTCCAGAGCTTCAAGGAATCCTGGGAGGATATTTCTCTGAAGCTCAAGGCTTTGATAAAGAGATATGCCAAGCGATAAGTGAACATTACTTTCCATTAGGATTAGAAACTAAAACTCCAAAAAAGCCATTTAGTATTGCTTTAGCACTCTCTGATAAACTTGATACTTTGGTTGGTTTTTTTGGTATTAATCAAAAACCAACTAGCTCTAAAGATCCTTACGCATTAAGAAGGTTGGCTTTGGGAGTAATCAGGCTGATAGTTGAAAATAATAAAGAATTTAAAGTTAAAGATCTAATTAGTTATGCTATTTCTTTATACAGAGATCAAGAACTTAAATTATTTAACGAATCTTTACAAAAAGAATTAACAAACTTTTTATTAGAAAGATTGAAATATTATATGAAAGAAAAACAAATTCGTACCGATATTATAGAAGCTAGTATTAACTCCTATGGAATAGATCATATTAATAAGATTTATAAAAAAGCAGTAATCTTAAATAATTTGATTAATAAAGAAGCTGGAAAAGATATAATTTCTAGTTATAAACGAGCTTCAAATATTTTAGACTCTGAATTAAAAGATAAACAATTAGAATTATCAAATGCAGCTGATCCAGCTATTTTTAAAAATAATTTTGAAAAAAATTTATTAAAAAAAATCAATGAATTAAGAAAATATTTTGCAAACATAAATAAAGATGAAAATTATAGCCAATCATTGATAAATTTAGCAAATTCAAAAAAAGCTATTTTTGAATTTTTTGACAATGTAAAAGTTAATGATGAAGATAAAGATATTAAAAAAAATAGATTGGAACTTTTACAAATGTTGTGTAAAACCTTTGACAATTACATAAATTTTTCAAGCATTGAGATGAATTAATGAATAAATTAATTTTAAATTTCAAATCAAAGGACTCAAAAAGAATTAAAAATCCTAAAAACTTTTTAGGAGGAAAAGGTGCTAACTTATCTGAAATGGGAAGAATGGGTTTGCCTGTTCCTCCAGGGTTTACAATTTCAACAAAAGTATGTGACTTGTTTTATAAAGATAAAAAGAAATTGAATTTAAAAATAGTTAAAACAATAAAAAAAGAATTAAAAATTATAGAAAAAGAAGTTGGAAAAAAATTTGGTGATTTAAAAAATCCATTATTGTTATCTGTTCGATCTGGTGCAAGAGTTTCGATGCCAGGAATGATGGATACAATTTTAAACCTTGGTTTAAACGACAAAACTGTAATTGCTTTAGCAAAGAAGACCTCCAATGAGAGGTTTGCAAAAGATAGTTATAGAAGATTTATTCAAATGTATGGAAATGTAGTAATGGGAGTTGATGGATATCATTTTGAGGAATTAATTGAAAATTACAAACTAACCAAGGGAGTTCTTCTAGACACAGATTTAGATGAAAGCGATTGGGAAGGTTTGATTAATGATTTTAAAAAAGTTTTTAAAGAGCAAACAAAAAAAGATTTTCCCCAGAATGTATTTGACCAATTGATTGGAGCAGTAAGTGCAGTATTTTTATCTTGGGATAGTAATAGAGCAAAAATTTATAGAAAACTAAATCAAATACCAGCTGATTGGGGCACAGCAGTTAATGTTCAATCAATGGTATTTGGAAATATGGGAACTGATTGTGCTACTGGAGTTGTTTTTACAAGAAATCCATCAGATGGGAATAATGAAGTATACGGAGAATATTTAATTAATGCTCAAGGAGAAGATGTTGTGGCCGGAACAAGAACCCCTCAATATATAACCAAAAAAGCTAGAAAAGATGCAAACGCAAAAGAATTATCCATGGAAGAATCTATGCCAAAAGTATTTAAACAATTAAATAAAATTTTAGGTATTTTAGAAAAACATTATAAAGACATGCAAGACGTTGAATTTACTGTAGAGAATAAAAAATTGTGGATGTTACAAACAAGATCTGGAAAAAGAACTGCAAAGTCTGCAGTTAAGATTGCGGTAGATATGGTTAAAGAAAAGCTTATCTCCAAAAAAGATGCCGTACTAAGAATAGATCCAAATTCTTTAGATGCGTTATTGCACCCAACTTTAGATGAAAAAAATTTAATAAATGTTATAGCAAATGGACTTCCTGCTTCTCCAGGTGCAGCATGTGGAAAAGTTGTTTTTTCTTCAGATGAAGCAGAAAGATTAAATAGCATGATGCAAGATACAATTTTAGTAAGGATAGAAACTTCACCCGAAGATATTCATGGAATGCATGCAGCAAAAGGAATTTTAACCGCAAGAGGTGGAATGACGAGTCATGCAGCCGTTGTTGCAAGAGGAATGGGAAGACCTTGTGTTTCAGGATCAAGTGAAATTGATATAAATTATGAAGCTAAAAATTTTAAAACATCCTCTATAAAAGTTAAAGAAGGAGATATAATTACAATAGACGGATCATCTGGTAGAATTATTTTAGGAGAAGTGCCCACAGTTAAACCTGAAATTTCAGGAGATTTTTCAAAATTAATGAGTTGGGCAGATGGTTACAGAAAACTTAAAGTACGAACGAATTCCGAGACACCAATTGATACGAAAACAGCTAAAGGTTTTGGAGCTGAAGGAATAGGTCTTTGTAGAACGGAGCATATGTTTTTTGATGAAGAAAGAATTTTATCAGTTAGAGAAATGATCTTGTCAAAAACTATAGAAGACAGAAATTAAGCGTTAGAAAAA